>Ga0209566_100618_pt1 | contig 21974 bp, 15 predicted proteins | sample Araplavi_mTSA_r2_2_FD_184287 | JGI IMG/M metagenome (GOLD analysis project Ga0209566, IMG submission 184287) | Arabidopsis root microbial communities from North Carolina, USA - plate scrape CL_Cvi_mTSA_r2 (SPAdes) (version 2) | ecosystem: Host-associated > Plants > Roots > Endosphere | place...
TGCTCCAATTCCTCTTTGTCGAATAAGACGAAACGCCCTTTCTCATACTCATATCCCTTGATGATCTCGTCCCAGGCTACCTCTTTGTCGCATACCGGACAGGATCGAACGTAGGATAACGGGCTTCCGCACTCTTTATGAATCATGCGCATGGATATATCCTTATCCTCGGTTGCGGTATGCATTTTGACAGGGACGTGTACAAGGCCGAAGCTTATGGCGCCTTTCCAAACCGTATGCATACTGTGCCTCCTTTGCTTATCGATACTTGATGATCACATTAGTAAGCATGACAAATGCAAAATGATTGCCTGATCTCAGTATGTGACAGATGCACAGGGGTTACCCATTCAGAATCATGCATGAAATAGGAAGCGCTGAGCCATCTTAACAGAAGGTGGCTGCAGGCAGGATGTGCCGCATGCGGCGTGGAAAATGAAGGAGGATGGGACAAGATGATGGATGCCAACCGTGCGAAGCAAATATTAGAGATGAAGGATACTGTGCCCGTTCGCTTGGATGGGGAGCAGTCTGTGTGGATTGAAAGCGTGGATGTAGCGAATAGTATGGCGACCGTTCAAGTGGGAACGAGTCCATTGAACACGCAGACGGTAGCGGTAGACCGCCTCGTTGAGGAGAAAAAGCATTAATGCCTCTTGTAAGGAATGATGGAAACAAAAGAAGGGAGAAGGCGCCTGCGGCATGCAGGTGTCTTTTTGTCTATTAGACATTTGATTTATGCCTTTCTTTTTGGCAGGTGAAAATGGTTTTAGGATGGTGAGGGGAGTGTACCATGGATTGCATGTAGGGTCATAGAAATCATTTTCCTAAGGGTATAGTTGTACGATGACTTCGCATGTTTCTAAGGTAGATCTCGGTTTGGAGATGTTGAATTTATGCTATAATGATAACTTAGTTACTATACGTATCGTGATGGAGGACAAATATGAATCAAATTGCGGAATTTGCCTTCCGCTCATGCAGCGAAGCGGATACGGAACGACTGGCTTCCCGGCTGGCTGAACGGTTCCATGCGGGAACTGTAATCGCGCTTGATGGGGACTTAGGCGCAGGCAAGACGAGGTTCTCACAGGCTGTAGCGAAGGCGCTGGGCATTACGGGTGTCGTGAACAGCCCAACCTTTACGATTATTAAGGAATACGAAGGCGATACTTTGCCTTTATATCATATGGACGTATATCGGATATCGATGGCTGAAGCGGACGAGCTGGGGCTGGATGAGTACTTCTATGGAGAAGGCGTGTCCTTGGTGGAATGGTCCAGCATTATTACCCCGATCTTGCCTCCACAGCATTTGCACTTGTTCATTCAGAATGAGGGAGAGACAGAACGCATCATTCGATTGACTGGATACGGGGAGCCGTACGTGTCATGGGTGAATGAATTGAAACGGATGGGAGTATGAATCATGGCAGTTCAACATGAGCAAGTCAAGGTGTTAGCGTTAGATACCTCTACTTCTACTATGGCTCTAGCGCTTCTTCATGATAGGAGAATAGCAGCTCAGCTTGAATCGCAGGCTGAACGCAATCACTCCTTGAAGCTGGTCCCAGCGATGCAATCCATGCTGAAGGGTCTGGGTTGGGAGGGGAGCGATCTTTCTCTCCTTGCAGTGGGGATTGGACCAGGCTCTTATACAGGTGTACGAATTTCCGTTACAGCTGCGAAGACCATGGCCTGGGCATGGGGTAAGCCGGTTGTAGGCGTGTCAAGCTTGCATGCATTAGCGCTAAGCGGACTAGAAGCTGTTCGCGAGGGAAAAGTCTCAGATGGGGCCCTAAAGATAGGCAGAGACTGGGTTTATCCGTTAGTGGACGCTAGGAGAGGCCAAGTATATACGGCTCGGTTCCGCACAGGGACAGATACAGGCGCTGTCGAAGTAGATGATAAGACTTCTAGACAAGAACCGGAATGGGATGCACAACTCGGATATCGCGTGCAAGAGGATGGAATTCGATTGTTCAGTCAGGTGGCGGAAGAGGTGGCACACGTATTGCAATCCACTGATTTAGAGCCGGCTGATATGCCCGAACATGTATGGTTCGTCGGAGAGATTGAGCCGCATATGGAACGAATTGCAGCACTTCAAGAACAATTCGGAGATCGGATACATGCGGTCCCTTGTATGATGAAGGCCCATTGGATCGGCCGAATTGGAAGCAAGGCCTTCCATCAAGGTGAGATTGGTGACACACACCGACTGGAGCCGAATTACACACAATTGACGGAAGCGGAATCGAAGCTGCTTGCGAAGGAGCAGGCGGAAGCCAAGGCTGTACAACAATCGTAAAGGAGCGTACTTCGAATGGGACAAGCTGAAGAACAGAAGGCTGGAATTGTGTCACAGCCGCGACATGCTGGTCAGGACGAGGCGAATGTTAATCACTCTTCTCAGCTGAAACAAGCTCAACATGTTCAATTTCGCCGTATGACGATTGATGATATCTCGGGTGTGCTCGCGGTTGAGCATGCTTCATTTACGTTGCCATGGACACAAGATGCTTTCCGTAATGAGATGACGAACAATTTATTTGCAAAATATATCGTGATGACAGCGGGTGAGCGTATTATCGGTTATGCAGGAATGTGGACCGTCCTGGATGAGGCGCATATTACGAATATTGCTGTACATCCAGAATATCGAGGGCAGCGGCTCGGAGAAATGCTGCTGCAAGAGCTAGTTCAGCTGGCGCACTCACTTGAAATGCTACGAATGACACTTGAGGTGCGTGTCTCGAATCATGTCGCACAGCGATTGTATGCCAAGTTCGGCTTCACTTCGCAAGGCGTGCGCAAAGGCTATTACTCCGATAACCAAGAAGACGCGCTTATTATGTGGTCAGACTTGGATCCTACGGCTCCCTATGCAAGACCCTAAGGCGCTAACTGATTAAAGCAGGTGAAATCATTGACGAACCAATCTATTAAAGATAATTCTTGCCTCATTATGTCTATTGAAACGAGCTGCGATGAGACCTCAGTAGCTATCGTCCGCGATGGACGAGAGGTGCTGTCCAATATGGTGTCCAGTCAAATCGACGTTCATCGCCGCTTCGGCGGAGTTGTTCCGGAGATTGCCTCTCGCAAGCATGTCGAGACGATTACGGTGATGCTGGAGCAAGCGCTTCAGGAAGCAGACGTTACGATGGCAGATGTAGATGCAATTGCGGTAACACAAGGGCCGGGTCTAGTCGGATCGCTGCTTGTTGGCGTTGTCGCAGCCAAATCACTGTCTATGGCTCTTGATATTCCGCTCATTGGAACTCATCATATTGCGGGTCATATTTATGCGAATCGACTAGTGGAAGAGATTGAGTACCCATGCATGGCGCTCGTAGTGTCTGGGGGTCATACAGAACTTGTGCTCTTGAAGGAAGAAGGAAAATTCCAGGTAATCGGGCGTACAAGAGACGACGCAGTAGGCGAGGCTTATGACAAGGTAGCACGGGCAGTCGGCTTCCCATATCCGGGAGGTCCGCATATCGACCGGCTGGCAGTTGAATCAACCGAGGAGGTCGAGATGCCCCGAGCTTGGCTTGATCCCGAATCGTACGACTTCAGCTTCAGTGGATTGAAATCTGCCGTGCTGAATGCGGTCAACCAGGCAAAGATGAAGGGGGACGAGCCGAATTACGCAGGAATTGCCCGTGGATTCCAGCTCTCTGTCATCGACGTGCTGATTGGCAAAGCGATGCGGGCTGTTCAACAATACGGTGCGAAGCAGCTTCTGCTGTGCGGAGGGGTTGCCGCCAACCGGGGCCTGCGGGCCGCATTGGCAGAACGCTGTGCTGTTGAGGGGATTCCGCTGCTCATCCCGCCATTCGAATATTGTACGGACAATGCGGCAATGATCGGAGCAGCTGCTTATTTGAAGTGGAAGCATGGTCAGTCTACGCCGCTTGACTTCAAGGCAGAGCCATCGTTCTCCTTAGAAGCGTGGTCCGTGTAATCCATTGCAGAATGCAGCTTCTTTCAAGCGTCGATAATTAGGTATTGACGATTTCAGATGAGGGCAATATAATAATCATCAAACCTAAATCCTTCCATGGAATGGGAAATACGGTATAACGCTAAGATCAGGAGTAGTAGGGAAATTGCTGTTCAAATGAAGAGAGCTGCGGGATGGTGCAACGCAGTGGCAGCAAGCCTGAACTCGCCTGTGAGCGGATCGGCGGAATGAAGTACGCAGATACGGTAGCCCCCGTCATCGGGCGTACATGACGATATATTTCTAGGCTGTGGCCTGCGTGTATCGACATGTGCATGAAGCGGATGAGGCTTCATCTATCGCGAAGATGGAGTTCATCAACTAGAGTGGTACCACGGCAGAACACCTGTCGTCTCTAACGAGGCGACAGGTTTTTTTATTGTCACCCAACTTAATCGAACGACACGACAATAACATAGTATTCATACACAACGAACAGGAGTAGTAAGAGTTGAACTGTCTCACAGCAAGCTGCGGGGTGATGCGACGCAGTGACAGTAAAGTCTGAACTCGCCTGGGAGTGGAACAGCTGAACGAGCATGATTGGATATGACGATATTCCGATTATATTCGATAAGCAGTTACGGTACCTGCCGTTATCAGGCATGAGAGGAAGGTCTCGAATAGGAGCTGGCTGCGCCTGCATCTTATATGGCCTTCAATCGGAGTGGTACCGCGGCATACAACCTGTCGTCTCCTGATACGTGGAGACGATAGGTTTTTTTGTATTCATTTCTCCTTTTGGAGTATGTCTCTGGACGACAGAAAAATAATTTCCGTTTGAAGATGAATAACGAGTTTCTATGCTGATTCCCTATAGCCTTTCCATATGAAGGAGGACTTTCTATGTCAACGAACAATAGCAATATGATTCGAATTTTCGATACTACGCTGCGGGATGGAGAGCAAGCACCAGGTGCAGCTCTCACGTTGGATCAGAAGCTGGAGCTGGCGGGGAGACTCGCTGCATTGGGCGTAGATGTCATGGAGCCGGGATTTCCGGTATCCAGCCCAGGGGAATTTGAGGCCGTACAGCGCATTTCAAGAATGTTCCCTGAGGTCGAAATCTGTGGTTTTGCACGTGCGGTAAAAGAGGATATCGATGCTGCGGTTCGCGCAACCGAAGATGCAGCAAAGAGACGTATCCATCTCTTTATTTCCGCTTCGAATATTCATTTGCAATATCAGCTGCGCAAGACTCGGGAAGAAGTGAAGCAAATGGCACGGGAAATGGTGTCCTACGCCAAGCAATTTGTAGATCAGATTGAGTTCACGGCTATGGATGCGACACGTGCAGACGCTGATTATGTAATTGAACTTGTAGAGACTGCTATTCAGGAAGGAGCCACAATTATTAACTTGCCGGATACAGTTGGTTATGCTCTTCCTGAGGAGTACGGGGCATTATTCCGTAAGGTGAGACAAGGCGCGCGGGGGGCAGATCAAGTTCAATTCAGTGCCCATTGCCATAATGATCTGGGCCTTGCTGTTGCGAACAGTATTGCTGCGATTCAGGCAGGAGCTACTCAGATTGAAGTGACGGTGAATGGGGTTGGGGAACGCACAGGCAATTGTGCGTTGGAAGAGCTCGTGATGGCACTGAATACGCGGAATGATGTGTTGCGGGCGGGTACGCAGATCAAGCCAGAGCATTTATACGAAACGTCTCGCATGGTTAGTCGCATGATGCATTTCCCGATTGCGTTCAACAAGCCGATTGTGGGCCGCAACGCTTTCCAGCATGAGTCTGGTATTCATCAGGATGGATTGCTCAAAAACCGCAGCACTTACGAGATCATGGATCCTGTTGAGCTGGGCATTCCTCATCATATGATTATTCTGGGCAAGCATTCGGGACGCCATGCACTAAAGCATAGAGCTGCCCAATATGGAGTCTCATTGGATACGAATCAGTTGGAAGAGGTATATGCGAACTTCAAGCAGATGGCTGATCAGCAGAAGGTTGTGACGGATGAACAACTGCTTCATTGCATCGGGGAGACGTTGAATGAACAGCTGGAGGCTGTTGAACTGCTTGATGTTCAAGTAATAGCGGGGAGCTCTCGCAGTCGTGTTGCCTCCGTGGTAGTTAAGAAACAGGATACTGGAATGGAGCATACTTATGCCGGTGTGGGCAGCGGGCCAATTGAAGCCGTGATACGGGCAATTACGCAGTCCTTCTCTGAACCGATTCAATTTGAAGACTTAGAGCTTCATTCCTTGTCTTCCGGGGAGAATGCTGCGGGCGAGGCCATAGTTACCGTGTCGTGCAATGAATGCCGATACCAAGGAAGTGCGATGCACCAAGATATTGTAATGGCGGCTGCACAAGCCTATGTTGCTGCATGCAATCAAGCCGTTCGAGGCCAAGTGGCTGAGTCAGACCCTATTGCCGAGTCGGGGATTGTGGAGGTATCCTAACGAAGTGTGGACAAAGTTATCCACATATTCCGTTGAAAACGTGGATAGAACGCTTTCGGCCATGCAGGACTAAGGATCTAGTTTTGGTGAAAAAAAGAATAACATCTGCAATGGAATACACTGGAATTGTGGATAATGTGGATAAAACGGTGGATAATCTTGGTTTACAAAATCAAAACACTGGTCTACCAATAAAAAATGAGTAAAAATGAAAATTAGATTTCTGTTTCATAACAATGATTCTTGTGAATAACCTGTGATTTACGTGGATGTGGTCTTAAAGTCTGCATTTATTCATGAAAATTCCATTTCGTGGAATGAAATGTAGGGCATGAATGCTGCGGGATGGCTTATCGTACTAGCGATAAATAATGGTTCGGTGCTGATGTTATTCAGCACTGACCATCCATCTTGTAAGTAGCCATTCAGAGTAAAATTGATTCACCGAGCTGTGATGGAGGTGTTGGAATGGATGAGCTTAAGAACAGTGCGCAGATTGTGCAGGACAAGCTTGCAGCTAGGGGTCTGCCTAATCAGGTTGTTGAGCTGCCGGATAGCACGAGAACCGCGCAAGAAGCCGCAAACACAATCGGGTGTGAAATATCGCAAATCGCAAAGTCAATTATATTTCGCAGAAAGGCTGCAGACCTCCCTTTGCTGATTGTGGCAAGTGGGACGAATCGCGTAAATGAGAGAGCGATCAGTTATCTATTGAACGAAAAGATTGGCAAGGCAGATGCTGATTTTGTCCGAGAACATACAGGCTATGTGATCGGAGGTGTTCCACCGTTTGCCCATAAGGAATCGATTGAGACGCTGATCGACGAAGAACTGATGAAATATGAAGTGATATGGGCCGCAGCAGGCCATCCCAAAGCTGTCTTTCAATTAACGCCTGAGCAGTTAGTGGAATTGACGAACGGAAAGGTAGTTTCTATCACATAGTTCATATGGATAAGTTGTATGGTGCCTGAAGTGTATACAAAAAAAGGGATCCCAATGGAGATCCCTTTTCAACACGTATTGAGGATAAACTTTCTTATGCCTCCATAAGCAGCTCCCACTCGGCATATACTTCATCAAGTGCGGCCTTGGACGCATCTAATTGTTCTTGAATCGACTGGACGCGTACATAATCATTGAACACTTCGGGTTCGGTAAGTTCTAGTTCACGAGCAGCAATCTCTGCTTCCAACTCGGCAATTTGCTTCTCGATTTGCTCCAGCTTACGTTGTCGTGCGCGTTCTTCTCGCTTCGACTGCTTATCTGCTTCATACGTAGACAATCCGCTAGGTGCTGCTTCTGATTTGCCTTCCGCCATACTGCTTTGGAATGAAGCAGGTTTGCTCGGCTGAGATGGATTTGTGGAGAGCAGATCCTTATCTTCTTCCAGCTGCTGCTTCTTCTCTACATAGTCGTCATAATTTCCTAGGAAATGACACGTTCCTTCTGCACTCATTTCCACGATGCGCTCAGCCATCTTGTTCAGGAAGTAACGGTCATGTGAAATAAAGAGCAGTGTGCCTTCATAGTCAATCAGAGCGGATTCGAGCACTTCCTTGCTGAATAGATCCAAATGGTTGGTCGGCTCATCGAGTATGAGCACATTTGCTTGTAGGAGCATCAGCTTGGCTAGTGCTACTCTAGCTTTTTCCCCACCACTGAGAGAAGCGATCTTCTTCTGTACATCGTCTCCGCTGAATAAGAAGCTTCCGAGTACGGTTCGAATACGAACTTCATCCATATGCGGATAGGCAGACCATACTTCCTCCATGACGGTTACATTCGGGTTCAAATTTGTCTGTTCCTGATCATAGTAACCAATCGTAACATTCGTGCCCCATTGGATCTGTCCAGCTAATAGATCGTGCTTGCCAGTCAATGCTTTCAACAAGGTGGACTTGCCGATTCCATTCGGGCCAATGAGTGCGACCATTTCTCCACGCTTCAATTCGAAGCTTACGTGGCGGAATAATGGAGGCTTATGGTCATAGGATGCAGATGCTTCTTCTACTTTCAGCACATCTTTCCCGCTTTGACGAGTAATCTCGAAGCTGAAGCTTGCACGCTTCAGATCCCCTAATGGCCTATCAATTCGTTCCATTTTCTCGAGTGTTTTACGACGGCTTTGTGCACGCTTGGTTGTTGAGGCACGCACGATATTGCGCTGTACAAAGTCTTCAAGCTTTGCAATTTCAACCTGCTGCTTCTCATAGAGTTTCATTTGCTGCTCATATTCGGCTGCCTTCAACTCGATATATTTCGAATAATTGCCTGTATACCGCTTGGCCTGATGGCGTTCGATCTCGATGATCGTCGTCACCATCGCATCTAGGAAGTATCGGTCATGCGATACAACAAGGACAGCGCCAGGGTAGGAGCGTAAGTAACCTTCGAGCCATGTAAGGGTATGGATGTCTAGATGGTTCGTAGGTTCGTCAAGCAGGAGCAAATCAGGCTGTTGCAACAAAATTCGGGCAAGTGCCAATCTCGTCTTCTGTCCACCGCTCAACGTGTGAATATGAATCGTGTTCGGATCCATCTGGCCGAATCCCATGCCGTGCAAGATGCTTCGCACACGCGTCTCCATCTCGTAGCCGCCATGCTGGCGGAACCAATCTTGTTGCTCCGCATATCGACGCAAGATCTCTTCATATCGAGATTCATTCTCCGCAGTTGCAGGGTCAGCAATAAGACGCTCTAATTCTCGAAGCTCCTGCTCAGCCTCAATGAGGTGAGAGAATACGGACATCATCTCTTCCCAAATCGTCCGTTCTGAATGGAGACCGGTATGTTGGGCAAGATAGCCGATTCGAGTTTCCTTCGACTTGTATATGATGCCATCATCAGGTGTGAGCTCTCCGGCAATCATTTGCAGGAGCGTAGACTTGCCGGCGCCGTTGACCCCAACTAAGCCAATCCGCTCACGTTCTAAAATTTGAAAAGTAATGTTGGATAACACGGGGGTAATCCCGTAACTTTTGCATATGCCGTTCGCTTGAAGTAGCATCGGTATCTCCTCCGTTTTGGGCAAACTACCATGTCTTAAGAGGTTGTCCAATTCGTGCTTCAAGAGCAGTCAGAATTGAACATATCCCCCTAAGTTTACATGAAAATGCGGAAAAGTGCGAAGTCTTTCCATGCATGGTGATGATAATAACGAAAGCAGCGGATATCGAAAATGGAGAATGCTTGCGCATAGCTAGCGGAAATGAAGTAAGGATGGTAAACTAAGGTTGAAAATGGTGAAAATGAGTGAAAATAAGAGCAAATGAACATACATAAGAGATTTACGCCGAATGGAAGAATGTAACGCAGCCGAGGAGGGGTGCAGTTGGAGCAAGCGGCAGATAAAGGCGCACTACGAGAACGATTCAAACAGCGCCGAAAGGCGGTAATGGAGAAGGAGTACGATGTATCCAGTGCAGAAGTATGCAACCATGCTTCTGCCTATTTTGTGCAGCTGCGGGAACATTTGAAGCGCCCTCTTCGGATCTTTGGGTATTGGCCATTTGGAAGAGAGTTGGACATTAAACCCTTGCTTGCTGCATGTTTAGAAGCTGGAGATCAGATTTACTTGCCGCGAACGATCCCTGCTACACGAACAATGACACTGCATCGATGGGATGACCAGACGACGTTTACGGATGGCTGCTTCGGAATCCGTGAACCTGAAGCATATACGGACTTGCTGCCGAGCGAAGAATGGACAAGTCTAGACGTGATTATTGTTCCTGGTATTGCGTTTGATGCTGCAGGCGGCAGACTCGGATTAGGGGCTGGATATTATGATCGCTTCTGGCAGTCTTATATGGAGAGCTTCACGAACAATCAAGATATCGAAGGGGATCTCTCGGTCGTGCGGATAAGCTGTGTCTATTCTTGGCAGATTACTGATGATGTTCCGATGGAGCCCCATGACATTGGAGTCGACCTGCTTATTTCTGAACAAGGCATAATTTTTTGCGAGTGAGGAAGGATTTCGCTGGAAGAGCTCGAACTTGGATTGCAGTAGCAGACTCATGGTATTGATTAGATGCGACTTTTTATATTGGACTAGACAGACACATCTGAGAAAATATAAACGAGCTTAGCATGGAACAAGAGATTATTATGATGAATGATGAATTGGCGAATGGCGGAAGGAGGAATGGACATGCTTTGGAAAGTGGCGATATTAACAGCAAGTGATAAAGGTTCACGTGGCGAACGGGAGGATACGAGCGCACAGGTTATCCGTGAGCTAGTCGAGGAAGAATTGCATGGTGAGGTTGTCGAATACCGGATTGTGCCGGATGAGATCAATGATATTTCAGCATCATTAATTGAGATGGCGGACTACTTCCAAGCGGACTTAATTATTACTACCGGAGGAAATGGATTAGCTCCGCGTGATGTGACGCCTGAAGCGACGATGAAGGTGATTGATAAGGAAGTTCCTGGTTTGGCTGAAGCAATGCGGTACGCAGCTATGCAGCGAACTCGCAAGGCAATGCTGTCTCGTGCAGTCTGTGGAATAAGAGGCAAGTCACTCATTATCAACTTGCCTGCAAGTCCAAAGGGTGTACACGATCATTTACTGGCGATTATCGACCAGTTGCCGCATGCTTTGTACGCGGTTAGCGGGAATTTGAGCAGTGCGGACGAATTCGAGTAGTGTGCCGAATTTGGAATGATTTTCATAAATTTGTTACAGTTCATTGGTATTTTCTACATATCTAGTATGTTATGATGTATATCATAGCATTTCATTTTATAGAGGCAATGAAAGGTGGAATTACAAGGTGTTTAACGGAATCGGGGTTTCTGGTGTTCTGTTGCTGTTGATTATTGCCTTGTTATTGTTCGGACCGAATAAACTTCCTGAGCTTGGGCGCGCATTTGGCCGCACATTACGGGAGTTCAAAGCAGGTGCACGCGATATTATGGGCGATGACGAAGAATCCAAGCCTGCTCGCAAGGAAGTGCAGTATGTAGATGTAGAGAAGTCTGGACAGCCTTCTCCTACGGCGTCGGCGACTCAAACCGAATCACAACGGCGTTTGCCGGAATAATGCTTCGCTGGTGACAGGCCTTTTGGCTGCGGCCTAGCGAAGATTGCAACAATGTGATGAACAGGCTGGTGTAGCAATGTCGATAGAAAAGGAAGACCAAATGACAATGGTCGAGCACATTGTCGAACTGCGCAAACGGATTGTTCTCATTCTGGTGGCGCTTGTTATCGGACTTGTAGGCGGACTTATACTAGCTGATCCGATCTATACCTACCTGCGCAGTGTCGAGCCGGCCAAAAATATGCCGCTGCATGGATTTTCGCTCTGGGATGGCATCAATATTTATATGAAGTTCGCCTTTATTTTTGCTTTGGCGATTACACTGCCGATTACGCTGTATCAACTGTGGGCTTTTGTCAGTCCCGGCTTGAGAGTGATAGAGCGGCGAGCGGCTCTTCGTTATGTGCCCTTTGTGTTCGTATTATTTTTGTTAGGGCTGTCATTTGCGTATTTTGTTGTCTTTCCGATAGCTTTCGAGTTTACTTCTAGTATTAATGAGCACATGGATCTGCAAGCAACGTATGGGATTACGCAATATTTCTCGTTCATGTTCAATATATTGCTCCCGATATCGCTGCTGTTTGAGCTGCCAGTTGTGATTATGTTCCTGACACGAATACGGCTGTTAAATCCGCTTCGGCTGCGCAAAATGCGCCGTTTAGCGTATTTTATCTTAATTGTGTTAGGTACGATGCTGTCGCCGCCGGATGTCATTTCGGATATCTTGGTATCGATTCCGCTGCTCATCCTTTATGAGTTAAGTGTGTTCTTGTCTTCGATTGTATATCGCAAACAGATAGCAGAACAGCTTGCTTGGGAGAAAGAGTTCGATGAATCAGCAGATGCGACAATCGCTTAAGTTATAAATGCAGGTAGAGAGAGTGTGATTCGATTTACACTTTTCCTTACCTGCATTTTTTGTTTAAATCAGCCCGTCTTTATAAGCATTGGAGACATAAGGGTTATAAAAAGTTAAAAATTTTTAAGCGAATACCCCCTTGCAATCGAATCTTAAAATCAGTATCATAAGAATTGTTATTAGCACTAACCACTATCGAGTGCTAACACATTACTAATTTTGTTGTGGAGCCTTTGTCCGTACTATCGGGCAAGCGGATTCTTCACTTTATAACTCTTGTTTAAAAGGAGGCTATTTTTCATGATCAGACCTTTAGGTGAACGCGTATTGATCGAGGCAATTGCGAAGGAGGAAACTACAGCTTTCGGAATCGTATTGCCGGACACTGCCAAAGAAAAGCCGCAAGAAGGTAAAGTTGTGGCAGTAGGTAACGGAGTGTGGAAAGACGGCCAACGTGTGGCTTTGGAAGTAAAAGAAGGCGACCGCGTGCTGTTCTCCAAATACGCTGGAACTGAAATCAAATTCGAAGGCAAAGAATACTTGATTATGAAAGAAAGCGACATCCACGCAGTAATCGGCGAATAGAGCCGGAGAGCGTATGCGCTCATTTTGCAATCACATGATCACGTTCCAGAGTGGGAACCGCTGAATCACATACATGAAGATGAATGAATGAACATATTGATACGAATTGAGGAGGGTTTCACTAATGGCTAAGGATATTTTGTTCTCTGAAGAAGCACGTCGTGCGATGCTTCGTGGTGTAGATGCTTTGGCAAATGCGGTTAAAGTGACACTTGGACCAAAAGGTCGCAACGTTGTATTGGAGAAGAAATTCGGTTCTCCGCTTATTACGAATGACGGTGTAACAATCGCGAAAGAAATCGAGTTGGAAGATGCATTCGAAAACATGGGTGCACAACTCGTTAAAGAAGTAGCTACGAAAACAAACGACGTTGCTGGTGACGGTACAACTACAGCTACGGTTCTGGCTCAAGCGATGATTCGCGAAGGCTTGAAGAACGTTACAGCTGGCGCGAACCCAATGGTAGTTCGCAAAGGTATCGAGAAGGCTGTTCGTGCAGCAGTTGAAGAATTGCACAACATTGCGAAGCCGATCGAAGGCAAGCAAAACATTGCTCAAGTTGCAGCGATCTCTGCAGCTGACGAAGAAGTTGGTACATTGATCGCTGAAGCGATGGAGAAAGTCGGCAAGGACGGCGTAATTACTGTCGAAGAATCCAAAGGCTTCAATACAGAGCTTGAAGTGGTTGAAGGTATGCAATTCGACCGCGGTTATGTATCTCCATACATGATCACAGATACTGACAAGATGGAAGCAGTTCTCGATAACGCTTATATCTTGATCACAGATAAGAAAGTATCCAACATTCAAGAAATCCTTCCTGTTCTTGAGAAAGTCGTTCAACAAGGCAAGCAGCTTTTGATTATTGCTGAAGATGTTGAAGGTGAAGCTCAAGCAACATTGATCGTGAACAAGCTTCGCGGTACATTCACTTGCGTAGCTGTTAAAGCTCCTGGCTTCGGCGATCGTCGTAAAGCAATGCTGCAAGATATCGCTGCATTGACTGGCGGCCAAGTGATTACTGAAGAGCTCGGCCTTGAATTGAAATCGACTTCTATCGAACAATTGGGTACTGCTCGTCAAATCCGCATTACAAAAGAAAACACAATTATCGTTGATGGTGCAGGCAACAAATCGGACATCGAAGCTCGCATCAAACAAATCCGTACGCAATTGGAAGAAACAACTTCCGAATTCGACAAAGAAAAGCTGCAAGAGCGTCTTGCTAAATTGGCAGGCGGTGTAGCGGTTATCAAAGTCGGTGCGGCTACTGAAACAGAATTGAAAGAGCGCAAATTGCGCATCGAGGACGCTTTGAACGCGACTCGTGCAGCAGTTGAAGAAGGTATCGTTGCTGGTGGCGGTACTGCGCTTCTAAACGTATACAATGCAGTTGCAGCTGTAAAAGCAACTGACGACGAGCAAACAGGCGTGAACATCGTTTTGAAAGCTCTTGAGTCTCCAGTTCGCACAATCGCTGACAATGCGGGTCAAGAAGGCTCCGTTATCGTTGAGCGCTTGAAAAACGAAAAAGTTGGTGTAGGCTATAACGCTGCTACAGGCAATTGGGTTGACATGATCGCTCAAGGTATCGTTGACCCTGCGAAAGTAACACGTTCCGCGTTGCAAAACGCAGCTTCCGTTGCAGCTATGTTCTTGACAACTGAAGCGGTTATCGCTGACAAACCAGAAAAAGAAAAAGCTGGCATGCCTGATATGGGCGGCATGGGTGGCATGGGCGGAATGGGCGGCATGATGTAATAGAATCATTTTCGAAGCAATTCGAAGATGGTCGACCGCGCATAAATTACCCACATTGATTATGAGAAGCTTCTCATTCGTTCTCTGAACGTTTGAGTGGCTTCTTTTTTATTGGTTTCTTTTACTGCATATAGATGTTCCGCAGCCATATTCTAGATGGCGATTGAGCGCATCCGTTCTGGTGAAGAGGCTGTTGGTACAGTCTGGCAGCAAATGGCCCGTCTTCGTGGACAAGGCGATCAGTTTTAATCAGTTAATAAGTGAACCTATCCGTTATCGACAAAGCAGCTATTCGCGCACAAGCGCTGGATAGCTGTTCTTTTTGTTGAACTCAGTGATCGAATTCCTGTACACGGAGCTGAAGTTATCTTGATATATCCAGTTTGAGGAATTATTTTTAACGTTTTTTTCATTTACTGTTGTATTAAGTGTATCAAGTGATATAATACACTACATACAAGTGATACACCAAAGGAAGGAGCTCATTGAATGACATGATTGTTGCGGAATGTGAATCACGTTGGATTTAAGCAAACCACTATACGAGCAAGTGCTCAATCGAATCCGAAGCTCCATCGCGGATCAACTTACAGAGACACGCCGCGGAGAGCAGAGAAATGCTGCATCATTCATACCAAGGTAGGTATGCGTTATTTCCTTAACAATACTAATGAGCGAAATGAGGAGTATTGATGAAGACAGAATTTTCGATAAGACACCCATACTGGGCGGCAATACTTGTAGGATTGCTTTGCACTTTGATGACAGCAACCGGCTTCGCTGTAACGAAGGCTATCGGGTTAGACGATGATCATAGCTTGTTAGTATTGGCAGCTTTTCTCGCTGTATCAGCCATTATTGGGTTTATGATTATGAAGAAGTCACGGTTTTCGTTATATGATTACGGATTCCGTTATAGCGAGGCTAAGAGCAGTAGTAAGGTTATGTTTTACATTCCGCTGCTCGTAATTGAAGTGCTTTCTATTGTGGCGTATGGCTTCAGTGGTGAAATACGTCCGGTACAATATGTGTTTACCCTGTTATTTACGATTTCGATTGGTTTCAATGAGGAAATCTATTTTAGGGGTTTGGCTCTAAGGTACATAGGGGAAAAAGGAATTAAAGCGGCGATCATATGGTCGTCGGTAATATTTGGGGTGTTACATATGGCGAATGCATTTGGTGGCCAAAATATTGGCTACAGCTTACTGCAGGTTGTTTATGCTTTTCTGGTTGGTATTGTATTCGCGGAGATTGTATCGATTACGAAGAGCTTGTGGTTCGTAATTGTATGGCATGCCGCACATGACTTTATCTCACTTCTGACAGAAGGCAGTATCGAAACTGGAATTATTATACTACCCGTGCAGGTAGCACTTTTATTGTTTTATGCGATCTATCTTTGGAAGAAGCATATTGCGCAAGAGAGTAGCATCACTAATTCTACCGATCAACAACCTCAAATGTCGCAATGAGCGACTCTATAAGATGAGTGCCTCAGCTCTATTTGCTGGGGCACTCATTTTGTTCTACAGCTTTGTATACGATCATCTTTCTTTATTCAATACTTTCCTTCTGAATCAGTTTCTACTCTACCGCCTTGTTTAGGGAGATGCCTGTGTCGAGCATTCGGCGGATAAAATTTTTATACCCTCTTTTTATACAACCTTATTGCAAACATATAAGCATCATCGTATCCGTATGTCCGTGCAGCAGGTCGGATGTGATCTTGTTCTCGCTCATACAATCACCTCCACAACTGCATAATAAGATATATTACTGTGACAGTCGAGGTACTATATTTGTTATAATACTCTGTTCTAAATAAATGGTGCATCCCCCTGGCTAGATCGCGTGATTCCTTTTATTTGCTTTCACTATCTTTTACAGACACTCCATATGGGGATGACCTGGATATTACAATTTGGGGGTAGAATTCAGTAGCAATACATCTACCATTCTGTAACAGATAACAAAGGAGAGAGAAAAGATCACATGCGAATACGCAGAAAATGGTTGTCTCTGGCATTGCTGGGGAGCATGCTGCTTGGCGTGCTGCAGCCCGCATTGGCGCAAGCTTCACCTGGATTCGATTATACTAAGGTACCGAAGCTATTAATTACGGAGCTGGTGCCAGATACGAAGAATGTGAATTCGGCCGACGGCTATGAGAGTATTGAGATTTACAATAATACGAACCGAGACATCAACTTCAGAGATTACAAAATCGTGTATAACAACGGCAGCAACAATGACTGGTCGCTTACGGATAAGCAAGTTCCCGTGATTATCAAGCCGCATCAGACGATCGTGCTCTGGATCATGAATGGCAGTAATACGAACGAGACGGCTGATGCATTTAACAGCAATTATACAATTAACGGATATACGTCCAATTTGATTGAAAACACGAATTTGTTCCGGATTGATGCCGGCGGAGGCATGGCGAATACGGGAGAACGAAGCGTAGCGATTCATACGCTAGGCGGTGCCGAGATTGCCAAAGCGGCTTATTCGGTAACCAAGTCCAAAGAAAATTTCGGCATTCACTATAGCTATCCAATGGATGCAAGCAAGAATATGGCGATGGTAGGCGCAGCGGAATCGCAACCGGCTTCCCCAGGAACCGTTGAGGCGATTCAAGTGCCGGCATTCCCTTCGGATATCGGGGAACCGCCTACTGCTACGGCTCTAAATTTCGATCACGTGCCGGCAAGCAAGACGCTCGTGAATCAAGATGTGCCGATTGATGCATCCATCACAGGCAACCTGACTTCAGTTACCGCTTCCGTCTACTATAAGACAGACGTTCAGACGGCTTATACGCCACTAGTGATGGCGTCGGCTGACGGCGTGAAGCATACTACCACGATTCCTGGCCAAGGTGTCGTTGATGGCAATTTGCTTCAATACTATATTGAAGCGGTGGACGGAAATCTGCAGCCGGAGCGAACGGGTACATATGCGGTCGAGATCGAATCTTTGCCGCCGGTACAAGGGGACAAGCTTCAAATCGAGCATACTTCGGCGAAGCAAGTCGATGCGAAGGATTTGCTCATTACTGCGAAGCTGAACAATCCGGATAAAGTCAAAATTGACAAAGTGGAGCTGCTGTACAAGTCGCCATCGCAGGCGAAGTACACCCTGCTGACAATGAAGCAGCTGCAAGCTAATGGCAATGATTATAGCGTGACCATTCCGGCGAAGGCGTTCGTCGAATCCGTGCTCGATTACACCATTCGTGTGAAAGACGTCGAGAAGAGCTACACCGTGGATGTCAATATTCCGCCATTTAACGCGGCGAAGGTGCCGTCCTTGCTCGTGACGAAGATCGTCCCGAACACGACGAACGTACCGAACACGTCTTCGGACGCATTCGAAATGATTGAAGTGTACAACAATACCGATGCACCGATCGATTTTAAGAACTACAAGGTCAACTATCGATATCCTGATGATGGGCCGGAAGCTGATTTGAAATGGCCTACGACCAAAGAAGATTTCATGATTCCTTCTCAGCAGTCGGTCGTGTTCTGGATTAAGAACGGAGCGAACAATAGCTATACGGCTGCGGATTTCAACAACTTCCACAAGACAAACTTGGTTGAGGATACGAACTTGTTCGTAATCATGAGTGACGGCATGTCGAATTCGGGTCGTCGTGGTATCGTCATTAAGACGAACACGGGCAAAGAAATTTCTTATGCCAATTATGACGCAACGACCGTATATGAAGGCGGCGTGAGCGACGAGACTAAGGAAGACAAAGCGATTCTATTCAAATATCCAATGGACGGCAGCATCACGATGATCAAGACAAGTTCCGGGCTCGCGGCGCCTGCCCCTGGCGTGATCGATCCGGCGCTCGTTCCGGCCGTGCCTGTACATGTCGAGCAAGACACGACGCCGCCAAAGGCAGAAGACCGCTCTGGCATAACGTCGGTCGAGCAATCGCAGAACCTTGATCTGAAAGCTTTTGCGGATGATGAGAAGCAAGTGGCGACGGTAAAAGTCTTTATCCGCACGGACAAAGAAGCGGATTATACCGGTTATGCGCTAACGCAGAATTTCACCGATTCGTTGTATCATTATCTCGTGCCTGCAGCTACGCTGATCGGCAGCAAGTATATTGAATATTATTTCATGGTATCTGACGGTACAAATGAAGTAGAGACGGAGAAGGTCAAGGTGGACATCACTGGCAAGCCGGGTCATGATCCGCTCCGTCTCAACGTGAAGAACGGGGATATTGTAAACGGCACGAAGACGTTGAAAGGGACGTCGGAGACAGCGCCTGCGAATACGTTGAAGTTAAGCGTAGACGGCCAAGCGATTACACAAGGTTCGTTCGATGCATTAGAGCATGATGCATACTTCGTCTTCGAAGCGAAGAACGTGGACTATTATTTCAAGAATGCCGTCACGATGGGACCGGAGAGCGAGAAGGATAAGACGATCCTCTATACGTTTATGGATCCGATCCCGACGTATACGACATTGACTTTTAAAATCGATGCGAGCCGCTTCCACATTGGCGCGGATAACGTGATCTATATTCGTGCTGGATCGAAGACAAGCCCATTCGACGACCGCAAGGAAGAGAATAAAGACGATTTCGAAGTGCGAAACGTACGCTTAATGCTAGCGGACGGTACCGAGATTTGGGATCCACTCTACGTGAAGGGTAAAGAAATCAAGATCGGCGACAGCCCGGGCAAAATGGAAGGAATCGGCTTCAACTTCAATCTGGATGCGAAGTACTTCCAGTCGCACGCCTATGCTTGGGATACGACCAAAGCGGCGGACGGCGCGCATCAAGTGAAAGTGACCGATAGCAAAAATGTTGCCGTGACGGCGAATGTCACGGTAGACAATACGCCGCCTTCGATCAAGCCGAATGTTGAAGAAGGCAAGCAGTACCGCGGCAGCTTCAATCTGGATGCGGAGATCAAAGACCAGCTTGCCGGCGTAGACCAAGTGGTCGTGAAGCTGGATAACCAAGATATTAAGCTTCCCTATGCTTTATCTTCCGGCAGCATGAAGGCGGGCAAGCACACGCTGACGATTACGGCATCCGATAAGGTGGGCAATCAAGCGGAGCGCACGGTCACATTCTCGACGCCGGAGGAAAATCCACTGAAGCCGGAATTGATCGCGCCAACGCAAGGTCAATCCGAATTGGGCGGCAGCGTGGGTCTGAAGGTGAAAGTGCAGGATCCGACGAATGACCCGATGAAAGTGACATTCTACAGAGGTTTCCAATATGACGGCAACCGTGCTGCAGAAGGATTCACAGGCTTCATGAATGCATCCGACACTGAACCGCCGAAGGCCATGATTCCAGAAGGGGAGCAGACATTAACGGCGGAGGATTATCGTAAGATCAGCGCAGAAGACGGCGATTACTTAGTCAATGACGCAGTGGAGCAATTCCCATACCAACGTTATCAGATTAAGCTTGACCCAGCGGTTCAGAAGACAGACCGCGTCGATATCGTCTGGAAGGGCAAATCGATCGAAGGACGTAAAGTCAGTTTGTATGCTTGGAACGAGAGCGCGAAGAAATGGGTGCAGCTCGTTACCCGCATTGCAGGCACAGAGGATTTCGAATTGAAGTCCACGGTTAAAGTCGAAGACTATGCAATGGGACAGACATTCCAAATCATCGTGCAAGATGAGATCGCGGAGATGAAGGAACTGAAGTCTGATACGGCCCAAGATCCGTATGATTTCTCCTTCGTATGGATGTCGGATACGCAGTACTACTCGCAGAGTTATCCTCAGATTTACAAGAAAATCGTGAATTGGGTGAAGGATAACAAAGAGAGCAACAATATTAAATATGTCATCCATACGGGAGACATCGTCGATAAATCCTATCAAGAGTATCAATGGCAGGAAGCGGACGAGGATATGAAGGTGTTGGAAGATGCCAACATTCCTTACGGCGTGCTTGCTGGTAACCATGATGTTGGTCACCAAGACAACGACTATACGAAGTACTGGCAGTATTTCGGAGAACAGAGATTCAAGGATATGCCAACGTACGGCGAGTCCTATCAGAACAATCGCGGACACTACGATCTCGTTTCGGCCGGAGGCAATGATTTTATCATCGTCTATATGGGCTGGGGCCTGGGTGACAAGGAAATCGACTGGATGAATGAGGTCGTGGCGAAATATCCGGAGCGTAAGGCAATCTTGTGCTTGCATGAATACATGCTCGTATCCAATAACCGTGCCCCGATTGCCGATAAGATTTTCGAGAAGGTCATTAAGCCGAACAAGAACGTCATCGCGGCATTGTCCGGACACTATCACGATGCGCAGCTGAAGATCGATGAGCTGGAGGACGACAACGGCGAGAAGCGCAAAGTCTATCAGATGCTCGCGGACTATCAAGGCGCGCCGGAAGGCGGTCTCGGCTATATCCGTCTGATGCAGTTCGACATGAAGAACAACAAGCTTCACATCAAGACGTATTCGCCATATTTGGACGATTATAACTATTATGATCCTGAATTCTATCCTGGCAAAGACGAGTTCTCGCTGGATTTGGATTTACAGCCGAAGATCAAACGCGTCGCAACCGACTACATTGGCGTGAAGGTCTATAGTGAATTACCGATCGGCAAAGTGAATAACGTGAAGAGCGGTCAGCAGGCAGCTTTTATTTGGAACGGTCTCCAAGGCGATAGCTACTATCAATGGTATACGAAGGCAGAAGACGGCAACAGCGGTCAAGTGTTATCGGATATTTGGGGCTTCTATACAGGTAAGGTGAGTAATCCTAATCCAGGCCCTGGTACTACGAAACCAGATCCCAAGTCAGAACAAAAGCCTGATCCAAAACCTCAGCCTAAGCCGGAGACTTCTTCGGACAAAGGGGTTATGAGCATTAAACCGGGCGCGGATGGCGCTTATGCGGTAGATCGCGCTGCGCTTGAAAAAGCAGTCAATGAAGCAGAGCACGGCAAAGTGGCGATTAATCTCGAGGCAGCGTCTTCGGAACAAGCGGCTCAGCTCGTGTTGGATGCGGCTGGTGTGCAGAAAGCGAAAGAGCGCAAATTGAGTATTGAAATTGTAGGATCTGGATATACCGTGACGATTCCGGCAGCTTCCTTGCCGAATGGCATTGCAGATGCGGATCGCATCGTACTTCATATTGATCCGACGATGAATTCCTCAATCCAGACGGCAATCAACGCGGCAATCAGCTCGAACGGTGAACTGAAGTCGACAGGCGTAGTATTCACGCTCAAGCTAGTAACGGTCAAAGGAAAG
>Ga0209566_100619_pt1 | contig 21937 bp, 17 predicted proteins | sample Araplavi_mTSA_r2_2_FD_184287 | JGI IMG/M metagenome (GOLD analysis project Ga0209566, IMG submission 184287) | Arabidopsis root microbial communities from North Carolina, USA - plate scrape CL_Cvi_mTSA_r2 (SPAdes) (version 2) | ecosystem: Host-associated > Plants > Roots > Endosphere | place...
GGATTGGGGAGCAGGTTCATATTATCGGTTTTGACAATATTGAACTGACGCAATACACGCAGCCCCGTTTAGCCACGATCGACTATTCGAAGCGGAAATGGGGAGCGCTTGCTTCGGAGCAGATTATGAAGTTAATTGCCGGGGAAGCGGTGGAGCACGAGCGTATATATGTCACGCTGGTTGAAGGTGATTCTGTAGGCAAGAGGTAAAAGTTAGATAAGCAAAAAACAACCCGCGGCGGGATTTATCCTGCGTGGGTTGTTTCTGTTTGTTTACAAGCCGTTTATCCGGTTTCACCTGCGATGGCGCTGTTGCTGTTACTGTTCCTGTTGCTTGCGGATTTTTGGAACTGGCTGGTATATAAGTTACAGTAAAAGCCTTGGGCAGCCAGCAGCTGACGATGTGTACCATGCTCGGTGATTTGCCCGCCGTTCAGCACAAGGATGAGATCGGCATCGCGGATGGTGCTTAAGCGATGAGCAATGATGAAGCTCGTACGTCCTTTCATCAACGCTTTCATGGCATCCTGGATATGCATCTCCGTTCGTGTATCAATGCTGCTTGTCGCTTCATCAAGGATCAGGATTTCGGGATCCGCCAGAATGGTTCGGGCAATCGTCAACAGCTGACGCTGACCATGGCTTAAGTTGCTGCCTTCTGATGTCAGAATCGTATCGTAGCCGTGAGGCAGTCTTTTGATGAAAGTGTCAGCATTGGCCAGCTTGGCAGTAGCCTCGACTTCTGCATCCGTCGCCGTCAGGCGGCCGTACCGGATGTTCTCGCGAATGCTGCCGGAGAACACGTAGGCATCCTGCAGAACCATGCCCAGCTTGCTGCGCAGGCGGTTTTTCTCGATCTGCCTGATGTTGACACCGTCAATCGTAATCGCGCCCGAGTCAATGTCATAGAAGCGCGTTAATAGATTGACAATCGTCGTTTTGCCTGCGCCTGTTGGTCCGACGAGGGCAATTTGATCACCGGGCTTGGCTGTGAAGGAAACCTGCTTCAAGATCGGAGACTCCGGTGAATAACCGAAGGAAACGTCTTGGAAGACGACTTCGCCCTGTACATTGCGCGTGGCAGGCGCTATCTGTTCTTTGCGATATTCCGTGTCCATATCCAGCAATTCAAAAACACGCTCGGCCCCGGCAATAGCGGACTGAATCAGATTATATTGGTTGGCCAGTTCGTTGATCGGACGGTTCAATTGTCTGGAATAATTTAGCAAACTGACAATAACACCGATTGTCGTCCAATCGTGGAAGGCCATCCATCCGCCGACCGCACTAATAAGCGCAAAGCTCAGGTTATTTACGAAGTTCATCGTCGGTCCGACCATGCCGGAGACGATCTGGGCTTTGATGCCAGCCCGGTTCAACCTGCCGTTAATCGCTTGAAACTGCTGCACAGTGACGGCTTCACGGCGGAAGGCTTTGACGACTTTCTGGCCGCTGACCGTCTCTTCAATGAAACCGTTCAGCGCGCCCAGCTCTTGCTGCTGTTCTTTAAAGGCGATGCGGCTCAGGCTCGCGATCCTGGAGGTCGCCATCCACATCAGCGGGATGCAGAGGAGGCTGACACCGGTCAGGATCAAGTTCAATCGCAGCATCATCACGAGCGAGCCGACAATCGTGATGAGACTGGTCAGCAGTTGAATCACCGTTTGATTCAAGGAATTGGACACATTCTCAATATCGTTCGTGGCCCGGCTCATCAGTTCGCCATGCGGGCGGCTGTCAAAAACTTGCAAAGGCAGCTGCTGAAATTTGTCGAATACATCGTGCCGCAGCGTTTGCAAGGTTCGTCCAGACAAGCCATTCATCACGTAAGATTGTATCCAGGCAATGAGACTGCCCAGCACATAAAAGCCGAGCATGAATAAGCATAATTGGACAAGACCGGGATAGTCATGCGGGATCAAGTAATCATCGACGGCTTTGCCCATCAAATAGGGGCTGACAAGTCCGATCACGGAGCCCAGTACCGTGAGGAGCACGACGATGAGCAAGCCGGACCGCTGCCTGTACAAGTAGCTCCACAATCTTCGGACCGTGGCATACGTGTGACGAGGCTTCACTTTCGGGCCGATGAACCTGCCGGCGCCTCCCGGGCCGCCTGGACCGCTGGGTCCGCCGAGGCCTGGGGCTCCGGGTGCCCCTTGTGCGACTGCTGCGTTGGCAGCGGCTCCTGGGCCTTGCGTTTGGTTAGCGTGCGCTGACATCGGACAGCTCCTCCTCTCTCCATTGCGAGCGGAAAATATCTTGATAGATCGGGCTGCTCCGCAGCAGCTCGTCATGCGTGCCCTCGGCCACGATTCGGCCTTGTTCCAGGACAAGGATTTTATCCGCGTCCATGACGGAGGAAATCCGCTGCGCGATGATGAGGTTCGTGCTCGTCTTCATTAGCTTCCGCAGTGCGATCTGAATCCGCGACTCCGTGCCCAGGTCCAGGGCGCTCGTGCTATCGTCGAGGATCAAAATCTTCGGCTGCATCAGAAGCGCCCTGGCGATCGCAATCCGCTGCTTCTGGCCGCCGGATAAGTTCACGCCTCTTTGGCCGAGGAAAGTGTCGTAGCCGTCCGGCAATTGCATGATGAACGAGTGCGCTTCCGCCGCTTTGGCGGCAGCCTCGACTTCCTCCTGCGTAGCGTCGGGCCTTCCGAAGCAGATATTATCCCGCACTTTGCCGCTGAACAGAATCGTTTGCTGCATCACGATGGCGATCCGGCTGCGCAGTTGATCGAGCGGAATCTGTTTCACGTCCGTTCCATCAATCCGCACGTTGCCAGTGCTCACCTCATAGAAGCGGGGGATTAAATGGACGAGCGACGATTTTCCCGTCCCGGTTGCGCCAAGAATGGCGATTGTCTGGCCGGGATCGGCGCGAAAGCTTAGATCTTGCAGCACCAATTCCTCTTGCGAACTGCCGTAAGCAAAGGAAACCTGCTCAAAGACCAGCTGGCCCGAACGAACGGTGTGCTCGGAAACAGGGTTATGCGTATCCTCAATTTCCGGATTCATAGTCAGCACTTGTTGAATTCTGTTAGCCGACGCCCTGGCGCGCGGGATGAAGGACAGCATATTGCCGAGCATGAGCATGGAGAAGAGCAATTGTGTCAAATAGTTGGTAAAAGCAACCAGCTCGCCGACGCTAAGGCCACCTGTCCACGTCCACGGGCCGCCGTACCAGAGCACGGCTACAATACTGACATTCATGATGAGCATCATGAGCGGCATGTTTAAAGCCAGAATTCTGGCAGCTTGGACCGAAGTGCCGGTGTAGCTTTCATTCGCATCGGCAAAGCGGCCGCGTTCAACGTCCGCCCGGACAAATGCTTTGATCACCCGGATGCCGGATAAATTTTCTTGCAGCACGGTGTTCACCCGGTCCAGCTTCGCCTGGACGTTCGCGTAGAGCGGAAAGGAAAGCCGGATTAACGTGAGCAAAACGAGGAAAAGCGCAGGGACGGCAAAGGCCAGGATGAGTGTCAGTCGTAGGCTGATCAGCATGGCCATGATCAAGCTGCCGGTTACGAGCAGCGGGGCGCGAATCGTGCGCAGGTTCATCTGCACGAGCTGCTGCACCTGATTCACGTCGTTGGTCAAGCGGGTAATCAAGGAGCCTGTGTTGAGTTGATCCAGCTGCCGCGAAGATAACGTTTGCACCTTTTGAAAAATGCCGCCGCGAAGATCCGTTCCGAAGTTCTGGGAAGCTCGTGTGGAGTAAATGGCGCAGCCGACACCGCCGAGCATGCCGATGAGCGCAACCCCGATCATCTGCAGTCCCGTTTGTTGGATGAGCGGCAGGTTGCCTTGCATGATGCCGTCGTTCACGATATGGGCCATCAGCTTCGGTTGGAGCAAATCCATGTACACTTCAAGCACCATCAACAGCGGCGCGAATAGGGCGGATTTCCAGTAAGGCTGTAAATACGATCTTAATTGCCACACAGCGTTTTACCTCCATAGCGTCAGATTGGCCTTACGCCTCTGGTGATTCCTCTTGCTGGCTTTGTTCATCGTCCTGCGGCTGGGATTGTGGTTGTTCCTGCTCCAGTTCCTGTTCCTGATCTGAGGGGAGTTCACGCAGCTCAAACGTATGAATAAACTCTTGAATGATCGTGTCCACGGCTTTCAATTCACCGCTGATCACCTGCTTAATCGCCTCGAATTCAGGCTGGCTCAGCTGTTGCTGTAATGTCGCACGCTTGACATTCAACTTCTCCAGGAAAGCAATGGCTCTGCCCCGGCGAAACGTTTGGGCGCTTTGGAAGCGCTGATCGGCACCTTCCTTAAATTTGTGTTTGTCACCTTTGTCATGCCCCCGGTGACCGCGATGGCCGTGGTGCCCTTTGTGCTCTTTATGTTCTTTATGCTCATGTCTGCCTTCACGCATGGATGTATCCTCCTTGGTTTAGTTTTGTATACATATGTATACATTTTTCTCTGAATACAAATGTATACGATTTCCAAGTCGGTCGTCAACTAAAATGTTTTGACGCGATGGAGGAGAGGAGTAAGATGAATAGTGGTGGATGCTCTAGGCAACGATTGGATGTGTGCCATTTTTTTTGTACTATTTTACCGTACTTTTACTTTCATCAACTATACTAAGCTATCTTTCATTAGAACGGGGGGCGGCAGATGAACATATTACTTGCAGAAGATGATGTGAAGCTGGGGAAATTAGTGAAATATGTGCTGGAGAAGAAGGGCAATTATCATGTCGACTGGGTGGAAAACGGGGAGGATGCGCTTGCCTTTGCCGGGACGGCTGCTTATGATGTGTTAATTCTAGATTGGATGATGCCGCTGTTGGATGGGATTGAGGTGTCCAAACGGTTAAGGGCGTCAAGCTATAACCAAGCCATTCTTCTGCTGACAGCCAAAGATTCCTTACAAGATAAAGTACTCGGCTTGGACGCGGGGGCGGACGACTATTTGACCAAGCCTTTTGAAATGGATGAGTTGCTCGCCCGCCTTCGTTCGCTCACCCGGCGAAATTATGCGCCGATTCAAGCCGATATCGTGACATTTGGCGAGTTTGCGCTAAATCGAACATCGCGGCAGCTCTTCAAACGTTCTGAGGAGATTGTACTCTCCCAACGGGAGTACCAGCTGCTGGAACTGCTCGTTCAGAACATGGGGCATGTGCTGTCGAGGGAAGTGATCTTGGACCGCGTATGGGGAATCGGCAGTGATGTATCCTACAAAAATGTGGATGTAACGGTCAAAATGCTGCGCACGAAATTGGAGGACGCCGGTGGGAGTCAGATGATCCACAGTGTCAGGGGAGTTGGATACCGCTTTGAGAAATAAAACGGCGAAAAAGAAAGACCTGTTTGTGCAGACGCAAAAGAAGCTCACACTCACTTATACGGGATTAATCATCCTTTTTCTGGTGTTATTTTCGGTCATTGTGTTTGGCCTCATGCTCGGTGTTGTGTACCGGGAGCAGAGGGCGAATCTGCAAGCAGTGATGTATGCAACAGAGAACGGGAATCCGGTTATTCCCGATTTAACGGATTCAAGCGGCAGCGGGCTGTTTTTCTATTATATTTTGGATGAAAATGCTACCTTTGTCGCGGGCAGTGAAGCGGTTCCAATGACGCGGACGATAAATATGCAGGAGATGTCCGAGTGGCAGCCGCAGCGTGAAGCGTACCGGTTAAGTTGGATTCGGCAGCCTCATCATCACGAGCGCGAAGTTCACGGCCCCAAGCGGGAGGACATGCTGCTATTCGTGGGCGCACGTCCGTTCACGACCAAGGATGGGAAGAAAGAGACGATCTATGCGGCGCAAGAGCTGACGTTTTATTTTGAAGTGCTGCAAATTTTGTTCTGGGTGTTTCTCACCATTATTGTGCTCTTTCTTATCGTTGCCGTCTGGTTCAGCTATAAAATGTCCAAAAAAGCGATGATTCCCATTCAGCAAGCTTATCGGCAGCAGCAGCAGTTTTTGGCGGATGCTTCCCACGAGCTGCGGACACCGCTGAGCGTGATGAATACTTCCTTTGAAGTCATTGAGCTGGAGCATGGGGAGGATCTTTCGCCGTACAGCAGGGAAGTTTTGTCAGATATGAAAGATGAGGTGGGGCGCATGAGCCGGATGGTACAGCACCTGCTTATGTTAGCGCGCTCCGACTCCGGCACAGCCGAATTTGAGATGGCGGGCTTTGATTTGGCGCCGAAAGTGCGGCAGTGGGTGCAATCATTTGAAGCTTTGGCCAGCAAGAAGCGAATCTCGGTAAGTGCGGAGCTCCTTGAGAAGCTGGAGGTGACAGGGGATGCCGAGCGCATCAAGCAGGTGGTCTATATTTTGTTGGACAATGCGATCAAATATACACCAGAGGATGGCACGATTGCCGTTGTCCTGGAAACTGGACCGAAGAGATGGAGTTTATCGTTTCGAGACACGGGCATAGGGATTCCTGCTGAGGAAATCCCGCGCATTTTTGACCGGTTCTATCGGGTGGAAAAACACCGCTCAAGAGCGGAAGGAAGCGCTGGGCTCGGTTTGTCGATTGCCAAGTGGATTGTCGAGGCGCACCGCGGTTCGATCGAAGCTGTCAGTGTTGCGGGTGAAGGCAGCATCTTCATTGTGAGAATACCGAATGTTTAAATGTCATACCCTTTCTTCGTTGCTTAATGAAGGTGGGGTATTTTTTTAGGCATTTACCGTACTTTTACTTTTCGTCGGTATAGTGATCGGTGTAGACAGAAAAGAAACAGCACGAAAGGATGGAAGAAACATGAGAATGAGATCCGAGAAACGTTGGATCAAAAGATGGATCATTGCCGCGCTGATCGTTGCCGTAGTCGGAATTGGAGCGGGCTTGGCCGCAGAAAAGACGGGCGGCTACAAGTACGGGCAAGCGTTGCAGCATGCTAGACAAGCTGTTGGTACGTACACGGGGCACAACTTGGCGGAGAACGATCATAAGTCGCTTGAACGGCCAGGCAGCTCCCATGAACGGGGAGGCAGACATGGCGGCGGATTCGAAGGCCACGACATGGCGGAAGCAGGAGTGGCAGCTGCTGTTGTTGTGCTGGGCGGCGGTGCGCTTTATTGGGTTTGGAAGCGAAGAAAGAGAGCGAATGGGGTCATTGTTGCGGAGGCAGCTTCCGTTCAAGGGTTGGTTCCTGTATCGACTGCAGCAACACTGCTTCCATCGACAGCTGATTTTCTTGATCAATGGGAACAACAATATACATCCAATACAAAAGGAGATGAGTGAATATGGGTATTTTTGGTAGAATCAAACACGTCTTTTTAGCAGAAACTAACGGGTGGCTGGATAAAATCGAGCGGCCAATCGATATGGTCGATCAATATCTTCGTTCGTTTAATCAAGAGTTATCGAAAGCGCAAAGGGCTCTGGCGAATCAATTATTTATTGAAAAAAGACAAGCTGTGCTCGTTGCCGAAACCGAGGCTGTTATTGGTAAAAGAGTGCGCCAAGCCAAATTGGCGGTGGAAAGTAGCGAAGATCATATCGCGAAGCTGGCGCTGCAGGAAAAAATGTTGGAAGAGAGCAAACTGGCGGCTTATCAAGCGCAATATGAAACCATTAAAGAGCAAACGAAGATATTGGAAGAGAAGATTGAGCAGCTGCGCGTAAAAGCTGAAGAATTCCATCACCGCCGGCTGCTGCTCGCTTCCCGGGCTAATATCGCAAGCTCCATGAAGCAGCTGAACCAGATGGCGATTTCTTTTCAGACGGAGCCTACTTCACAGGGGTTTGCCCGGGCGGAAGAACAAGTGTTGATGATGGAAGCGGAAGTGGAGGCTTTGTCTCACTTCACCGCCCCATCCAAGCGTATTGCGCCGCAATATTTGGATCCGAGTTTGAAAGATGACATTGAGCTGGCCTTAGCTGAATTGAAAAGTCAGACGGTGTAACATCGCGCAGGCGGTGCAAAGCAAATAGCGGAAGGTGGCTTCCGCTATTTGCTATTTTTTGCTGCGCGCGGGGCGAATAACGGAAACGTAGCTGCGTTATTTATGGTGTACGCGGTCAGCGCAGCGCGCAGTCCGACTTTGCCCAATTGCAGCATCCTTTTCGCTGGTTGGGGGGCGAAAAACCGGCTGCAGTCCGGTTTTTTCGGACTACAGCAGGTATAAGCGCACGGGAGCCCGCTGCAAGTGGGTATTTTCGGACTGCAGCGAGCTCGCTGCCGTGTGCAGGCGGACTGCGCAGGCGGTGCAAAGCAAATAGCGGAAGGTGGCTTCCGCTATTTGCTATTTTTTGCTGCGCGTCGGGCGAATAGCGGAAAAGTAGCTGCGTTATTTATAGTGTTCGCGATCATCGCCGCGCGCTGTTCGGTTTTTTCGGACTACAGCCGGTTTAAGCGCGCGCGAGCCCGCTCTAAGTGGGCATTCCCGGACTGCGCCGCGCCCGCGCCCCGCTCGCCGCCGCCGCCTCGCCCGCCCACTCAGCGTATTCTTACCAGATTACGCTGCAATACCGTATCGCCATCCTGCGGTGTAAACGGCGCATTCGTTACACCAAACACGTTCGTGATCAGCTTGCGGTCAAGCAGCTGTGTGATGCGTACTTCATATTTGAAGCTAACTTTCGAAACGTCAGCAAAAAAGAACACAGACGAGTTAGGTGCGACGCGGACCGTACACGTTTTCGTGTTGCAAGGGCTTACTTTTAAGGGCACGGGGGCCCCTGCAGACCAGTCGAACACTTGCACGGTGACCAGGCGGGAAGCCGCTTTATTGAGGTTGACGACATCGACCAGAGCAAACTTCGTTTTCCTCGGCCTCCGCAAAATACCGGTGGACAATGTAGCACGCCTTGTTGTTAACATAACATGAATTGCTCCTTCCTTTTTGCTTACAGTTAATGCAGTAGTGGCGATAATGCTTGTATACTTGTACGACGTAAAGCCGCCAATGACGAAAAAGGCAACCAACTCCGTTGAACGCCACCCTGCCAAGGGCGTGCATTCCATACGAAGTGGCTGCCTTTCTTTTATAACAAACGCAAAATCATCATCGAAACAATGCCGACCACGACCGTTCCGAGTAAACTCCGCGTAAGCATAGCTACAGCGAACGTAGGTAAAGCGGCGATCAGCTCGATGTTGTGCACAATCGAAATGTTGCCATCCTGCAGCAGAAGCTCTTGTCCGACCAATGCAGCCATGACGGCGACCGGCACATAATTCAGCCAGCGCATTCCCCAATCCGGGAGCTGAATTCGGCTAAGGACGATCAAGGGCAGCACCCGCGGAATAAGTGTGACAATGGAAGAGCCAATAATGATGAGCAATATATACCAACTTATTTCCATTTTTCCACCGCCATCCCTACGAATGAAGCTATGCATGTGGCCACGATCACACCCGCACTCCCTGACACCAGCTTAGTAACGGCAATAACGATGACAACGGCACTTAACACAACCATGACATCGATCATGATTTTGCGGCGGCTGACCAACTGGAGGACAAGCAATCCGATGAACATCGCCGGCAGTGCGAAATCCAGACCAAAACGCTCAGGATTCACAATCCACTGGCCTAAAAATGCGCCTGCGATATTCGCAATGATCCAATTCAAGTAGGCCGTTACATTGAGGCCATGCATCCATTTTTCGCTGATCTCCTTCTTATCCGCACTCTGATTGATCGCGACGCCGAAGGTCTCATCCGTGAGCAAGCAACCGATGAACAAGTTTTTGAGCGGGGTGAGATGGCGAAAATAAGGGGACAAAGCTGCACTAAGCAGCAGGTGCCGTAAGTTGACAAAGAAAATCGTGAAAATAATGGCCATGACAGAGCCATTCGCGGCAACCATACCGGCGGCGATGAATTGTGCCGAACCCGCATACACAAGGATGCTAAGCATGGTGATTTCGAGGATGCTGAGTCCGGAAGTTTTCTCCACCACACCCGCCGCAAAGCCGATGCTCAAATAGCCCAACAGCGTAGGAATACACGCTTTTACACCTTGTAAGAAGCTTTCGTCGCTTTTTTCAACGATCTGACGCTCTAAGTAAACATTCTCTTGCATCGTCTGCGCTCCTTATCTGTATGGTATAATATCCGATTTGTTTAATATATGATACGGAAATATTTATGCAGTGTCTAGACCATTTAATTTACTTTATAAAAGCGGACAGGCGTCCTATAATTGAAATCAGCATGAAATTATGACGATAAGGAACTTGCTCGCATGAACGATCTCTTCATGGATTTCTTGACGATTTTACTGCCTACGTATTTTTTCTTTTATATGGCGATTACGCTAATAGCCCGTAACAGGAACAGCTTGCTCAATCGGATTGCGGCGCTGTTAATGCTGTCATTTCTCCTTTACTTTATAGGTGAATACATCAAAACGTCTCTGCTTCCGCAGTATCAAATGCAGATCGTCCTGTATGGGAGCGGCCCGATGCTGCTGCTGATCATCTGTTTTTTAGTCCATTTGTGCGTGTTGATTGGCAGGCCGGTTACCGCTCCGCTGGTGAGGTGGCTGCCGGTGATTTACGCCTCTCCGTTTATTTGTTTATTTATTATGCTGCTCAGCAAAGATCATCGCGTCCTGTTTAACGCAAATGTGACAGACGGGCGCAGTCCGCTGGACCCGATGCTGTTGTTCCTGACGCTTTCCTTTGTAGCCGGTTATATTTTGCTCTCAGTCATCATTCTCGCCTATTCGTGGTTTCGGACGACCGAAGCGAAGAGCAAAGTGATTTTGCGTTCGCTCTTACTCAGCTTGTTTCTATTGTTTGCCTGGTTTATTGCGGTAACGATCTTATTGCAATCTCGGTTCTTCACGAGCCGTGAGGCGATGATTTTTTATTTTATCGGCTATTTGTTGTGGGCGATTGCTTTGCGTCATCTTGTAGGCAAATATGACATTCTGCCTGACTACAGGCAATTGTTCCATATCCTGTTCAAATCGGCGCCGACAGCTATTTTGCTTTTGGATAAAAAAGGAAATGTCAAAGAACTAAACCCGAGGGCACAGCTTCTTTTTGAAAACTATCCGGTTCAGGGCATCCCGGAGCTGCTGAGCACAGATGGAGCGATGCATGTCAGCGAAAAATTGGCGGTGTTCGTCGAAGGGAGTCGCGCAGAAGCGGCCCAGTGGGAAATCAGCTTGAACAAACCTGACAAGGGGCATTTGGATCTGATGGCATGGCTGGAAAAGGTCGAAGAATCCGATGACGAACTTATCGTCATGCATTTGACGGATGTGACCTCGATGAAGGATGTCGAACGGAAGCTGATGCAATCCGAGCGCAACTACAAATATTTGGCGCACCACGATTCCTTGACCGGTCTATGGAGCCGGGCCGCGATTCAGGAGCAGCTGCAGCACAAAATAGCCGAGCAGGAGCCGTTCGCACTGGTGTTGATCGATCTCGATAATTTCAAACCGATCAATGATACTTACGGACATGTCACAGGCGATCGCTATTTACAGCATATTGCAGCTTTATTGCAGCAGCGTGGCGAGGCGGACGACCTGATCGGCCGTCTTGGCGGCGACGAATTTGTCATGATCATCCCGGGGATGATCGAATCCGCCATCTACGAGGAGGCACAAAGGCGGTTATGCCCTTTACTCAACAATACCTATCGTGCTGACGGGATTGAACTTCCGATTACCTTCAGTGCGGGAATCAGCTTATACCCGGCTCATGCGGACGATCTGACCAGTTTACTGCGAAACGCCGATGACGCGATGTATGCGGTGAAAAAAAGCGGAAAACATGAATTTGCCATTTTTTCAGACGATCCAAAAAACGCGGACAAAGCTCCGAATAAATAGCACATTTCGCTGCTATTGGTGATTTGGAGCTAATATGAGCAAAGAGCGGCCTGTACGATGTGATCAGGACGCTCATTTGTCTTTATTGGAAGTGCATTTGGCAGATTTCGCTTCTGCAAGCTGCAGAGCCGATGTTTGGCAGCAATGACCTCTAATTCGTCGTACCGTTAACTTCAAAAATAAGGGCTAAGGCTATCTGGGTGAGTGATATTTTTCCTGACGATCCATAGTACAATAGCAGTAGGACTAACCTTCAGCATGCAGATACATCCTGCGCAGGGAGTGAACGATGGGCGCTGAATGCCGTCGACATTATCGCTTCATTTTATGAACATGTTGCTCATTACACTGCCGCCGCTTCATAAAAAATCGTAGCCGGGATGACGGCAGGATCCGTCAAGGGATAGGAACCGGCACAAGAGGAGTGTTTACGATGTCCGAACTCAAGGTGACAGGTCTGCAATGCGAATACCAAACCAATCCGCTCGGAATAGGTGTTCACCAGCCGCGGCTTAGTTGGCTGTTAGCATCGGACCGGCGCGGGACGATGCAGGTGGGGTACCAGCTCGTGGTGTCGGCAGGTGACGGCGATTTCAGCGAGCCTGTGTGGGATACCGGCTTTGTGAAATCGGATGCGTCGATTCAGATTGCTTATGCCGGTGAGGCGCTGCAGCCGCGGACCCGCTATTACTACCAGGTGAAGGTGTGGGACAACTTCGGCCGTGAATCGGCGTGGAGCGAGTCCGCCTGGTGGGAGATAGGGCTGCTGGAGCGAAGCGAATGGACAGCTGGGTGGATTACACCGCTGGCGAGCGACATGGCTCCGCAGACAGAGCCAGCTTTTCTGCTGCGCAAGCGCTTTCAGCTCGGTGATGGCATCGCCTCCGCCCGCATCTACGCGTCTGCCGCAGGGGTTTACGAGCTGTACGTCAACGGCAAACAGGCATCCGATACGCTGCTGGCTCCCGGATGGACCAGCTATTCACACAGGCTGCAGTACCAGACGTATGACGTGACAGAGCTGCTGCAAGCAGGCGGCAATGCCATTGGCGTGATGCTGGGTGACGGCTGGTATCGCAGCGGCTTGGGCTTTGAAGGCAAAAACTTTACATACGGCGATCACCGCGCCGCCTTGCTGCAGCTGCATGTCCGTTATACGGACGGTTCCGAAGCGGTGATTGGTTCGGATCTGTCATGGAAGGCCTCGACTGGCGCCGTTCGCTATTCGACAATCTACCATGGAGAGATCTATGATGCCCGTGAAGAGCAGGAAGGCTGGAGTGAGGCTGAGTTTGATGAATCTGACTGGAAGCAGGTAGAAATCTGTGAAGGCTTGTCCTGCGATGCGCTGGTCGCGCAGGAGAACGCGCCGACGCGGGTGACGCAAACACTGCGTCCGCTTGCCGCGATAGTGACGCCTGCCGGCGACCATGTGCTCGATATGGGCCAAAATATGGTCGGTCGCGTCCGGTTTACCGTCGATGCTCCCACAGGAACGCGGATCGTGCTGAAGCACGCGGAAGTGCTGGATAAGGACGGCAATATTTATTTCGGCAACTTGCGTCCGGCGCAGCAGAAGGTTGAGTATATCGCCAAAGGGGGCGGCAGTGAAAGCTATGCGCCGCATTTCACTTTTATGGGCTTCCGCTATGTGCTCGTGGAAGGGTATCCGGGGCAGGAGAACGCTCTGCCGCTGGATGCTTTTGCCGGTGAAGTGATGCATACCGATATGGAGCCTACGGGCGAGTTCGAATGCTCAGACGCCAGGGTAAACCAGCTGCAGCGCAATATCCAGTGGGGACAGCGGGGCAACTTCCTCGATGTCCCGACGGACTGCCCGCAGCGCGATGAGCGTCTGGGCTGGACGGGGGATGCGCAAGTATTTATTAGCACTGCGCTGTTCAATTATGCCGGCGGACCGTTCTTCACCAAGTGGCTGCATGACCTGAAAGCGGAGCAGCATGCGGACGGAGGCGTGCCGTTTGTTATTCCGGATGTCGTCGGGGGCTCCAGTTCTGCGGCATGGGGAGATGCCGCCGTCATATGTCCATGGACGGTCTATCAATATTACGGCGATACGAGGCTGCTGTCCGAGCAATATGAAAGCATGAAGATGTGGGTCGGGTACATCCGCGCGCAAGGCGAGCAGGCGTACTTGTGGAACACCGGCTTCCACTTCGGGGATTGGCTGGCGCTTGATGCCAAAGAGAATAGCTACATCGGGGCGACGCCGACCGCGCTGATCGCGACAGCGTACTATGCGTATTCGGCACGAATTGTCCGTGATGCGGCGCTCGTTTTGGGCAAAGAAGACGAAGCTCACAGCTACGGCGAGCTGTATGAGCAAGTCAAGCTGGCTTTTCATGATGAGTTCATGACGAAGAACGGCCGCATCGCTTCACCGACGCAGACTGCGCATGTGCTCGCTCTTGCTTTTGACTTGGTGGAAGGCGACGTCAAGGCGCGGGTTGCCCGTGAGCTCAATGAGCTGATCGTAGGCAACGATTATCATTTGACGACGGGCTTTGTGGGCACGCCGTACTTGTGCTTTGCGTTATCGGGCAGCGGCTACCACGATACGGCGGTGAAGCTGCTGCTGCAGGAGAGCTACCCGGGCTGGCTGTATTCGGTTTCCCAAGGCGCGACGACGATCTGGGAGCATTGGGACAGCATCAAGGCGGACGGTTCGTTCTGGAGTGATGATATGAACTCTTTTAACCATTATGCCTACGGCGCGATCGGTGACTGGTTGTACCGCAAGGTGGCCGGACTGAACATGGATGCGTCTGCGGCGCCGGCCTATAAGCACATCCATTTGGAGCCTTTGTTCGGCTTCAATAAGCTGACGACGGCCAAAGCCGCACACCGCTCCATGTATGGCCGCATCGCTGTGGCCTGGCGTGTGGATGGTGAGCACATTGAAGTTTCCGCGGAAGTCCCTGCCAATACAACGGCTGATCTTGTGTTGAAGGGCGCAGCGCTGCAGGGGTTGCTAGAGAGCGGCGGCAAGCTGGATGACGCAGACGGGGTGCAAGCGGCCGTTGAGACGGGGCAAGGTGGTGTCAGGTTGACACTTGGTTCAGGCAGCTATACCTTTACTTATACGAATAAAGAGCTGTTTCGGAAAAGTTTCACAGAACATACCAGGATCGATGAGGCGTTGAATGATGAAGCGGCTGCGTCGGTGATTCAGAAGCATATTCCGCATTTTTTTGTCGGGGCGGGCTTTCATTTTATGAAGAAGTCGACGTTCAAGCAGATGGCTGAAAATACGATGGCAGGCGTGTCCCGCGGGCAAATCGATGCGATTCTGGAGGCGCTTGCCCGCTTGTGATGATGGGCGAGCGGGCGGTTGCACGAGAGCGCGAAAGACTGGCAGGTTGTGAATCCTGCCAGTCTTTTTTTGATGCGCACGGACGCTTGCGCCGGGGCGCCTTGTCAGCCAGCAATTGCCGAGGTGCGATTGGAGGGAAATTGCTGCATAGTTAGCGCTGCCCTGCCGCTGCGGTCCGAATTTACCCACTTGCAGCGGCTTGAACCGCCGTGGCCTGCGCTGCAGCCCGAATTCGCCCACTTAGAGCCGTCAATTCCTCGCCAACGGGCTCAAAAGTGCGCTGCAAGTGGGTTTTATCGGACTGCGTGAGGCAGAGCAGCCGAAACGCTGTCTGCCGTCCGGTAAAATCGGAAGCGATTTGCCGCGAGGCAGGTGGGGGGAGGGGCTGCGCAGCAAAGTGCGAAAGCACCTTGCTGATATGTGTGAGCCGCCCGACCCCAGCTCACCGAAGCGGCGGCGGCACGCCAAGTCGGCTCGCGCACGCTCTCACCTGTTGGCTAACCGCCAACTTCGTGAGCGGCGTCGTTCCTTTCCTCCAGCATCCCTGCATGGACAAGATGGACGCTCACTTTAACCGAAGCCAGCGATGACTTGGACAACGCGAACGGTTCGTGCGCCGTGAGCTGTTTCCATGCTTTGAAATGGTCGCGATAAGCGTAGTATTCAAGCTGGTAAATATCAATGTGCTTCTCAAGGGCAGCCATATATGTGGCTTGGATCTGCTGCTGAACCACGGCCTCCACTTTTTGATTCATTTCGGTTTCACGCATTGGGGAGTCCATCTCGACAATGTTGCCGATCAAATCCACTTCGATGGCAAAGGAGGGCTCGTCTCCGGCGAAGATCGTCTTCACGTGCACCTTGGGCCGTTCCATGGACAACGTTTCGACCGTGTTATCCGGTCCTGGGATTATGATCGGCGAGCGGTTCGTTTCCGGCGTCATCCATCGTAATCCAACGAGCTGAGTATGGGTGAGGTATCCTTGATACTTCCCATTTTTAACCAGATGGGCGCCTCTCATGAGCATTTTCGGATCGTTCACATCATTTCGTTTCCATTGAGTTTCCTGGATGGTAAGCGCCGGTACAGCAACGGTTTTGCCAGGCTCCAGCGAGTCGGTCGCATACTGCATATACGGCAGCGGCTTGATCCATGATTGCTGTTTATAATTTTGAACCGGATCATGTTGGATGGTAGCAAGCTCGGATAAGTTGAAAAACGCCGGTGTGACAAACAATTGCTCAATTGGCACTTTCGTTGCATACACCCACGGAGTAAATCTGATTTCGCGATAGCGGGTGATTGCATCATGAAATTCAGCGGTCCCATGCTGTAAGGCGCGTTCGGTAATAACGATCGATGTAATCTGACTCCATAAAATGCGCTGCTGCGCGGTACGATACAGATCATTGAGCGCAAGATTGAACGTCTCGCCCTTGCCTTTGCCTACCCAGGCCTGTGCCGGCTGGGGCTTTCTACCGCCTTCCTGTTTGGCGATGGAGCCAAAATCAAGCATTTGCCCGTAGGCGATAAATTGATCATCGACATAGTCAAAGCCGAGTGCGGTGATGTAATTAATATTTTCAATATAATGGCTGTCCCAGCAGCCGCTTAATAGAATGAGTAGCGGGAACCATAGAAGCTTTTTGATTATAGCTGGCAACGTACTTCTTCACTCCTCATTTGGGATTCCATGAACGGGGCTCAGTTCATCCACCCTCGTCAAACCCGAGTTCGTAATATCCACGTGGACTTGAACATCAAGGAGCGAATCTGCATCCAAGCGGAGATGCTGCTGCTCATGTTGTACCTTCCACAGCGGATAATGGTCCTTGTACAAATAATATTCCAGTTGAAAGACATCACCTTGGATTTTCAAGCTTTCTTTATAGGTTGCGCGTATTTCTTGCTCGACGGCCGCTTCCGTTTTTTGCTGAATCGCTTTATCGGTGATGGGCTTGTATAGATCCACAATATTGCCATGCAGCTGTACTTTAATGGAATATTTTGCTCTCTGGTCCGGGCCGGTACGGCTGCTAATCTGAAAATGGGGCTTTTCCAACGATACCGTTGCGATCGCTCGGCCATCTTCCTTGATGGGGATGGGTGAGCGTTTAGTTCGTTTATTCAGCCAGCGCAGGCCGCGTAATTGCGTATTGTCCAGCCATCCTTTGTAGTCACCGTTATGAATAATAAAAGCGCCGTTGACTTCGAGTTTCGCTGTCGCTTTCTGATTCGTGGTCCATTGATCCGTATTGATACTGACGGATGGCAGGGCAACGGTTCTGCCAGGTTCCACAATGTCAGATATGAAATAGAGGTAACGCATCGGCTGAATCCAGGATCGCTGCCTATACGTTTCGATAGGTTCATGCAGAAGTGTAGATAAAAGAGATAAATTGTAAAAAGGCTGGGTCGTAAACAATCGATCCATGTTCTCATTTGTACCGTAGATCCAGGGCGTCACCCGCAGCTCCCGATATCGCAGATTCGCATCGTTCATCGCTTCAAATCCGTGTTGAATCATCCGCTCGGATAACACCATTGCTCCGACATGGCTCCAAATGATCCGGTTCTGAGCGGTTTGGTATAAGTTGGTTATGGCTAGATTAACAGTTCTTCCCCGGCCTTGTCCGACCCAAACGACAGAAGGCTGCGTCGATTTTCCGTTCTCTTGCTTGGCTGTCGTGGCATAGTCAACCATCTGGCCATAGGCGATATATTCCTGATTCGCGTAATCCAAGCCGATGGCGTTGATAAAATTCAAGTTCTCAATGTTATGCAAATCCCAGCAGCCGCCTAGCAAAAGCAATGAAGAAAGGATGAGAACGAGCCCGATTTTCTTCATGAGCACCTCCAGGACGGTGTTATTTTTTGAACATTCTCGGTTTTGATTGTTTCCATTTTTTAGGTAAATCTAAAATGGCTTTAAACATGTCACCGCCGAAGGAAGGCGGAGAGAGCGGCTCTAAATAGCCGAGACCGAAGGATTCCAAACCGGACATATAGATTACGATAAATAACACGCTAATAAAAAATCCAAACATCCCCAGAATTGAGGAAAGCAGCAGCGAAAACAAACGCAAAATGCTCACTGTCCCGCTCAGCGATTGATTGACCAAAATGAAAGTGGCTACTGCGGTAATCGCCGAAGTCACCAGCATTGTCGGCGAGGTCAAGCCCGCACGGATCGCAGAATCCCCGACTATGAGACCGCCAACGACCGCGACCGTCTGTCCGACGGCGCGCGGGAGCCGGATGCCGGCCTCGCGGAATAGCTCGAATAGCCCCAGCATGAGCAAGGCTTCCATCGGTGCGGACAAGGGCAGGCCCAGCCGTGAGTTCGTGACTGTCGCCAGCAGCTTGAACGGAATTTGCTCCATATTAAAGGAGGTCAACGCGATCCAGAAGCCAGGCAGGAAGATGGAGACGACCAGTCCGATAATACGCATAAATCTTTCCAGGGCGACGAAATAGTAGGGGAAATGAAGATCCTCCGGTGATTTGAGTTGCTCGGTCAAGTTGGTCGGCGCGATCAAAGCCATTGGCGAACCGTTGACCAAAATAATAAAGCGCCCTCTCAGTAAACACTGTGCGGCAAAGTCAGGCCTTCCGATGTAATCGACCAAGGGGAACAGCGAGTACGGCTGATCCCCTAGTATCTCCTCAAGCTCCATGCTGCTCACAAGTGCAGAAATGTTATAATTTAAGATTCGTTTCCGCGCCTCTTCAAGGACATCGGGACTGGCAATACTTTTCATGTAAAGCAAGGAAACCAGCGTTTGGCTTTCATCGCCGACGACAAATTGCTCATTGTGCAAATTTTCCGTACGCAATCGTTTGCGGATCAGGGCGATGTTCGTCGAGATTTCTTCCGTAAATCCGTCCCGGGGCCCTTTTAAGGAGATCTCGGTAGCAGATTCTTCCGGATTCCGTTTGGGTATTGTATCCATATTGTAAGAAAACATGCGATTGCCCGTTAAAATGATCAGCTGACCGCTGAATAGGCTGACCGCCCAGTTCTCATCGGGGTCCAGCTCTTGAATTTGCAGGCTCATGCTTATTTGCAAGGCGATCTGGTCTTCGGGGTATCCGTGGTCCAGAATGCCCTTGAACACAGGGAAAACGGTCTCATTCAGCTGCCTGAAATCGGACATTCCTTCGCAGTACACAAGGGTGAACAAGGGCCAATCTTCATTCGGGTAGCATTCGATTATCACATCGGCAGTCGTGGCGAAATATTTCCTCAATGTCACATGATTCCATGGTTGTGCGGTCATGATGGCGTGTTTCCTTTCCATTTGGATTTGGCGTACACCAACACAAGGAGCAAGAGCGAGAAGATGAGCAGCGTTCCGAACACGGCCAGATAAAAATGCTTGATTAACTCGTTGTACAGGGTGTCCGTGAGCTTGATGAACGTGAGCAAGAACAGGAATGCGAAGCCGATCAGCACGTAGCTGATATTTCGAGCTTTGCTGCTTTGCGGACGGAATAGATCGACTAACAGGAACATGGAAAGCGAAATACGAATAAAAGCGCCTGAAATCCACTGGTAAATGGATAAAAAGTCGACGTGGGAAACAAAGGCGCCCAGTTGTACTAACCGCCATTGTTCATAGGCCGGATACTTCAGCTTGGTCGCCTCATAGCCAAAAGCAGCGATGGCACCCATGGTAGGCCCAAGCGTCAGCCAGCCGATGATGCACAGCAGAAGTGGCAAGTGCCACCATTTCAAACTTTTCTTCAGATGATGCTGCAGCAGCACGACGAGTATAAGCTCCATCAGGCTTGCGCTCACATAGGTCATGCATTGCATGATCGGCCCACTCCCAGTTGTAAAAAGCGGGAACAGCAAGCTGTACCGTTTCACCTGAAAATTACTGCTCATGACAAAAAAGCCGAGTAACCATACGAACGGCATTAAAATGCCTGCGGCGATCGCAATGGCTTTAATCCCTCTGGCCGCCGCATACACGCATAAGATGAGAAGCGTGAGCCTGGTGACGAACAAGGGGGTCTGGGGCAGGTACGTAATTTTTGTCCATGTAATGACTTCGCGGATCGTAATGAATATATTGGCTGACAAATATGCGGCAAATAAGGTGATGAATAGGGGCTTGAACCAGCTCAGCCGGTTTGTTTTCAGCCATTCCAAGAAATTTGTTTGATTGGATTTTTTGACAATGAAATAGGGAATGAAGACCCAAAGTGCGCATAGCGGAATTGCAAAAATGATGCTGATCCACGTGTCTTTATTAGCGGCGTCCAGTAAAATAGGGATGATCGTCACATGGTTCACCAGTCCGACCGACATGATCATTAACATGCACATTTGGAGTATTGTGATTTTCGGATTGCTCACTTCGGTCCTCCTTGATGTGTGGATGATGTTGATCATTATCTCCATAATCTGACAAGCATAGACGATTGGACTTGGCTTCAGTCGATCCGTTTTCAACCAGGCGTGTGGTGTAGAGATGCCCATTTTTCACCATAGAATCACCAACTGGGCGCCAGCACATACATTACATTAGGCAAATAACCATTAAGAGAATATGGAGTGATTGCAGGATGACAGCTTCAAATGAGCAAGAATGGCGTCCACCAGTTGGAGGCGGCGGTCACGGAGGTGGCGGTCATGTTGGCGGCGGAGGTATTCCTGGGGGCGGCGGTCACGGAGGTCCAGGCGGCGGATTTCACGGAGGCCCAGGGGGTCCGGGAGTTCATGGTGGCGGCCCGGGATTCCATGGCGGCCCAGGTCATTTCGGTCACGAACATTTTAATGACATCGACGTATTCCCGTTAGTAGTTCCTGTGCCAGCCCCGTATCCGTATCCGACTTACCCTACCTATTACCCGTATCCTTGTCCTTATCCGCCCTATCAATACCCATGCCCGTACCCATATCCATATCCATATCCATATTCATATTAAATAGCATCCCTGAGCGCATGGCGAAGCTTGGGTAAGCGCATAGCGCCAAATAGCGGAAGCTCTCTTCCGCTATTTGCTATTTTGGGGCGAGGGAGCGGAGGTATAGCGGAACTGTTCTTCCGCTAACGCCTCCCGGCGAGCTGCGGGCTGGGCTTTGCGAGGCACATAGCGGAAGTGTGGTTCCGCTATATGCCTGATTTGGACTGGCAGCGGAGGTATAGCGGAACTGTTTTTCCGCTAACGCCTCCCGGCGAGCTGCGGGCTGGGCTTTGCGCGGCACATAGCGGAAGTGTGGTTCCTCTATATGTCCGATTTGGACTGGCAGCGTAGGTATAGCGGAACTGTTCTTCCGCTAATGCCTCCCGGCGAGCTGCGGGCTGGGCTTTGCGCGGCACATAGCGGAAGTGTGGTTCCGCTATATGCCTGATTTGGACTGCCAGCGGAGGTATAGCGGAACTGTTTTTCCGCTAACGCCTCCCGGCGAGCTGCGGGCTGGGCTTTGCGCGGCACATAGCGGAAGTGTGGTTCCGCTATATGCCTGATTTGGACTGGCTGAGGCGGTATAGCGGAACTGTTCTTCCGCTAATGCCTCCCGGCGAGCTGCGGGCTGGGCTTTGCGGCATATAGCGGAAGATCGGTTCCGCTATATGCCCGATTTGGACTGGCAGCGTAGGTATAGCGGAACTGTTTTTCCGCTAACGCCTCCGGCGAGCTGCGGGCTGGGCTTTGCGCGGCATATAGCGGAAGCGCGCTATATAGCCCCCTAATCCACTTGGACACTTTTAACCACTTCAGATACACTAAAAAATAGTGGAGGAGCAAGTCCATGAAAAGGCGTTTTCGTTGCCCTACTCAAGCAAAGAAGGAGCTAG
>Ga0209566_100622_pt1 | contig 21862 bp, 23 predicted proteins | sample Araplavi_mTSA_r2_2_FD_184287 | JGI IMG/M metagenome (GOLD analysis project Ga0209566, IMG submission 184287) | Arabidopsis root microbial communities from North Carolina, USA - plate scrape CL_Cvi_mTSA_r2 (SPAdes) (version 2) | ecosystem: Host-associated > Plants > Roots > Endosphere | place...
AAAATGGCAAGGTGAAATTGGCTTTATATCGTCTGAATAAACAATCAAGAAGCCGTCGTATTCACCGTAATCGATACGCCTAATGACTCCAGTTTCTTGATAGAATGCTTAATGATCACGTCGCGTTTTCGTTCCTCATAATAGGTTGGACCAAGTTCAATGTAAGGCTGTTTTCGCTTAAGGATATAGTAGGTCATAGATAATATGCTGTGAGCTACAGCTACAGTCGCCCGATTCGCTCCCCGGCGTGCCGCAATTCGGTGATACTGACTGGATAAATACGTCTCTTTCGTTCTAGCTGCGGCCTTTGCGGCTTCGACGAGCGCACTTCGAAGTTTCTTGTTCCCTTTGCGCGTCTTCCCGGACATTCGTTTTCCGGCGCTTTCGTTTTGACCTGGACACAGCCCTGCCCAAGAACATAAATGGGCGGCGGAAGGATACTGATCCATGTTAGAGCCAATTTCGGCTAGAATGGTCTCTGCTGTTCTTCGTGCCACACCTGGGATTGTGTCAAGCAGTTCCAGGTCTTCCTCAAAAGGAAGCATGCGCTTCTTAATTTCTTCATCCAACCTGTCAATCTCTTCGTCCAATAATCGACGTGCCGGAGTTGGGCGCCCAGCATTAATTTTTGATGTGGTCCCATTAAACCATTCAAGGCGCGCTTCAAATCCGCTTTTTTGTTCCTCAGCTTCCGTTTTGCTAGGTCCGATAAGGCTTCAGGATCGGTTTCGCCGGCGATCATCGCGCGTCCCGATTTCCCCAGCACGTTGCTGGCAACCGAGGAAAGCTTGATGTTTGCACCTTCCAGCACTTTTTGAATGCGGCTGACTTCTCGAGCTCGCTCTTCGATGAGACTACGGCGGTAGCGAATCAATTCCCTGAGTTCTTGTTGCTCGCGGTTTGGGATAAAGCTACCCTTCAATAGACCATGCCGGAGCAACCCGGCAATCCATTCCGCATCTTTGACGTCAGTCTTGCGTCCAGGAACATTCTTGATGTGTTGTGCATTCACAACAAGTGCCTCAATCTCTTCAAGCTCCAATAGGTTGTAGATCGGTTTCCAGTAGGGACCGGTGCTTTCCATAGCAGTGTGAGTACACTTTTTGGCCCTGAGCCAATCCATAAGCATGAGTAAATCGTCGGTCATGGTACCAAACGTACGGATTTCTTTCCCTTCTGGTGTAATGGTGCAGGCAACGATGTTCTTTTTATGAACGTCAAGTCCGCACACATGACTGTAAACGACGTCCATTCGTAACCTTCTCCTAACGGCAGCATGATTGAAGGGGCTGGTGCAACAACCACATATGGTTATTCTATCCTGCGTGCTTCCAAATTCGGAGCAACAATCTGTGGTGCACCTGGTCGTTAGGGTCAGTCTAAGACTCGGGCTCGAAGCACCATTGACTGCCGACCTGCCTTCGCCAGCCGTAAGTAAATTATATCGCAATCCGCCCATTTTCATCATCTGATGGTGTCGCGTTAGCGGCATGGGCGTCTAATACTTTATTTTTCAGTCTAACACTTTATTTTCTTCTGACACTTGATGAAATAATGAGAGGAGGGAATGGCGTTGATTGAGGATAGCAATCTTGAAGAATATCAAGATCCGGTAAATTACGATCTTGAATTTGGCGGTGAAATGGACAAATATCAATTCTATCTTGAGCTTGCTAGATCGAGTGCTGGAGAAGTGTTAGAACTTGCTTGTGGTACAGGCTTAACAACGATCCCCCTGGCGAAAGCCGGCATAACGATGACTGGTGTAGATATCTCATCAGAGATGCTCGCATATGCGCGGTTGAAGGCGGAGGGGTTGCCTGTTACTTTTATAGAAGGCGATGCCCGTACTTTCGAATCGGACAAGCGATTTTCGATGATTTATTTGACTGGCAATGCATTTCAGGCATTCTTACGCGATCAAGATCAGATCGATTTGCTCACGACCGTTCACAAACATTTACAACCCCACGGAATCTTTGCATTTGAGACTCGTAATCCGGAGGGAACGGATTTATCCGATGAAGAGGAGACAGAATGGGGATCATTTATTGATAAGGATGGGAATACCGTCAAGGTATCAGGCACACAATGTTACGATGCCAGCCAGCAAATCATGCATTGGGTCACGATGCGTAATTGGGGGGATAAGCGAACGATTTCCCGAATTGCTTGTCGGTTCACAGATCAGAACACGCTGCATTCTTTATTAACCCGTCACGGCTTTCACGTCGAACATCAATATGCTGACTGGGATAAAACGCCGTTCTCTCCGTTATCTTCATCGATCATTAGCGTTTGTAGGAAAGAATAGGAGAGACGTATAATAAACAAAATCTCGATTATTAACTAGGACTAAAAATGGTACTTGCCATTAGATAGGATCCGCGCGATGCGCGGTTTTTTATTTGGCTGTTTTCGTAAAATATCTAAACAGGAATTTTCTATAATGCCCCCAAACACAAAACTATAATTCTATAGGGTGTAGTTTGGGCGGGGATACTCTTTGTGCTAGGTCCATAAATAACAATTAGATCTCGGTTCACAGGGGTTCCTGAAAAGTGTTGCCCATTTGTTAGTACAAGTTGAGTATAGGGAGAAATGATTAATCGTAATTGTCCATCACTACTCTCCAACTCAGTATTAAAATAATCTACTTTTACATTCTGATAGGGGCTATTTTTTACCATGACAATTGCTTGATATTGTGGAGGGTAAATTAGAGGCGCAGGTGCATTACCGTCATAATATCCAGTCACTTGATCTCCCACTGACACCATTACATGGTCTACAAAATAGGTTTTGGGCGACACCACGAAATTTACGATTTCCCCCAACCCGTTGTCTACAGATATTAATTTATAACATCCTTCGCCATTTTGCCCTGTAAAAAAATCATTAATCATAGTGATAATCCCGTGAAAAGAATAAAAATTTGTCATTACAATACCTCCTTTTGCTTTATAAAGATAACGTATTATTCGTAACGTCAAATATCCTGTATGTACAGTATGTAGGTTAATAACTATATGATTGTGCAGATGCCTATATAGGAGATTCCTCGTGTTGTGCTTACATCTATTAGCCTTGTAACATACCTTGATGATTCCAACCACTCCACACTTATTAGAGGAACTAATCTTTAACTTTACAGGAGCGGCTTTTTGTTTTAATGGTATAAGTTCATGTCCCGAGCTAAGGATAAGAACTTGTATTCATAGCCGGTTAGATACCTGCATAAAAAATAAAAGCGGTATTATTTAAGTCTTATTCTTCAGAGGGAAAATCCTTTAAAGAAAAGTGCTAATTCATGATACTCCGCTAACATGACTCCAATTGTGACTAAACTCTATAATGCTTATCTATATAGATTCCTCCATATGAGACATGATTCCAATCCCCTGCAAGCTTTATCCATTGGCGTACTTGCTTGGTTTTGATCCCAACATAGTTGCTCGCTATGAATGTCAGCATTCATCAGCAGTTAGCATAGCTGATTCTATATAGTAGAGCAGAGTTGCTCACGCTTAATCTCCCCTCCCCACGAAGATTTCCAACCCGCTTGTCTAAGCTTCTCACGATGTGATTAGGTATTGTTTTTCATGACTTTGTACGAGTATATAAGCTCTAAGGAGTTTGTATAAATCGGTTTAAAAAGGAGTGGATGCCCGCACGTTAACGGTTGTGCACAGCTTAGGCAGGATCCTATTCAAGAAAGGAGGCAGCTCACAAGATCGCGGTAAAGAAGGTGTCGAAAAACGAAAGCACATGATGACCAAACCAAATCATGGGAGGTAATGTGATGATGTTTCAAACCCGTTTGGATTCCCGCTTCATCCAGCGATTAATGCTGATTGGAGGCGGATTTCTGCTCGTTTTCGCTTGTATGTTCGCGTTCTCGAAGACCTTGTCAGCCCACGGATATATCAATGATCCAGCCAGCCGCGCGATCCAGTGTAAAAACGGATTGAATACCAACTGCGGCCCGATCGTCTATGAGCCTCAGAGCCTGGAGGGGCCGAAAGGTTTTCCTGCTGCCGGGCCCCCTGACGGCAAAATCGCCAGCGCCGGCCTTGCTGGCTTCGCTCCGCTTGACCAGCAATCAGCTACTCGCTGGAACAAGGTGAGCATGAAGAGCGGCACCAACAACTTCACTTGGATTTTCACCGCTCGTCATGCCACGACAAGCTACCGTTATTTCATCACCAAGCCGGATTGGAATCCCAATGCACCGTTGACCCGCGCCCAGTTTGATCTGACTCCGTTCTGCACGATTAACGGGAATGGCCAGCAGCCGCCGGCCACGTTAACCCAAACCTGCAACGTGCCGCAAAGAGACGGTTACCATGTTATCCTCGGCGTGTGGGATATCGCGGATACCCAAAATGCCTGGTACATCGTCATCGATGCCCAATTCGGTCCTGGCGACAACATTGCGCCTACGGCGCCGACTAACTTGGCCGTCAGCAACGTTGGCACAACGACCGCTACACTGACTTGGGGGGCCTCGACAGACAACATTGCCGTCACGGGTTATGAGGTGTACAACGGCGTCAATGTCATCGCCACGGTTCCTGCCAATCAGACGAGCGCCAATCTCACCAATCTATTGGCAGGCACGACTTATAATCTAGCTGTGAAGGCGTTCGACGCTTCCGGCAATCGGTCGCCGCTCAGCAATAGTGTCCAGTTTACGACCACGAAATTACCGGTTGACGTGACGCCGCCGACCAATCCGACCGGCCTCCATGTGATGGGCACCCCGACGTCGACGTCAGTGACGTTGATGTGGAATGCATCCACAGATGATTCCGGCATCGCTGGTTACCGGATTTACAACGGCAACACGGTGATCGCTACTGTCACTGGAACGGCAACCGAGAAGGTCGTTACGGGTTTGTCGCCGAACACGCAATATACGTTTACGGTCCGCGCTTACGACCCGGCGAACAACGAATCTGGCAACAGCAATGCCGTGACGGTGTCAACGGCCGACGGTCCGAGTGCAACGCCGTGGGCTCCAAATACCGCTTATGCGGTCAATGCGCTTGTATCCTATAACGGCAAGGTGTACAAATGCATCCAGAACCATACCTCCTTGCCGGGTTGGGAGCCGGGCAACGTGCCCGCACTCTGGCAACTGCAACCGTAAACGCAGGCTTTAGAATAGCAGGAAGCCCGCCGCTTGCAAAGAGCGTCGGGCTTATTGTTGATGGTCGAAATGGGGAGTAGGATAAAGGAATTATTGCGGATCCGTACGCCTCATCCCAAAATGCTATGGAAGGTGTTCAAGGCAACTTCATAAACAACGGCTTCGAATCAACCCGACGGACAGTATAGACTTGTCTTAAGCTCACCAGGTGACTTCACCGTCGTTGCCTATCTGGGCTACAATTAACGTTAAAAACCTCCTCGGCCACATTTCTCCTTACGGTGGCGATGGAGGTTTTTCTTATTTTTACTATATTAACGAACTCATATGTCTTTTAACAAAGTTAGATACTTTCGGAATCAATTTAGCTATTGACCTGAAATGGATTTCATACTTTAGCATACAAATAGGAGTTCTTTTTAAATATGCAAAAGGAGGATGATAACCATGTATACAACAATTATTTTTGATATTGATGGAACATTAATAAATACAGAACAAGCGGTGTTGAAATCCTTGCAGAAGCTGCTAAAGATTAACTATGATCGGGAAGTTGACTTCTCAGAACTTGCTTTTGTGCTAGGGATTCCAGGTTCTGTCTCCTTGAAACGACTGGGCATTAAGGATAATGACATCGACTATGCAAATCATTGTTGGAATGAGTTTATGGGGGATTATAAACATACAATCCATGTTTACGAAGGTATTCAACAGTTGCTTGAGAGTCTGAAAGAACATTCTTTTTCTACCGGGGTAGTCACATCCAAGACGAAACAAGAATTTGTCGACGATTTTGTTCCGTTTGGTCTTGATCAATATATGCAATACGTAATATGTGCAGATGATACAACCTTGCACAAGCCTAATCCCGAACCATTACTAAAGTTTCTGGATATCTCGGGGGCGAAATCTGGGGCATCCATATACATCGGCGACACCATTTATGATTCTGAATGTGCCAGAGACGCTGGTGTTGACTTTGGACTAGCTTTGTGGGGATGTAAGCATGGGGATTCTATTCCAGCAAAGTATAAGTTCAACCATCCACTGGACATGCTTACACTTTTAAATCTCCAGTAAAGGTATGCATCACAGCTAAAACTTCTCATCTAAGATTGAATAGATGAGAAGTTTTTTTAATATATGTAAATGATATTTATAGGTGAAGAGCATAGATTAGTTCAATCAGACTTATCGGCAATGATAAAAATTCATCTCAACTATCTGATGATGCCACTTTGACACCTGCTTGTCGGGGACAAGAACATGGTCCCATTTAAAGTCGCTATTAGTGGATTTTTTAAGATTTGATTTTCCTGATAATCGTTATCTAGATTACATTTTTATACATTGAACTGTATTAAAAGATCTAATACTCTTATAAAAAGGTATAACATTGTAAATTCATTTTAAAGTAAGAAAAGAAAGGGTAACCAATGAAAAAAAGAAAAAATAAAAAGACGTATATCATTTTGGGCGTAGCCCTTTTGGTTGTTATGGTTTGGATGAATAATACGAGTCTATTTTACTCAAAAGATACAAATTATAAGATTCTAGCTCATAGAGGGTTGGCTCAAACCTTTGACATTTCACAGGTAGAGTATGATACGAATACAGCTGAAATCATTTATCCACCTGAGCACCCTTATTTAGAAAATACGATTCCTTCTATGAAGGCAGCATTTGATCATGGTGCTGACGTAGTGGAATTAGATATTCAGTTAACGAAGGATCATCAATTAGCTGTTTTTCATGATTTTACTTTAGAGTATAGAACAAATGGTAAAGGTGAAGTCAAAGATTATAAAATGAACGAATTGAAGAAACTAGATGTCGGCTTTAGATATACGGCTGATAATGGTGAGAGCTATCCGTTTCGTGGCAAAGGCATTGGCATGATGCCAAGCTTAGATGAGGTGTTTGCAGCTTTTCCTAATAAAGAGTTTTTAATTCATGACAAAGATGGAGATATGGAAACAACAAAAGTATTGTGGCATTCTTATTTAAGCAAATTGTCCAAGAATCAATTAGATAAAATAACAGTTTATGGTGATGGAGATAGCGAAGGGTTTGATTATTTACGTTCAAAACATGCAGAGTTGAAATTGCTGACGAAAACAATGATGAAAAACGCACTTTTAAAATACGAATTATTAGGTTGGACGGGATATATTCCGAAAGAATTGCATAATATGGAGCTTCATTTGCCTTTAAATTATGCGAAGTTCTTATGGGGTTGGCCAAATAAATTTATTGATAGAATGGAGTCTGTCAATACGCGAGTCGTAATCGTAGAGGGAAATGGTAAATGGTCAGAAGGATTTGATACAAAAGAAAGCCTTGAAAAAATTCCAGCAGGATTTCAGGGCTATATATGGACAAATCGGGTTGATAAAGTTACTAATTGAATATACTTTTATACATATGAACAAAATACAATGTATTCTACACTCTGAAGCATATATCGCCGAAGTGGTTGATACGAAGGAGGAAGCCTTTGTTAAGACCAAATAGTTTGTTGAAGAGGTTGTATTAAAAAATCAACTAGCTTTGCGTGGGTGAAACGACAGATGACCAATTATGAACAAGAAAAAAAGCTAGCTGCATTAAGGGCGCTGGCTTATGTAGAAGACAAAATGATAATCGGGATCGGAAGCGGGAGCACGGCAAGCCACTTTATCCAATTTCTCGGAGAGAAAGTGGGAGAAGGGCTTCAAGTAATCGGCGTGCCTACGTCCAAAGAGACGGAGCGCCTCTGTACATTACTTGGCATTCCACTGATCACAACTCAAATTCCGGAAAAAATTGATCTTACCGTTGACGGAGCAGATGAATTTGATCCGTATCTGCGATTAATAAAAGGGGGAGGCGGCTACTTGCTAAAGGAAAAACTGGTTGCCTCTTGTTCCGCTAGAACGGTTATTATTACGGATTCCAGAAAACAAGCAAGCGTACTCGGCCGCACATACGCGCTACCGATCGAAGTGATTCCGCTAATGTGGAGCCAGATCGCGAAGAAGCTAAGGGACTTGGGAGGGGAAGCGAAATTACGCACTCTTGGGTTACCGCCTGCACCTTATTGGAGTGAAAATGGCAACTATATTCTAGACTGCAAGTTCGCATCTATCGATCAACCAGAAAGCCTAGCCGATGAGCTTTCCCGAATGAACGGCATCGTCGAACACGGACTGTTCATCGGAATTGCAGATGAGGTCATCATGGGGGAGAATGAGGGTACGAGATGTTTCCGCGTTGGCTCAAAATGACAGAGTTCCAACGTTGATTAACCGGAGAAGCAAGCAGCTAGTTTAAATGCTGTTATAGACAAGTAGTCCAGATTACTGCAATGGGGCGAGTCCCCGTTGTAGCAATCGACATTAATATGACGGCCTTTATCCCACGCAAGAGAACGCGTTGTAATGTCGCTAATATTTAAAATAATTTGTAAGTCAAAAGCTCGTCCGGTAGAGTTTATTCCTACAATTTACGTTTGTAATTTAGTGGTTTTGATATATCCTAAATTTTCACCTTATAGAGGAGCGTTATTCTAGCCTAAATCCGACACTTCAATCTGTGATCCGAAACGCCAGATGAAAGGTGTAATAAATGCTTGCTTTCGACTCTACGCCATCCTTATAACCCATTCTCAACTAAGTTGTGGATATTTCGCTTGCAGCGAGTAACGGCTCAAGAAGATGCTCCAAGCCTCGCGAGTATCCCCTAGTAATAGATCAAAGTGCTTTTCCGGGTGCAAGAACTCGGAAATGCAGTATTTGTTACCAACAGTCTGTAATCCAATTGGTTGGTCTTGACATACACATAGCCAGTATTGGCGATTGTAGGTCTGAATGAAATGTTGTTCGGATTACACTTGCAAGGTGAAACTGTATCTTCATTGAGTCCATTCTTAGTTCGGATTATTCTAGCAGTAATAGGGCTTATCATGCTTATCATCGGCGGTATGCAAGTTGCAAAGCAGAAGAATAAATAGATGAAAGGATAGAGAGCACAACAGTTGATCTTGCTACATATTGAACATTTCGTAAATCGATCAATAGAGTAAGAAGGTAGTCTCTGTTCTTTAGTTGTACGGATTGAGTTATAGGGTAGTTGGCGGTATGGATACATCCGGGTACCGTGGTCTCTTCCGCATGCGAATACAAGCCTACCTCACCGCGTTTGTTGTAAACGTAAAATGGATACGTTGTGCTAATGGGCGGGATAGTTTTATCGTTTCTCGAATATTCTATCAGTTGGATAATTTAATGAACGTTGTGAATATAACTTTGTCTGAATGATACGCAAATCTTATATGTGAGGGTGAATTCGTTTGAAGCAAGGACTTATTTTGTTTTTGAACGGAACATCAAGTTCAGGAAAGACTAGTATTTCTATGGAACTAAAAAATCAGAAAGAGATTCCTTTTCATCATTTCTCCATAGAAGATGAATATGACCTTGAAGTAAATACGGAAGAGTTGAGTCCAACAGAGTGTGCCGAAAAAAATTGAGTTTTATTAAGTCCGACAAGGATCATTCTGCATTTAGAAAATTAAGTAAAAGAGAGATTAGTGTTTCAAGCGAATCCATCAGATAACGACATATTCAAGCATTGGGGCTATTGACCCTCGGTTCTTAAACTAACGGGACACGTTTGTTCAATGAAACCAGGGACAAACCGTAGGGAGGTGTTCAATGATTGTACCTGCTCATTTGGACGGTGCGAAGGTGATAATGTATGTGGATAATGATGTGAACCGTCCAATCGTAAAAATGCTATATGAAGAAGATAATGGCTCTTCTAAGGAAATAATCATTACAGGGTTAGCACTTGCGAAATACGACAATTCCAATGATTATTATCTGTTCTTATGTGATAAGAACTGGGAAGTCTATCAAGATTTTGATATGGAATCAATCGAAGAGGCACTCCATAGTTCTATCGCAAGTTTTGAGCTAAGCAACAGTGATTGGAAGTATGTATAGATTATGCTAAAAAGACACGATAGTTGATTAAACACATTTTAATAAGACGTTTTTTATGATCTTCAGTCTAATTTGAAAGTAGGTCTTTCAATTGATGAACATGATGGCTAAGAAAAATGGATTCATTGTAAAACATAAATAATAGATTAGGAGTTAAGATTGCATTATTTCAATAAATAATCATGGATTTCAGTTTACTAATAAAATTTCTGAGTGGTATCTCTTCTGGGTCATCATGTTTTTTACCAAATAACATGACTTCGGTCTCTAGATTTTCCTTGTTCATTTCATAAATTGATTTTATTAAGTTCATACTAGGAGAGTCAACAGTACCGTTCTTCCACATTGTGACCATTTGGAGAACCCTAGACTCTCCTTTGTTTTTAAGCGTATTTATTAAGTTTACATAACCACAGTCGGAACCGAACACGTCACGACAGATAGCTACATGTACATTGCCATGGTCAGTAAGTAGTACTGTCGCCTGTGGTAGCATTTCTGAGTTTTGCGAAGGCAATTCTTCAGCAAGAACCGATTTTGCAGTTTCTATCATAGTTTCAAAGTTTATCATTCTCTTATTCCTTTCTAAACAGATTTTTATGCACTTTCCCCTACATTTAAATTCCAAAATGTTTATTTCTTTTAATTACATATACAATGAAATATTCTTTGCCACCTTTACCAGTGAAAAAGATATAGCGATGATGTAGATCGGTAGGTACGTATTTCATGGGTAACTTTATTGTGAATGCTTGAATGTCCTGAGACAGGTTGTAGCGTTGTACATCAAATCCATGTTTGCGTATTGCATCCAGGTAGGCAGCAATACGAATGAGTTCAGGATCGACACTCGGCCCACAAACCACCCGTAGAACAGCATAATGCAGGATCGAACACTTCAATTTTCATTTGAGACATCTCCTTGTGTGAGATTCTCGAATACGTGAGTAATTATATACTATTTACTTATATATTCAACGGTTTTCGTCATATTAAATAATCAGTTGCTTATATAAGTAGATGATTATATAATAAGCATGAAATCAAGGAGGTGCACCGAAACATGATGATCTCAATAGAAGAAATGGCGGAGCAATTTAAGTTGTTAGGTGATAAAACACGCCTTAAAATTGTCTCACTTTTATCTCAACAACAAATGTGCGTCTGTCATTTAGTTGAGCTACTGCAATCGACTCAACCGAATATTAGCCAGCATCTTCGTAAATTAAAGGACGCCGGTTTAGTGGTAGAAGAACGAAGAGGACAGTGGATTTATTACTCTCTTTCGATTGAAGATAAACCTCATTTAATAGATGCAATTGAATATTTGCCGAAGGTAGGGGAAGAAGAGCAGGGGAAAATCAACGCAATGATGTGTGAATAAGGAGTGTGGATGTCTTGAGTCAAGGTAACACCACGAGACTCTCTTTTCTGGATCGCTATCTCACCTTCTGGATCTTCGGGGCAATGGCCATTGGATTAGGGTTAGGGTACATGGTGCCTAATTTCTCTGAAGTACTTTCTAGCATGCAAATTGGGACGACTTCGGTACCGCTTGCTATAGGTCTGATTGTGATGATGTATCCGCCGCTTGCAAAAGTGAAGTATGAAAAGCTTGGACGGGTGTTTAAGGATTGGAAGGTACTTCTTCTGTCATTAGTGCAGAACTGGATTATCGGTCCAATTCTGATTTTCTTCTTAGCCATTTTGTTTCTAAGTGACATGCCTGAATACATGATTGGACTGATCATGATTGGGCTTGCAAGATGTATTGCGATGGTCTTGGTATGGAGTGATCTAGCTAAGGGAGATCCGGAATACACAGCAGGTCTTGTTGCATTCAACTCGATCTTTCAGATCCTGTTTTATTCCGTTTTTACGTATGTGTTTATTACGGTGCTACCAGGCTGGTTTGGGGTTGAAGGCGCGGTTGTTGATGTCTCCATGGGACAGATTGCAGAGAGTGTATTGATCTATTTAGGAATTCCGTTTGCAGCAGGGTTGCTGACACGTGTGATTGGAATCAAGCTGAAGGGTCAGCAGTGGTACGAACAAGTGTTGATTCCGAAGATAAGTCCACTTGCCCTTATTGCACTATTATTTACGATCGTCTTGATGTTCACGCTTAAAGCAGAATTGATTGTCGAGTTACCGCTTGATGTAGTGCGTATTGCGATTCCAATGATCATCTACTTTGTGGTGATGTTCTTAGTATCCTTCTTCTTATCGAAAAAATCAGGAACCTCCTATCCAGTAGCTTCATCTTTATCTTTCACGGCTGCAAGCAATAACTTTGAACTAGCGATAGCCGTAGCGATTGGTGTGTTCGGCCTGGATTCAGGAGTTGCATTTGCTGCGGTAATTGGACCACTTGTTGAAGTACCCGTATTGATTGGACTTGTAAATGTATCGCTTTGGATCAAGCAGAAGTATTTCGAGTCTGCACTGAATAAGTAAGAACTCATAGCTCAATTCCGTGAGGTGCGCGATGCAATTAAAGCCAGAATCGAGTATTTTCTAGCAGAAGGAAAATAATCAACGCTGAACCGACCCTTATGGTCGGTTTTTAATTAGGGTATGAAGGAGTACATAAACATGAAAGGCACCATTGATTTAACCCAAGGGAAGATTATGCCGACTTTGATGAAACTATCCCTTCCAATCATAGCAACCAATTTCATCTCCACAACTTATGGACTTGTCGATATGATGTGGGTTGGCCGACTAGGAAGCGGCCCCGTTGCAGCAATTGGGACGGCGAGCTTCTTTATTAATCTAGCGATCGCTTTGGCCACAATGATTACGATTGGAACGGGGATCAAAGTGTCCCATTGTATGGGAGCAGGCGAGGGTGATAAAGCTAAGATCTATATCAAAAATGGATTGATCCTGTCTGTCTTGCTAGGTCTTCTTTATATGGCATTCGTCTTTTTGACAAAGGATCAGCTTATCGGGTTCTTTGATTTAGGTAGTGATGAAGTTGAACGGATGGCGAAGCAGTTCTTATTGATCTCCATCTTGGGTACTGTCTTTTCCATCGTAAATATGTTGTTCGCGACGATATTGAATGCGATGGGGAACAGCAAGCAGCCGTTTCATATCTTCACGGCCGGTCTTATTGTTAATATCATTCTCGATCCTTTTCTGATTTTTGGCATTGGACGATTTGAAGGCTTGGGCGTTGTAGGGGCAGCTATTGCGACTTTGATGGCAAACCTTCTTGTGACGGTATTATTTATCATTCAAACAAAACATTCCGAGTTGATTACCAAGTCATCCGCATGGAATAGCCGCCTTATGAAAGAAGTCATTCGACTGGGATTACCGATTACCATTCAACGGGTGACCTTCACATTGATTTCAATTATCATCGCGAAGATCATTGTGCGCTTTGGCTCGGATGCAATTGCGGTTCAAAAAGTCGGTATTCAGATTGAATCAATCTCCTACATGACCATAGGAGGGCTGCAAGGTGCAATCGCTGCTTTCTTCGGACAAAATTATGGAGCGCGCCAATTAGATCGTATCCAGCAGGGATACCAACAAGCTTTGCTGCTGACGTCGGGATTCGGTATCTTTATATCGTTCATTTTCATTCTCTTCCCTGGGCAGCTATTCTCCTTATTTTTATCTGATGAGGCAAGTTTAGCGTTAGGGACGGATTATATGCGGATCATTGGTTATTCCCAACTGTTTATGTGCATGGAGCTCATGACGGTAGGCGCTTTTAACGGAATCGGGAAAACCCATATCCCTCCCATTTTCAGTATTACCTTTACAGCATTACGAATACCACTGGCTCTGATTCTATCCGAACCATTCGGCTTGAATGGGGTGTGGATGTCTATTGCATTAAGCAGTGTGTTCAAGGGAATCGTTCTGGTCTTCTGGTTTAGAAGATCGCTACGTAAAATGAAAGTCCCTCAAACCGTGGTTTAACATAAGTAAGAAGGAAGGTCCAACATGTGAATTTGTTACATCGTGAAATCATACAACAAATCATTGACAATTCATTAAATAAGGATTTGTTTCGAGGTCAATTTGGCTTAGAGAAAGAGAATGTTAGGGTAGATCATGATGGTAAATTGGCACTAACCCTACATCCTAAGGCGTTTGGGAGCAAAACTGAGAATCCCTATATCCAAACCGACTTTTCGGAGAGTCAGATCGAGATGATAACCCCATCTTTTGACTCGATTGAAGAGACATATCGGTTCATGGAAGCCCTCCAGGATATTGTGTCAATAGAGCTTAATGGAGAGTACTTGTGGCCAAGCAGTAATCCTCCAATCTTACCCGATGAAAAAGAGATTCCTATTGCCAAGATGAATGATCCGATCGCGGATGAGTACCGCCATGAATTAGCAGATAAGTATGGCCGTAAAAGGCAACTTCTGAGTGGAATCCATTATAATTTCTCGTTTGATGAACGATTCTTACGAAAGTTACATGAAACAATAGGTCAAGGTAAAGTCTACAAAGATTTCAAGGATGCGATTTACTTTAAGATCGCACGCAACCTGCTTCGGTACCGTTGGTTGCTCATCTATCTAACAGGTGCAAGTCCAGTCTTTGATAAGACCTATATCAACAAGTGTGTGTCATTAGGCCATTCAGATGATAACAAGAGCTACTACTTCCCGAATATGAATTCTCTGCGGAATAGTGTATGTGGCTATCGGAATGAAAAACCGTTCTATGTATCCTTTGATTCAACACATGATTACGTACAGGATTTGAATACGTTAAATCAGCAGGGCGAATTGCTAAGTGAAAAGGAATTCTACAGCCCCGTTCGCTTAAAAACAGCGTAGCTTACTTAGAGCTGCGCTTAATTGATCTCAATCCACTACATAAGATTGGGATCAGTAAAGATACGATGTATGTTATCCACCTATTCATTCTCTTTATGCTGCTCAAAGAAGATGAGCCTTTCGGTATGGAAGACCAGAAGATGGCGGATCTCAATCATGATCAGATGATCGCGGAAGGCATTGAAGGGAACTTACATGATTCTAGGGGCTCCCGTAGCACGATGAAGGAGATGGCACTTACTTGTATCCGTGAAATGCAAGAAATGTTGCAACTCTTGAATCCTCACGGGGAAGAGTTGATCCAAATCCTTGATGGGGAGATGCAAAAAATCCTTTATCCCGAATTGTGCTTTGCCTACAGGATTAAGTCGGATATTCAGAAATCCACGTACATGAAATATCATCTGGCTAAAGCCAAAGTTTATGCCGAAGAGAGCGAGAAAAGTGGGTACCGCTTTGTTGGATATGAAGATTTAGAATTATCAACTCAATTGCTTCTAAAGGCAGCCGTGAAACGTGGGATTACGTTCAAATTAATAGACCGTGACGAGAACTTCGTCCTGCTTACAAAGGGAGATCATAAGGAATATGTAAAGCAGGCTACCAAGACGTCGCTAGACTCCTACAGTACGGTATTGATCATGGAGAATAAAATAGTGACGAAAGAAGTTCTTAAGAAGCGTGGTATTCGATTACCAAATGGGGATGCCTTCCGTAGTCAGGAAGAGGCATTGGCTGCCTATGAGATGTGCCGTGACAAAGCTATCGTCATTAAACCGAAGGCGTGTATATGATGATTGATGATATTACATCTGAAGCATCCGATTCTAATTACAGTATTATTGAAATCAACTTTAACCCAGCCATCCATATCCACTGCTATCCTTATAAGGGGAAGAACCGTAAGGCGGATGAGAAAATTCTCGACTTGTTATTTGGGGAAGTGGAAAATAATTACGAATAGCCGAGATGCAAGACTTTATACTCCATGATTTCAACATGGTTTCTACACAAACAGGATCTAAAATCCAGATATAAAGTTCATGACACAGACATTGTAATCATAAGGGAACTAACACCATAATCGAGGATGAATAACACTCATGTGTCCGTTGATGCCGCTGCCTACGTTTTTCTTATTTATGAATGGAAATCAGTCGGGGCAGTCTTCAAATGACGAGCAATGGACAAAATGTAGATGGAAATTGATTTTTTGAAAGATCATAAAAAAGTTAACTTTTGAAATAGGATTGAAGAAGCGGGTGAGCGACATGTCAAAACTTCGGGTGCTTGTAGTCGATGACGAATGGAATATGCGTAATTTGCTGCGCATTTTTCTCTTAAAGGAAGGCTTTGAGGTTAAGGAAGCCTCATCTGGTTACGAGGCATTGTCCATCATGAAGCAGAGTGCATTTGATCTTGTCATTTTGGATGTCATGATGCCAGGAATGGAGGGTTGGGAGGTTTGTAAAGCAATACGTGAAACCGAAACAATACCTATCCTCATGCTCACGGCTCGCTCTGATACAAAGGATAAAGTACATGGACTAGGAATTGGAGCTGATGATTACTTAACAAAGCCTTTTGAACCCGAAGAGTTAGTGGCGCGTGTAATTTCCTTGTTAAGGCGTTCTATGATCAACGAATCGCAGAAGTTTCAGCATACGATCATTGAATTTAACAATCTGAAAATAAACGCAGAAGCTCGCGAAGTTCATATTCATGAAAAAAGTATTGATTTTACGCCCAAAGAGTTTGATTTGTTCCTTTATCTAGCGAAAAATACGCAGCGGTCTTTTCCACGAGAAGAGTTAGTTGAACGATTATGGGGTTATGAATATACCGGTGACACTCGTGCTGTTGATACCCATATAAAAAATATCCGAGAAAAACTACAACGCGCAGGTCTTGGCTACAACCCCATTGAAACCGTGTGGGGGGTAGGATATAAATTTACAGCCCAAGGAGTAACGAGATGAGGAACAATAGAATTGGGGTGAAACTTGGTTTAATCATCATTTCGGTATTCTTTATCGTCATCTCCTTTCTGGGTGTAAGTATCTATCAGATGTTCTCTAACTTTTATCATTCGGAAATGAGAACGGAGGTCGCAGAGATGACCTCTCATTTCATCTCGATGGCAGAAACAACGGAGTCTTCCTCAGAGGAAATGATTATGACCTTCGCAGATTTTTCAAATGTGAGTATGTTTTATATCAACTCTAAAGGCGAGATAACGCTTCATACAGGTGAACACAGTGCTTCAGACCGATCGTTTATCGATCCAGAAGATATTAAGAAGATCTTCTCTGGAAATTCCATTAACTTAGAACACCAGGATCCATTAGGCAATCGTTATGTGGTGATTGGACAACCGATCTATCGCGATAATCAAGTATCTTCAGCAATTTATGTAATGGCCTCCACCCTAAGTATGGATAAGTCTCTTGCTGCTGTGCAAAATCTGCTGCTCCTTTCAGGAGTAGGAGCCTTTTTACTTTCAATCGGAATAACGTGGATTATGGCGCACCTCTTTTCTCGGCCCCTAATTCTTATGCAGCAAGCGACAAAGAAAATTGCCGTTGGAGAGTTAGAAACCCGATTAGAGATTCAACGAAAAGATGAAATTGGTGATTTGGCGGAGGCGATCAATAATTTAGCAACCGACTTACAGCGATATCGAGATACACGGCAAGAGTTTTTCGCTAATATATCTCATGAACTCCGAACTCCGATCACGCACCTTAAAGGATATGCCAGTGTGTTGAAAAACCATTTGTATCAGACAGAAGAAGAGAAGGACAGTTATCTAGACATCATTTATCAGGAAGGCGTTCGCCTCCAGCATCTGGTTGACGATCTGTTTGAACTTTCGAAGATGGAAGAAGGTAAGGTCAGTCTTGTCATCGAATGGGTCGATATAAATGACATTATAAATCAGGCCGTTAATAGGGTGACTTTAAAAGCAAAGGAGAAAGGACTAGCACTTAGCGTTCATCTGACGGATTCAATTCCGCTAATCCGCGGGGATGGAATGCGAATGGAACAGATCATGATCAATCTATTGGAAAATGCGATACGTTATACGGAACAAGGTACGATTCGAATCCATACGAGTCACACTCATGATACGGTCTCTGTTTCCATAGAGGATTCAGGCATTGGTATTCCAGAGGAGGAGCTTCCGTACATTTTTGAACGTTTCTATCGAGCAGAGAAGTCCAGATCACGACAAACTGGCGGTACGGGACTCGGACTATCCATTGTAAAGAAATTAGTGGAGCTGCAGGGAGGAAACATTCAGGTTACCAGTAAGAAGGGGATTGGTACTTGTTTTACGGTTCAGTTTGCCCTCCTGACGATACAGGAGGAGTCGATATGAAAAAAGTCGACTGGTTGATCGCCGCATTCTTTGTGACGATCGGCCTGGTGTGTTTAACCGTTTCGGCTATGTATTATCAAGGAGATACTTTTATAAGTAGAATAGCTTATTTCAAACGAACGACATGCATAGGGATAGTTGTTTTAGGTTTTGTCATTTATCTCATATACCGAATAATTCGATTAAAAAAGCATAAACGAAATAGATAGTGACTTCAATGAGGAGTCGCTTTTTGGATCCACACCAATCTACACAGTTTCAACATATTTGAAGAGTATGATTAAAGTAATTAAATGATAGGCGCTTGAAAGGAGGTGACAACATGAAAAACAAGTTCATAGCGATAGTTGGTGCAACTGTTCTGACTCTTGGAATCGGATCTGTTGTCTATGCGGCAGATGTGAATCCAGGTACCATTAAAGACATGCTTCCTTTCATGAAAGAAATGCATCCAAATTTAAATGACTCAGAATTGGAACAAATGTACAACAATTGTCATCAGAGAGGGGCAAATTCTAACTCTCAGGGAATGATGCAGAAAAACTCAATGATGCAAGGAAGAGGCACGGGATCGATTTAGCGTATATACTTTGCTAAGTACTGTACGTCCAAGAACTGAATGCCACGTAGGGCTTCACAAATGGCTCTAGAAAGAGCAGAATAATACATTCAAGGATTCGTCCGGATCGAGACGTTGATTGCGTTAGAAGGCGGTATATGAAGTATTCCAAACGCGAGCTCGTCGATCTTCTGATTAACTTGGAACAATATTTAGCTGTTCATAATCATTTTTGGATAAAGAATGAGTTTTACAATATAGCTAGAAGTTCCTTCTTTATTCTGAAGGAACTTCTTTTTCATAAACGGCCGACGGTTTTCTCTTGTAATTTACGTTTCATATAGTCAAAGATAGACAATCTGTGACAAAGTGTTACAGGAGTGAGGATGATGCAATACATAAAATTGTGTCCTGTACTTTAAAATTCGTGAGTGGATCGATCGTGAATCAGATCTTAAACAATCATAATCATCAATGGAGCGGGATCCCTTTTTTAGGGCAAGTTGTCTATTTACGGGGAAACTCCAATATCAGTACAGGTGGAGACAGCCTTGACTTTACTGAGGAAATTCCGGAGAGCTATCAGAAATTAGCCATTGAATCAGCGAAGGCTGCAGGTGCAACTTTCTGTGGGGTAGATATGATGATTGATGATATCACATCTGAAGAATCCGATTCTAATTACAGTATTATTGAAATCGACTTTAACCCCGCCATTCATATTCATTGCTATCCTTACAAGGGGGAGAACCGTAAGGCGGATGAGAAAATTCTCGACTTGCTGTTTGGGGAAGTGGAAATATAATTAAAAATAGCCGATCTAATTATAAACGAAGGTAAAACTTATTTCATGGATTCTGACGTTGTAAATTTAACATTTTAAAGTAAGAGCATTTCTTTGTAATGAGAAATGCTTTTTTTAATCGTACAACAATAAAAATGCAATTGAAATCAATGTTTATTTATTGTAAAACGATATATTTAATGATAAAGTTTCTTTATCATTAAATCAAGTGAGGTGCTTTTTTTGAAAAAAGTAACGACGTTCTTTTTAAAGATAGCTGTTATTCTTATCGGAATCCCCGTTCTTGCATTTTGTATATTTTTGGCTCCTAAAATCGGAGTTTTTGCTGGGAAATTGTATCCAGATATTGCTTATCTAAAATCTCTCGTTTTAATTTTGTTGTATGGAGCGGCTGTGCCTTTTTACTTTGCTCTCTATCAGGCTTTTAACCTTTTGCGATACATTGACGAGAACACAGCGTTTTCGGATTTATCTGTAAAGGCGTTAAAGAACATAAAGTGTTGTGCAATTACAATAAGTGGTTGGTACGTATTAGGTATGCCACTCTTTCATTTTATAGGGGAGAAAGTTGACCCTCCTATCGGGTTTGTGGGACTCATCATCATTTTTGGTTCGTTGGTTATCGCCGTTTTTGCAGCTGTTCTCCAAAGACTTTTACAAGAAGCAATTCATATAAAATCAGAAAATGATTTGACGGTCTGAGGTGGAGGATATGGCAAAGCATTCTTGAATAAACTGAATCGTACCGAGGGAGTTAAATGGAACAGCGACAGTCTAGGACTTTATTTTCTCATCCTTAGCTGTCGCTGTTTCGATTTCTAAGATCAGTCTAAAACTTATTTTATGGAGTCTGGTGGTATGACAATTCGAAAAGTCGAATGGAATAAAGATACATAGTCTAATACTTTATTTTCCACTGACAGAAGGAATGTTTTTGACCTAAATAACGTAGGTGAAGTAATTAAATTAATATGGATGACAGTAACAAGTGATAGTGGTGGTTCAACTAACGGCAACGATAGTTGAATCATGAGATAGAGGCATCTGGTCAAAAGATCAGCTGTCGTATTCATTAAAGTAACGGACAGTTAACGCAACTTACCAAACACTAGTAACGTTAAACTATCGATTGCTGTCTTTATCCGATATGGAAAGCGTATCGCCGGATTTGGCGCGACTAGCCGGGCGACCGCTGCGTTCGCTGCACGACGAGGCTCGCGACATGCTCGCATAAGGCTTAGCTGCTTCGGTGAGCACCTCATGCGAGATGTCTCAGCGTGGTTACGAGCCCGGAAGCCGGTTCGTGATCGGTTAGTCTTGCGGCCGATTGCCTGGCTCCAGACCGGATGACGATACCGTCATCACCGGTTTTACAGTAAGATCGTTATGTACTTGAATCTGGCACGATAAGCGGATGTTCGATTCCGCAATGCCTTTGGCCTGCAGAAGAGCGGCTTCCGCTTCACCAACCGGACCGGCGTCTCCATCCACCACTTCGACCCGGCAAGTCGTGCATTTGGCCTTGCCGCCGCAGCGGTGCAATATGTCTACCCCGTTATCCACCAGGGCAAGCACAAGTTTAGTACCTTCTGCAACTTCATAGGAGCCTCTTCCTTCAATTTGAATCGTCGGCATTTTGGACTTCTCCCCATTCCTAATTTGGTAGCTGCGCAATCAATGGCTTATCATGTGCAATATCACTATCATACTATCCAAAATCGCGATCTGTAAACAACCGAACGCGTTAACCTTTATGCATGAGGAGATCAAGCTTTGCTACTTCATCACGGTTGTATAATAGCGGCATCGGATAAAATCGAGGGATTTCAAATGCAACAAGAAGGTGGCCGATTATCGATCGGTTGCTTTTTCGTTATGACGGATTGTCAAGCTAAGTGCGACAGTTCATCCATGAAAACTTCGTGAGCAGACATCCAACCGAGACATGTACGGGGACGATTATTAATGAGAAAGATAGCCTTGGCCAAATCTTCATCGGTGACCAAAGCAAAATCATGGCCCTTTTGGAAGAATTCTTGAAGAAGACCATTTCCGTTCTCATTAGAGCCTCGCTGCCAGGATGAATACGGATCTGCAAAGTAAACTTTGAGATTATGAAAGTTCTCAAGGTTCGCATAACAAGCAAACTCTTTCCCGCGATCTAC
>Ga0209566_100623_pt1 | contig 21845 bp, 20 predicted proteins | sample Araplavi_mTSA_r2_2_FD_184287 | JGI IMG/M metagenome (GOLD analysis project Ga0209566, IMG submission 184287) | Arabidopsis root microbial communities from North Carolina, USA - plate scrape CL_Cvi_mTSA_r2 (SPAdes) (version 2) | ecosystem: Host-associated > Plants > Roots > Endosphere | place...
TCCTCTTGCCTTTAATCTTTCTTCACGGACAAAATCATCACAATGCAAGTTAATGTAAAGGATCCTATCAAACTTATCTTTATAATCTGCTGATTCAATGTTCTCTGGGATCATCGTTCCACAAAGAACCGTCCCTCGGCCACTTAATGAAATACTATATGCTATTCTCAACCAATTAGCTTTGGCAATCTGCCAATCAACATTATTAATAATATCCATATCAAAGACATCAAAAGTAGGAAGCAGCTTACGAACTAATGAAGAAACTGTAGTTTTCCCTGTTCCACTGGCTCCAGTGACTATAAATAACGGCAATTTACTCATTGGCTGTTCTCCTTTTAAGGGGTTGGTGTTATTGCGGTTGTTTCAGCTACCGTCTTATTCACATACTTTGTATATATTTCCGTGTGAAAGGTATTCGCGAAACTTTTGAGCTATCCTGCCGGTTTGCTCAATCACGACTAAATTGCTCAAAAATACGTGCAGTCCATTTGCTATGGTTTTCTGTAATAAGCTGAAACCACTCCATTGTCAGGAGTGGCTTTGTCTTTATATACTGATATATATCTTGTGGTCAAAAGATGCTATCTTCGACAGGCATCGGTCACTTGGACGAATTTCTAGCCCTTAATATCGCATAAGGGCTTTTTTCATAATAGCACCGCAGTCGCATCAGACAGCCAGTTGAGTAATGTGGGCACGAAAATAGGCATACGTATCAGTCAGAATCGGAAGTTCAAGCAAATACCCAAAATGATAGGGGGAACTTGATGTATGCTTCGGAAATGGCTGATTGTTGCAATTCTCGTAACGGGTATGATTCACTTGGCGACGCTGTCCTTGGACAGTACCGTACTAAATTGGATCTTCAAACTGCTGCCGATGGTGCTGATCATCGTGCTCGCAGTCAGCTCGCAGCCTGCGGACAAGTTGAAGATGTATAAGGTTTTGGTCGTGATTGGATTGTTTTTTAGCATAGCTGGAGATGCGTTGCTACTGAACAACGGAAATGAGTGGTTTATGTTCGGATTGCTTTCTTTTTTGGTAGGGCATCTGTTTTATGTAGCGGCCATGATAAGTCGCTGGGAATTTTCGTTGTTAACGTTGGTGTGCGTGGTACCGATCGGCTTGTATTCTTGGCTTATCGGTTGGCAGCTGCACAATGGGATCATGACTAATAGCGATAATAGCGCATTATGGCTGTCAGTCGCCGTTTACGTGAGTGTCATCTCAGTCATGTGCTGGACCGCCATCATGAGTAGGAACTGGCATGCTATGGTCGGGGCGATTTTGTTCGCCGTGTCGGACTCGATTCTGGCCTGGAATAAGTTCGTTAGTAACGTGCCGGCATCAGGTATTTGGATTATGCTGACGTACTTCGCCGCGCAGTTGTTTATTGCAGGCAGCATCGCGAACGTATTCGGTGACAGGCAATTGTCGAAGGGGCGTGTCGTGAGGATGTGAGGCAGATAATATTTCCCATTTCCATTGTATAATGATGTTGAAGGCTGAGGACTATTACAATGATTTGTTATGAGAAATGGAGAGGGACGGGGACTCTGCACTACTTTGGCTTCGACTTGCCCTTGATAGCATGAACACGGAAAGGAGCAATACATGACGATACAACCAGGGGACGTATTCGGATTCTGGAATTCATTATTGAACGCTTATGTTGCATGCCAGATTACGCATATTGTGCCAGCAAATCAACCAGACGAGGAAGACAGTTATGCCGCATTGATGCTGCATTGGACCGGAGGGGAGCTTCCTTCCATTGATCAGTTGAAACAGGTAAAGCCATTTGAATTAAACTATTATTTCTGGAATGAGCTGGATCATCTCATTAGTGAAGGTCCGATTCCTCCGAACTATACCTATATTGGGAATTTCGAAGTCCTTGTGCAGGAGCAGCCGAGAAGCTACGGAGACTGGGATCGCGAGAACAGGCAGTATCGCCAACTGCAGTGGGAACGCATTCCAGAGAACAAACGGCATAATTTCAAAGCGGCCAGTAAGGCGGACGGAAGCCAGCAGGTAGAAATTGCTGGAGTCAAGGTGCCATCGGGTCTTCGATCCATTTCTCTGAATGAGGTTCCGGATCTAACTGACTACACAGAATTGGATCGTCTGCCTTGTCTGACATCCATGAAGGTTTTCGATTGGAGTTCTGCACTGGAGGACTATGTAAGGACGCATGATTTTATTTACAAGCTGGAAATAGATCTCGAGGCAGAAGTGGAAAGGATCGATTTGCAGCACACGCTCATCACTGATATTACAATAAAGCCACCCATAATACATGAGCTGCTTTTACCTAACGACATGAACCAGATCATACTCGAGGGAAGTTTGCAGCATGATGTCCATATCAAGCATGAGCAGGAAGGGCGCGGCATCAGGCTTCAATTGAATGGCGAGGCGGTGAAGTCCTATCGTTGCTTATCGGGACTCGCGCATTTGTCTGATCTGGTTCTGTATGCTGTCGATGACATCGATTTAGGAGACGTCGTCGATAGGTTTCCTTCGCTACAGAGTCTACGTGTGGGCGGCAACCCAGGCTATATCCGTGGGATAGAGCAGTTGTACAAGCTCGAACAGCTTCAAATGTTCACGACGATAGACATGTTTGGCTTTTCAGGAGATCAATTCCCACGCCCGGATCAGTTGCCGCAGCTGCACACGTTGTGGATGACCAGCTTACCGGATGATGCTGCTAAGGCGATCAAGCAAGCTTACAAGCAAGCAGCCAAGCAAGGTCTGGATTTGTACATACGTCAACCGCGCAAGCCAGAATGGCTCGCCGACAATCTCGATAATCCATTTCGGGCGTGGGACGGTCGGGAAGGAATTACACCTGCGCAAGCGAAAAAGGCTGCCTCGCTGTACAAACAAATACGCGGCCAACTACGGGAGCTTGCAGCTCAGGCACAAACAGGTGATATGTCATCCCAGGACGTGCAGTTGCAACTGGAACACATCTTTTCTACCTATATTGAGGGTTTTAACAAACTCGACAAGCGCAAGGTGTTTATTTATACCGAGGAACGGGAGGAGATTTTTGATGCTGTGACTCCACTTGTATCCGGGATTGTTGAGGAATTGCGGGTCAATCAGCTCGAAATTGATGAACATGCACTGTGGGGATATACCGACCAGCTCCGCGATTTTTAATCCTCACGCCCACCTGTTTGTGAGAGCATCATAATTGGATGCCGTTACCCGGCTGTTTGAACATTTGCCGGGTAGCGGCATTTTTATTGCCCAAACATGTTGACAATGATAATCGTTATCAATAATGTGAAGATAGAAATGATACCCCCTATTTATTGAAAAACGACTATTTGAAATGAGGCATGCAATGTGAAAATCGACGTTAATCAGTTAGCAGAGCATCTTGCACACACTCCTTTTCAAGTAGAAGGCGTATATCGATATGCTAAAAATCCAGGTGTGCCTCACGCTGACTATACAGATTCTTTTCCTGGATTCGTGTTTCCACTTACCGGGAAGGTGCAGTTTCATTTTAATGACACGCCTTATATCCTGTCGCCAGGGAAAGTTGTGCATGGGGGTGCCAACATGAAACTAGCTCAAAAGTTGTTTGGCAACACCAACTGGGAGTATATCCTTGTTCAATACCGGATATGTCACTCAGAACTAGAAGAGTCAAGCTTTTCCCATCAGCATTTTGAATTATCAACGGGACAATCCCCTCGTCTTATCGAATTAATTATGCGCCTGTGGCATGTGTATAATCAGCGCGGAGGCATTCCGATGTTTCAGACCGAAATGCTGTTTCGCGATGTACTGAATGAAGCTTTATTATGTGTGGCTAATAGGCAGAATAGCTGTGAATCACAAACCTTATTCGAACGAGTATCGAATTATATTCATGAATACTATGATCAAAGTCTTACCATAGAATCACTTGCAGAGCTTAGTAATGTTAATCGAAATCGACTTTCTTACGTATTTAGAAGACATGCAGGTATGGGGCCGGCAGAATATTTATTAAAATACCGTATAAATATGGCGCAAGAAATGCTATTTACAAGTGATGTGCCTATACAACAAATTGCGCAAACGGTTGGGATTGCTGATCCCTTTTATTTTAGTAGAGTGTTCAAGAAGCAATTTGGTGTTTCTCCTACTGAATATCGAGCGAAGTTCATCAATAATCTATGCTAATTTCAACAGGCATCCATTCTAATCTACAACTGACTTTACTATACTAATGGCAAACGAAAGATTACATAATGTTGGAGGCTTTACGTATGCAAAAGAGGATAGGACTATTACTCTCCATGCTATTAGTAGTAGTCATACTTGCGGCTTGTAATGCAACACCTGCTGAAAATAAAGGAGCGACTGCAGAAGGTGCATCTACAACAGCTGTTGAGTCAGCTGCAAAGGATTGGCCAAGAACATTTAAGGATGCCTTAGGCAAAGAAATTGTTATCGAGAAAAAACCAGAAAAAATAGCCTCGTTGTGGTACTTTTACCCCGAAATATTAGTTGCATTAGGTGAGCCTCCTGTTGCTACTACGGAGAAAGAGTATCTATCGACTTTAACTTATTTACAAGGGAAGCTCGATGCAGCAGAGGAGTTAGGGGATAAGGTGTCTCCTAGTATTGAGAAAATTTTAGCACTTGAGCCTGATTATATTTTAGCAACCGAACAACATGAACAAATTTATGATTCACTAGAAAAAATCGCGCCTGTCATTACGTTAAAATACAAGGACATCTATGAAAACTGGCAATATGGACTCCGTACAGTGGCCGAGATTATTGGTAAAGAAGATGAAGCGGAAAACGTTATTGATAAAATGATGAAAGAAATTACAACGGGGCGCGAAGCATTAAAGTCGATTCAAGGAGAGTCAGTAGCACTTATATTGTCTTGGGATGGGAAAACTTTCAATGTTCTAGGTGAAGGGAATCCTGTCTATACACTTGCGTTCGATAAAGAAAAGGGACTGGGACTTACACCAGATGATACATTTAAAGGTTCTATTAATAAATTTAATACATTTGAAGGAATTTCAACGGTTCAAGCAGACCATATCTTCCTTATAGGTGACATTACAAAAAAGGAAACATTAATGAATGACTTAAAACAAAGTAATGTATGGAATAAACTGAATGCCGTAGAAAAGGGCAATGTCTATTTAATGGATAGTTCCGCTATTACTGGTGGCCCATTAGCTATCGAATACGCTTTGCGAAATATAACAAATGCCTTACATAAATTCTAAAAGTCGAGAGAATATCATTGAAATCAAGGAGGGATTAATATGCATTACGAAGCTATTAATCTAAATGAGAAGCTATCTGCATTCAACGATCTCTGGTCTCCAAAAGTTGTTGCTGAATTAAATGACTATCAATTCAAGCTTGTTAAAATTGATGGGGATTTTATATGGCACGAGCATCAAGGTGCCGATAAGGTATTTATGGTGCTCGAAGGGGAAATGTTCATTGCTTTTCGTGATGGTCAGGTGAAAATCTCCAAGGGCGAGATGTTTATTGTCCCGGGGGGAGCCGAACATAAACCTTTCGCCGAAAAGGAATGCCATATCATGTTGATAGAACCTAAGGCGGCAGGATAAGTTTTGAGTTATAAGAAGTATACAGAGTAAAGGGCCATCCGCTAAGGATGGCCCTTAAACTTGCTGTTACAGACAGCGCGGGGGAGGAAAATAGCCCGACTCGCCTATTTTCATACGCAATTATTTTACATCAGCGGGTTGTTGTTGTTGTTGTGTCACACAATGGATCATTCCGCCATCTTTATAAAGTTCTCTCACGTCAATTCCGATAACTTTACGGTCAGGGTATAGTCGATATGAGATGAACCGTATCATAGGTGATGCAAGTTTTTTAATAGGAGGAATTATAGCTATATATATAGAATTCTTTGTGAGGGGAGGGGTTCATATTGACGTCAGTTCAACATCCACTTGCAAGTTTAATTTGTGGTGATATAGACAATACTCATAGTGAATCTAATATAGTATTCAATCGTCTAAGTAATACTATTAGTAAATTTTCAAGGAAGTTGCTTAGTTTAGAACTAATAGATGAGGATGACAGGGAGTTAGCCCCTTTTTATGCTCGTAATATTATTGAAGGGGCATGCTCTGCACTTCTTGGAAGGTATGATTTTTTCAGACTGTTCTCTGTATACAAAGTGCAATCTTCTTCGAACTACGATATAACTAAACGATCAAATATAGCATTACAATGGACGGGAGATATTCTTGCTGCTTCTAAAGCTAAAGAAGATATGTGGAATCCCGAAAATAAATTGTCTGATTATGATAGAGCTCTTCTAGGAAATCATGTAGGTGAACTGTTATGGAAGCCGGGATATCTTACTTTGATGGACTTCTTATCTAACCACTCTATGACGAAGACCGCTTGGGTGGAAAACCTTGAAATGAGAGACGAAAGGCAATTTTTTGAGATGTCAAAAACAGAAGCTGGGAAACTATTTTCTGCATTTTCTAAAGGTGTCCATTATGAATTTTTAATAAATGCTGACAGTATATATGATGCGACAACGGTACAAGATTACGTTATTAGAATGGTACAATTACTCGCTGAATTAGGACTAGTTAGTCACTGTAGCGGAATTCTAGTTAATAATTTGAGTAAGGAAGAAGCAATATACTATTTCCAGGAAACTGAGGAGTTGATAAAGAGATGGCGTCTGAGAACGGATTAGTAAATTTGATTCTTGCCTCAGAAGATTTTACTGCAGAGGAATTTGTGAGATATCATCGTTTTATGGGTTATGAAGAAAATATAATAAAAAAGCTAATGGCACATGGACCTGTATTGTTAAAGGGAGGTCGAGGTACGGGAAAGAGTGCACTATTAAGAGAGGCCGATAGAAGACTAAATGAGAATTCGGGTTCTTCAAATGCTCTAGGCATTTACTTAAGTTTAAGACATCTCCCTTTACTGAGGACAAGAGGTAAGCAATATGAAAATGAATTATTACGAATATTAATTGATAAAATAAGTAAAGTATCTATAGAAAAATTCTCGTTTATTTTCGAAGCTACTCCTGAAGTTTACGAGGTGCATAAAGAATTAGCGAGACTTTCAGAATATATCGGTAAGCGCATCGTACTGTTTTTTGACGATGCAGCTCACATAGGAAGAGAAGCAGCTTTAGAGGAGTTCTTTGATGTCTTTAGAACGTTATCTAGTAGCAATGTTTCGTGCAAGGCAGCAATTTATCCTGGTGTAACACGATTTGGAAATAGATTTGATATTTATAACGATGCAAATGTTGTGGAGATATCAAGGAGAGAAGACCAAGAGGACTTTGATGAATTTTTTTATTCTATTATGCAAACCAGATTTCCTAACGAGCTTCAGGAAAGGACTTTTTCTAAGGAGCTTAATGTTAGAGAAGTTGCCTCTTTTTTTGGACAAGCAGTTGTTGGAAATGTCCGTTCTTATGTTAAGGCATGTTCTATTTTGTTCAATACGGAAAAAACAATTGGATTTCCCACGCTTTCAGAGGCAATGCTTGAACTGAGTTCTGATTATTACTGGCCAATGATTGAAGAAGTGCGTCTAAAAATCGGCATTTATGAGGCTCTAATTGAACCGTCACAAGAATTGGCAACAACAATATATCAGATCTGTGGAGCTAAAAGCGCAACTTCTTGTATTATACATCGCAACTTAGTGAATAAAATGGATAAAGCTCTTGAGATATTGGAGTATACTGGGTTTATCGCTCGCCGGGAAGTTTCCCGTGGTATGAAGTCTGGAGGACGAGGAACTCGATTTGTCCTTAATCTTTGCAATTTATTAGAAGTTATAAGTGGGAGTAGACTAACAAAAGACTTATTTGATCAATGGAGTAACAGGGATGGTGAGGACATCCAGTTCTCACAAACAAGCAGTGTTTTTTCTAATATCAAGTGGCCAGAAATACCTGAGGACAAAATGTTATCAATACTTGAGTTACCTATAGAAAAGTTAAAAAAATCCTCTGTCTTTCCTTATGGAATAACAGATAATAAGTTGGAAATTTTAAAAGAACAGGGTTACATTACTGTCGGGAAATTAGCAGAAGCGTCTGATGATGAGCTACTAAATATTGATGGGATTGGTGACAAGACTGTTGAGCGATTTAAAAGTGTGCTTGGTCAAGCTATTTGGATGTAATCCAAGGTTGGAATCTTAATAGATTCCAACCTTTTTTTAGTTTTTTTTTTTTAGTTTTTAAAAAATTTCCGTTACATACATCGCGGAGAACAGTACCGTAAGTGACGTCGAAAAATTGGAGTGTTAGAGGCCCTGGGGCCTGTAAGCTCGATGAATATTAAGAGTTTCTCATCTAAGGGCTTTTTTAAATATGCAAGTGATGACAATGTTTTTGCCCAGCGGCCAGGAGAGTTGCAACTGAGAGAAGCAAAACAGGACATAGCGGATCAATCCTATCGCTATGTCCTGTTGCGCGCAGATTCCGATATGCTTATGACTGCAAGCTTCCGAACACTGGCGTAGCAATATCCCGCTTAAATTGCTCCACCGCTTCGTCGGTGTCGATCGTATAGCCGCCTTCCAATCCGACGAACCCGGAGAATCCGGTTTCTTTAATTGCACGCAGAATATTTACGTAATTTAGCTCGCCCGTGCCTGGCTGATTGCGGCCTGGATTGTCTGCAATGTGGAAATGGTTGATTCGGTCGATATAACCGATTGCATTCCGAATGACATTGCCTTCCGTGACCTGCTGATGATAGACGTCGAAGACGAGCTTGACATTCGGGCTGTCTACCCAATCAATCACTTCCACCGATTCATCCGAGCGCTGAAGGAAATGTCCGTAATGGTCCACAAGTCCGTTGAGCGGTTCCACCTCCAAGACGATTCCGGCCTCTTCGAGCAGAGGGGCGCAGCGTTTGAGTGTCTCCACCATAGCGGACCGCTGATCCTCGCGAGGCACGCCTTCCAGCTCGTTGCCTGTCTGAGAAATAATTGAAGTGACATTCAGAATCTTGCACGCTTCAATCGTATCGCGTATCCCAGCGATATAATCGTCTCTGAACGATTCATCGACTAGATTGAAGAACTTCGTGCATGTCGCGCTGATGCCAATCCCGATACGCTCTTGCTCCCTCGCGATTTGTTTCAGATCATCAAGATTCCACCACGAATAATACTCCAATCCGTGCAGGCCATGCTCCTTAATTTTCTCCAAATGATAAATGACGTCTTTTCCGCCATAAGCGCCGATGCACAATGAGAACTTCACAGTCGATCCCCTCCAATCACTAGAATGAACCAAGCAATACAGGTTTGCCCGAGACGGCAGATTCAGTGGCCGCAATTGTAATGTCGTGAGTTCGGAGGGCATCTTCATAATTGGACTTTATGCGGGAGGTGTCGCCAGTACGGATCGCATGGATGAACGCTTCATCTTCAGCGATTGTGAGATCAATCCCATTGGAGTGGGTCTGAACGCCCTCGGTCTCGATCACCTTCAATGAGGTGTCACGCACCTCGAGCACACCTTCGTCCGTGTAGATATCGAGTCCGACGTGGTGGCCGACGGGCATCATACAGGTGTTGGAAATGGTGGCAACCATGCCGTTCGCAAGCTTCATCGTAACCGTCCCGACATCAGGGACATCGGTTCCTTCGACTTTCTTGCCCATTGCTTGAAGCGCGTATGCGGCATATACATCGTTCACTTCGCCGCACAAAAAGCGAAGCATGTCTACGATATGCGTCGTCTGTTCGACGAACTGTCCGCCCGATCCTGTCATCACTCTCCACCAAGGCACCATCGGCATTCCGCCCATCCAGTATCCGAGTGCCATGCCGGGAGTTCTCTCAGCCAACAGCTTCTTAGCTAAGTGTGCCGTTTCGCTGTATCGCCAGTGATACCCGACGGAAGTGATCAGCTTCTTGTCCTTGATCGCCTGACTGATGGCGGCGGGGGTGTCGCGGTTGATGCCGATCGGCTTCTCTACAAGAAAAGGGATTGATCGTTCGATTAATTGCCGTTCGGCATCCCCGTGGGCCAGCGGTGGGACGCAAATATAGACGCCATCGAGCTTACTGTCGTCCAACATGTCGTCCAGCTTCGCGTACGCTTTTGCATCATTGTGCTCTGAAGCCGCTTTCTGCGTACGGCCAAGGTCAACATCGTAGAATGCAGTCAAGGATACGCCTTCGATTTGAACTAAGCTGCGGATATGATGATTGGCGATTCCTCCGGTTCCGATAAATCCAAGCTTCACCGTCATAATCGTGATCACTCCCGTTTCAAGGATATAATAAATATCAACTTTGTAAGTTATTCTAATCGAACCCAATCCGTAATAAAATATCAGATATAACGCTTTCAATATCGAAAAATGAAACTGGAGGAGCGGTTATGGATATCAGCTATGGCAGGCATTTCATAACAACGGAGCGTGACCGGGGGCTGCCGCTTCACCTGGGCAGTGTCGGCTTGATGACGCATCAGGGAACCATTTATCGGGAACACGGCTATCACGCTTTCCACTGGCTGCATACGGTAGAGGGAGTCGGTGAAATCACGGTGAACGGCACAACGGTAAAGTTGTATCCGAATCAGGGCATCTTGCTCAAGCCGAACGTGAGCCACAGTTATCGTGCGGAAACTAGCATCTGGTCGACATGGTTTATGACCTTCGATGGGGCACTCGCCAATCCCGTCACAGCGTCACTTGATCTTCAACACATGCAGCCGCTGAGTTGGGGTTCCGATTCGCCACTCGCAGCAATTCATCTGCATTACGATCATAAATGCAATCATAGCTTCGATCTTGCCGGGGTTAACGGTTCGCTAGAGGTATATACCTTCCTGACGCTTATCAAGCAGTTCGGACAAGCTGGCAGTGAACCCTCCTTATCTGAAGGTCATGAGAGGCTCGCTCCTATTTATTTGCTCATTGAAGAAGCGTACGGGAACCCTGATCTCGGGCTGGAACGGATGGCGAATACACTGCGGGTCAGTCCGCAGTATCTGAATTTATTGTTCCGCAAGAGCTGGGGAATAAGTCCCTATCAATATTTACTGCAATTCCGCATTCAGAAATCGAAGGATATGCTCCTCTCTGGGAGATGCCCTACTGTGAAGGAGATTGCTGCATCTGTGGGCTTCCAAAGCGATAGTCACTTCGTCCATACGTTCCGTCGAGTGACCGGTATGACGCCGCTACAGTTTCGAGCGCAATATGGGGAATAGGTGGAGCCAAATAATGGGGAATACTGTACAAGTCCCAGCGATAACGGATGAGATAGTTCTCTTTCTGATTTCATTGGATCCAGGCCGCTTTATGATATATTGAAGTGAAGAAGAGCTTATTCCGTAAGACAACCCATTGCAAAGGAGGTATGAATCATGAATCTAGAGACGGTCATGCAAGAGCTTGAAGCTCTCGGCAAGGAACGCACCAAGAAAATATACCTATCCAATGGCGCGCATGAGCCGCTTTTTGGAGTAGCTACAGGTCAGATGAAGCCTATCTTCCGGAAAATAAAACGCAATCAGCCATTAGCGGAGGAGCTCTATGCTACAGGAAATTATGATGCGATGTACTTTGCCGGAGTGATCGCGGATCCTGAGGCAATGACTGCGGCGGACTTCGAGCGGTGGATTGATCAAGCCTATTTCTATATGCTATCGGATTATGTGGTGGCCGTAACGCTGGCAGAGACAGATATTGCGCAGGAAGTCTCCGATAAATGGATTGCAAGCGATATAGAGCTCAAAATGTCGGCAGGCTGGAGTTGTTATTGCTGGATGCTCGGAAATCGCCCGGACAGTGAGTTCTCTGAAGCCAAAATTGCGGATATGCTGGAACTTGTGAAAAATACGATTCATGATGCTCCTGAACGTGCGAAGTACGCGATGAATAATTTTATCTACACCGTGGGAGTATCCTATCAGCCGCTTCATGATAAGGCAGTCGAGATCGCAAAGGAAGTAGGCCCGGTGGAGGTCAATCGCGATTCTGGAAAGAGCAAGTTCTTGAATGCATCCGTGAATATTCAAAAGGCGGTAGAGAAGGGGCAGATCGGCTTCAAACGGAAATATGTAAGGTGTTAGTTCTTAAATCTTGAGTGAATTACGAAGGGTTATGCGATGCCAAAAAACGATAATATGCTGGCAATATTGTGGTTGCTGAATTCGGGCGCCAAAATGACTGCCAAACAAATATCCGAAAAGTTAGAAATAAATATTAGAACTGTCTATCGATATATTGATGCACTATGTGCCAGTGGAGTGCCCATCGTATCTGATTCAGGTCATTATGGCGGATATAGCTTGCTCAATCATTTTATCAGAGCCCCTCTGCTATTTGATATGGAGGAGAAAAAGGCACTCCTTCATGCTGCCATCTTTGCAAAAGAAGCCGGATATCCTCTGAGCGAAGTATTAGACAATGCGACATCGAAGTTGAAAAAGTATTCGAACCAGGAGCAGGAACGCACGCTTAATCGTCAGTTAGCAGGGTTTGAAGTAATCAACCAAGGGGGAGCTCCTTCTATTCAGCCGGTATTGCTGGAATTGGAGCAGGCTGTAGAACAGGAATGCTCTCTAGAAATCGATTACCGCACAGTCCGGGAGGAGCAACCCAAGCATAGGGTCATAGACCCCTATGGGACAGTGAACTGGAATAATAAATGGTATACTGTTGCATTTTGCCACCTAAGGAATGAGCTCCGCATCTTCCGGGCAGAACGGATTGTACAAATCAAGCGTACGTCCATCCGATTTAAGCGTCCCGAAGCCTTTTCAGCTCGTGAGTTTGTTAAGCAAAACTTGCTGCCTGATTTGGTGGGCAATGACAGAGCGTTTTCTGTAATTATCGAGGGCAGAGCAGAGGCATTGGACGACTTATGTCTGCACGGGTTCTTGGGGCACTATCTGCAAGAGAGGACGGCAAATCAAGCAATCTTTGTACTTGAGGAAGAATCAATGGATACTTATGTTCCTCATCTTCTCTTATCCTATGGGAAATCGATTCAAGTTATCGAGCCACAGCAGTTGAAGGATAAACTTATTGCTGCTGCATCGGAATTAATAGAATATTATCAACGAAAATAACTTCACTGACAGCAGTTGTCAGTGAAGTTATTTTATGATGAAGACAATCATGGATTACCGATAGATGATGAGAATCCGTTGAATATTTGGTAGAGAAGGAGAACGTACACATGAGTAATACGGCATATCTGTATGTATTTGACACAATGTCAGACTGGGAGATCGGTTATGTAACTGCCGAATTGAATTCGGGAAGATTTTATAAAAAGGGGATGTCCCCTTCAAAAATAGTTACCGTGGGAAATGAAAAGAACCCTGTAACGACGATGGGTGGATTGAAGATACTCCCTGATATCTGTCTGGAGGAGTGCAGCATAGCAAGTACAGATGTATTGATTTTGCCTGGTGGAGATACATGGACAGCACCCATTCACCAACCGATCTTACAAGTTGCCCAGAGATGTATAGAGGAAGGCATACTGGTTGCCGCGATTTGCGGTGCTACGATAGGATTGGCCCAGACAGGATTGTTGAATTCTCGCGAGCACACAAGCAATGATCTGGAATACCTGAAGATGGTCTGTCCCACTTATGCAGGCGAACAGTATTACAGGAGGGAGTCAGTTGTAACGGATGGGAAATTGATCACGGCATCTGGAGTAGCACCATTGGAATTTTCTGCACACATCTTGAGAGCATTAGATGTGTTTTCAGAAACAACATTAGATGCTTGGTATAGTCTAAATAAGACCCATAAACCTCAATATTTCTTCGAGTTGATGAGCTCAATCCAATAAAGGTATCAGCATGCAATGAATCGGCTTCGGGTGAAACGAAAGTATGATCCGCATTATATGTTTCGTTTTGCCCAAGACAAAGAGGCTGCACGCTGGCTTACCCAGGTACAACCTCTTTTGCTATTTTTATGTCCCAATATATTCACTGTAAACTATGAAAGCTAAACGAAGTTCCTCGTATCGTTGTTCCGTCCGAATTTGTACGTTGCAATCAGGAAGAAAACAACCGCAAAGGCGAATAAAATCGTTAGCTGAAACCAGATATTGCCCATCGCTTCTCCGGACTGTAGTTTGTCGATCGACTGCAGCGCCCAACTCTGTGGCATGAAGTCGGAAATGCGGCGCAGCATTTCAGGCATAATGCTTCTCGGGAAGAAGCAGCCCGCGAGCAGACAGGTTGGAGTCACAATCAGATTTTGAAGCGCTCCAGCCATCGCCGAGTTTTTGGAGAAAGCTACAATCACCAGCGACACGCTGACGGATACAAGCGCAAAAAGCGTTAGAATAATAAGCATTTCCCCGATTGAGATTCCTGGATCCAGATTAAACACGACCCGCATGAAGAACAAAGCGACAATAATTTGCGCGATCATGACGATAATATTCACCAAAACATTCGCCAGCACATAGGTCCTCGCATTGATCGGAGAAGAGAGAATGCGGTAATAGGTTCGGTTCTCCCGGTTTTTCAAAATCAGCTCCGATAGCCCGGTCGCAGAGTTCATCATAAACAAGAGCAGAAACCCGATGGATTGAAACGACATTGCTTTGGTTACAGATGTATCATTTACGGATTGGGACGTCAGCTTAAAGTCCGAGGAATGGTAAGTATCATACAGCTGCCGGAATTTGGCTTGGTCGCCTCCAGAAATTTTCGCCATTGCCGCGACATTATCGATATATCCGTGCAGCATCGATTTCATGTATGCCGTTACTTGAGCCCCTTTCACCGATTCGATGGAAATATGGCCTGGATTCCCGTTCAGCACGCTCTCCGAATAACCCGAGTCGATAATTAAGCCGCTGTCCAACTTGCTCGCAGCCAGCTGTTCCTTGAGCTCGCTTGCCGTGACGTTTACGATTTGCACATGGTCGAGACGCTGCACAAAACCGATCGTATCCGCCGCAATCTGTTGACCCTGATCATCGTTAACCACGCCAACCCGTAATTGTGTCTGCCCTTGTTGGCCATACAACAGTATGGAACCCAAAATACCGATAATCGGCAGACCGAAGTATATTAATAGCGCACTGCGTTTGCGAAATGTCGCAATCAGCGTTTTGGTAGCTAGAAACCAGATCTCACTCCACATCTTACAATCCCTCCTGGCGTCTCATCACGATAATCGATGCACCTAGAAACAATACGGCGAAGCCGATGTTTATGCAAACAACCGGCCAGGCTGCCGATACGTCATTTCCGTAAATCACTTGCGTCAGACCATGGTTAGCCCAGCGGATGGGTGACAAATTGATGAGGAATCCCATCAAGCCGCTGCCAGAATCATTGCCGATGGGGAAATAGGCTCCTCCGAAAAAAGACATGAGCTGAACGATCAAACTGACGACATTGCGACCCGCCCTGCCTTTTATCATATAGCCGCATGCAAGACCAAGGCCCATTGCCATGATGACCTCTGACAGCAGAACGATGGCGACGATCCCCATATGGCTGCCCCAATAAGCTTTAAACACATATTTGCTGAACAGGATCATCGCTGCCACGCACAATACATTCGTCATCATTCCGCCCAAAATCTTGCCCGTAAAAATCTCGCCTTTACTTACCGGAGCTATGATAAGTCGATTCCCTGTGCCGCGACTGATCTCGCTCTGGATCAGCCCGCCTGCCGACATGGCCGCCCACATGCCAACCATCACGGTCATGGCGAGCGCATAATAATCGACGGAGCTTGGCGTTCGGTTCGGCGTTATGGACATTTCTTTGATGTAGTCTGTTCCGCCGCTCGCGAACACCGCCTCGGTTTGGGCCGGTTCGATCTTGGCTACCGCCACAGCCGCATTATATTTATCCGTAAATGAAGCCAGCATCCCCTGTACAATATTGCTTGCGATCGTATCGCGGCTGCTGCCGTAAAGGGAAATTCCTTGCGGAGTCAACTCGACATAATCCACATAACGGTTATTTTCAACTTCCGTCCGTCCATCCATCCCAGGCTGAAGAGACTCAAATCTCACTCCCGTCTTGCCTATTTCCTTCGTAAAAGCGTTAAACGCTTGAGACAACTCTCCGCCGCCGGTTGAATCCTTCATCAAAACCTTCAGATCTCCGATTTTGACATCGGAACTGAATGCATTGCTCAGCGCCATACCCAGGATTAACATAAGGACGATCGGGAAACCCAGCATGAACACCAGCGTACGCCGATCGCGGAGATCCTGCTTTATTTCTTTTAATGCAATCGATAATATATTCACCGTGGTAACCTCCTTTTCCGCGATCTATTAATCCCGTAAATTGCGCCCGGTTAATGTAAGGAATACCGTTTCTAAATTAGGCTCCTGTTCTTCAACCGCGCGGATTTCTTTGCCATTATCCATAAGCTGCTTCAATATCCGGTTCAAGTTATCCACCGCGGCATCACTCTGAATCCGAATTACCTGTTCATCCTGAAGTACATTACGCACCCCCGGAATGGTCTTTAAACCTTCGCTTTCCCCGCCTTGGGCCGATTTCAATTCAATGCGAATATCCTTGACGTCGGTGACCGTCGATTTCAGCTGCTCCTTGGTTCCCTCGGCGATGATTTTTCCATGATCCACAATAGCGATACGGGAGCAAATTTCCTCGACTTCCTCCATGTAATGGCTTGTGTAAATAATCGTACAGCCGGATTCGTTCAGCTTTCGCACCGAGGTTAAAATATAATTGCGCGATTGGGGATCGATCCCTACGGTCGGTTCATCCATAATAATCAGTTTTGGTTTATGCGCAATGGCACAGGCGATGTTAAGGCGACGTTTCATCCCGCCGGAGAAATTTTTCGGAAAACTCTTGGCCTTGTCGCCGAGACCGACAAACGTCAGCGCTTCCTCTGTCCGCTCCTTCAGCTCGGTCCCCCGTAAACCGTACAGCCCTGCAAAAAAGCTTACATTCTCATACGCAGTCATATCCTCATAAATCGCTAAATCCTGGGGGACAACGCCGAGGTTCATTTTGGCAAAGCGGCTATGCTTCATGATGTCCTTCTCCAGAATCCGGATTTCCCCACCAGTCGGACGCAGCAGCGACGAAACCATATTGATCGTTGTGCTTTTGCCAGCTCCGTTAGATCCGAGAAAACCAAAAATCTCGCCTTCCCGAATGGTCAGCGACATATTATCAACAGCGATAAAATCGCCAAATTTCTTTGTAAGCCCCCGGATATCCAATACGTTCATCTATCATTCACTCCGTTTCGTTGTGCTTTTGATGTCTTTATCATAATAAAAAAGGATGCTCTTATATCAGTGCATAAGTTCATCCTTTTTACATGAGAAAATTCATATTTTGTTAGGAGAGGGATTAACGGAAAATGAGAAATTTCATTAGTCACCGTACGGAATCAGGGTCGTGATGCTAAAACCGCGGGTACCGTCGGCGACGACCGTCCCGTTGACGTGTGCAGTCCGCTCTTCCATCCCGATCAAGCCAAGGCCCTTGACGATTTTGGAGGCACCTTTGCCGTTATCGGCTACGACGGCTTTAATAAAACGGTTCAATACCCGGACTTCCACATGAACGGCCGAAGCGCCGGAATATTTGGCACTGTTGGTCAAAGCCTCCGTGACATTTTCATAAATAATTTTCCAATGAAGCGGAGTGATCTGATCGATGTTTCCTTCATGGACGACCGAGGTCATGAGTCCTGTTTGGCCTGCAAAAGCTTCAACCGCAGTCTTCAAGCGGCTAAACCCAAGCTGCTCCATGGGGGGCTTGTTATGTTTCAGCGTGATCCGGATTTCTTCAATTGCTTCCTTGGAGATGCCGATCGCGTTTTGCAGCAGCGTCTCCGCTGTTGCCGTATCGCTGCCCAGAAGGCGTTTGGCCGCTTCCATCTGAATCAGGGCGCCGGTCATCGCATGCCCGATGCCATCATGAATTTCCTGAGCCAGCCGGTTGCGCTCCTCCAGCTTGACCATATATTCCGACGCTCTGGCGTATTCCCGGTTTTCGTTGAGGCTTTTCGCCAGCTTCTGCACGTCCTTGCGCATCCGTTCAAGCTCATCCTCCTGTTTAATGACCCTCCCTATATAATGTCGAACCATCACATAACCGAAGAAACTCCAAGCAGCTACAAAGGCATACAAAATCACCATTTCACCGCGCAAAAATAATATCGGAAGGAATACGGCGATCAGCAAATAACCGTTTTTCCGCGGATGAAAGGACGACAGCTCATTTATGCTAAACGGAAGCAGCAGTGCAAAATACGGATAGTGAACCGTGCAACCGACCAAATAGATGATAATTCCCAAAATAATTATCTGCTTGGTGACGCTCTTCTTCACGATATGCAGGATTAGATTCAGCGCCAAATAAATTAGAAAAAAGAATACTAGCCATTGGTCTGCCACTGCCGCCGTAATATAAGAAGCGATGACAACAAACAGCAGCATAATCATTTTATTGCCAACCGTCCAAACTTCCATGCGATAGCCTTTCCCTTCTCTAACGGGTTTTGCCCGTCAGATAATAAATCGCAATCTGTGTCCGGTGCGACAGCCCGGTTTTATTCAAAATTGCTGTGATATAATTTGCCGTCGTTCCTTCGGAAATAAATATTTCCTTAGAAATTTCCTTGTTCGATAGGCCCTGAGCGATGAGCGACATGACATCCAGCTCTCGTTCCGTAAACAAACTGCGGTCGAAGGGCCCGTCATTGGAAGAACTCTCATCCTTTTCAGTACCGATTCCTGTTTTCTGCTTTCCGGAGGATGCAGCCGGGACGGACATTTTACTCTCCGTCGGCACCTGGTACCCTGACATCTGGGATTTGAGCTTTTCCAGCACCACATCCTGCAGGACGCTCTGCCCGTTGTGTATGCTTTTGATCGCATCGCGGATCCGCTCCGGGTCGGTGTTTTTCAGCAGATATCCCTTTGCGCCGAAGCGGATGGCATCCAGAATATATTCATCATCGTCAAACGTCGTCAAAATGAGCGGTTTGGTCGCCGTCTGCTCGCTAATCAGCTTGGTGGCCTCAACCCCGTTCATATTCGGCATCCGTACATCCAGCAAGGCAACATCCACCTCTTGAGCTTGGCAGTATTCGACGGCTTCTCGGCCGTCCTCTACTGTGGCGAGTACGTCGAATTCCCCGAATGTGGTTAAAATAATCTTCATCCCTTCGCGGATGAATGAGTTGTCATCGGCGATTAGTACGCGAATTTTCATCATACGCCTCCTTGCTTTATTTCAGCATGATTTCATAAACGGCTTCTTCCTGCTGTGTATCTTCGAACCATTCCGTGCCGGCGTATGTAAAACCTATTTTTTCAAGAATCCTGCTGGAATCCGCATTTTGAGGGTCAACCGAAGCATGGATTCGCTTCACGCCGCCATGATTTTTGGCAAGCTCTAAGCAAGCCTTTGCCGCTTCTGTCGCATATCCTTTTCCCCAGCTTGACTTGGCAAAATGATAAATGAGTTCAACCTCATGGACTTCTCCCGATATATTAAAACCGCCGGCTCCTATGACCATGCCCGTTTCTTTTTCCACCACCGCATAGACGGACAATCCTTTTGCCTGATGACATTCGCGGTAAGCTGTAAGACTCAAAGGCAGCTTCTCATGGGCGGCGGCACCAAGACAGTATCGCATCACTTCCTCATCGCCCCAAAACCGCTTAGCGGCCTCAACATCCTCTTCTTCAAAAACGCGCAGAGCAAGACGCTCGGTTTCAATTTCATATGCGGATTTCATGTTTTATCTCCTTCTTAATGGAATTCCATGGGCCTATCCCCAGATCTTTTGATATTTATTGTACTCAAAGGATATTTTTATGGGAAGAAAAAAAGTACAGCCCCCATCTGACGATGAAGCACTGTACTTCCCTATCACTGATTTTCTCTTTTATTTTTCTCCAGCTCAGCTTGTAATTTAGCATTCTCTCTCAATAAACTCGCATTCTCTTCCAATAACTTTTGTACGTCTGGGACATCCTTGGCAGAAATCCAGCCGTGCAGATCATCTCTTCTTTCATACTCTGGCAATTGATCGCGCATAACCATCTTAATGTGCCGTATGTCTTCAACATAATAGGTAGGTACTTCCTCAAATACGGATTGTTTAAACTCTTGGAGCCTCTCATAATACTCCCCTACTACAAAGTCGTATGGCTTTTGTCTTAATGCTTCATCTGTGACTACAAAAGCAAATCTGGGTTTACCAGCTTCGCCCGCATAATCATATTCCCAATGCGTATAACTCTTTGATTCATCATCAGGAAGCGTTAAACCATAGAATCCTCCGAGAATTAGAATATATATATCGGATTCATCGATCCATCTTTTCCTAATGCTCATCGGAGTTTCCTTGAAGAATAGCTCAACTCCTGCAGGAATATGCCCAGCTTTACGCACGGCTTCTACAGCGGTGTATCTTTCCTCAACCAAATCAGAAAAAGTAGACGATATGTAGATTTGTAGTTTTTTTTTCATAGGCCACCTTTATGAATTGAAATGAAATTAATACGGATCATACCGTCACATTACTTTATGTGTCAATATTTAACGATACTGTGTAGGTTACATGCGAAGGAAACGAGAGAGGGCTACATCGTCATCGTGATTTTGGGATGTAAATAAGTGTATATCAAAGTAAACAACTATCTATTACTGCGCATAACATTGTCTCATAGAATTTATGGTGAAGAGACTACTTGGAATAAATGGGCTTCAGGGTCAGGCTCATGTACCAGACTTGTACAAACGTAATTGTCATTTCAATCTAAGAAATGGGGATGAAAAATGAAGCAGAGTCAAAGGTATCCAAGACAAAGTTCGTTGTTGTTGTCACTTGTGCTAATCTTCTCGATTGTTTTTTCTGTCCAGCCATCGGTACTGAATGCAGAGGGGGATACACCGCCGGAAGTTACGCAGGGGCAGGGAGAACAACAGCCTTTGCCTGAAACTCCTACTCAGCCGGAGCAAGGGGGAATCCCTCAGCCTGATCCCGATCCACAGCCACAGCCTGATTTCAATCAACAGCCCCAATCTGATCTCGAGCAACAGCCACAGCCTGCCATAGAGCAGCCTCTTGACCTTGCCGCTGCGACGGGATATTTTCCACCCAACACCGCGGCCTCTGGAAACGTGAAAAATATGGCCTTGTTGTACACCGGATATTACGGAGGTCGAAACACATACGAGGGGAAAGAAATCGGCACGTATGACAAAAATACATTGTTGCCTTATGTTGCGCACTACAACAGCAATAATGTGATGGACGACACCTTCTTTGACTCGTTCCTGTTCCTAGGAATCAATACGCCTGACTATCGGGATTTCGGCGATTCGGCTGACCCTGCCAAGTTTACCTACAAGACGGATTGGGAGTGGTACATCAACCGTATTTTCACTGCCAATCAACAGCTGGACGCCCTGAATCAAGCTACCCAGCAGGTTGCAGCCACGCTAAACCAACCAAACTACAAATCCAAGGTATATATTATGATACCTTATCCCAACAGTAGAATAACCAATTTCGGGGATGTCGATAACGACGGCATCAGTGAAAATTTAAAAACCAATCCCAGCAACTTGACCAAGGTAACCAAATGGTATATCGACACTGTACGAAGCAAATGGAGCCAAGCCCAATACAGCAACCTTGAATTAAAGGGTTTCTATTGGTTCCACGAAGATATCGACACCGGCAATCAGGGTGAAGTAAATGCGATCAATAACACTGGAAACTATCTGCACTCGCTTGGCTTGAAATATTGCTGGATTCCGTACTTTGGTGCCGGGCAAAGCAAAAGCG
>Ga0209566_100624_pt1 | contig 21814 bp, 22 predicted proteins | sample Araplavi_mTSA_r2_2_FD_184287 | JGI IMG/M metagenome (GOLD analysis project Ga0209566, IMG submission 184287) | Arabidopsis root microbial communities from North Carolina, USA - plate scrape CL_Cvi_mTSA_r2 (SPAdes) (version 2) | ecosystem: Host-associated > Plants > Roots > Endosphere | place...
ATGACCGGCATTGATCAGTCAAACGCGATGCTCGAGCGATGTCGGGAGAAATGGCCGAATATTCGGCTGCTGCAAGGCAACATGCTGGCTTTGCCGTTAGCGGATGAAGCATTTGACTTCATAATATCAACCTATGCGCTTCACCATGTAACCGATGATCAGAAAGAAATCGCCCTTGCCGAGATGACCCGATTACTCCATCCTGATGGACGCATTGTAATCGCAGACCTAATGTTCCGGGATGAGGCGCATCGCGCTACCTTTATTAACGAGCTGACAGCTGCAGGGGACGTGCAGGGGATTGAAGCACTCCACGACGAATATTTCGCCGATCGTTCCAGATTGATTTCATGGTTAGAGCAGCAAGGTTTCAAGGTAAAGGCGGAACAGTTGAATCATTTAATGCACATGCTGACGATTTCCAAAGAGAGGGTGTAAGAGCCGTGACAATCGAATCAGCGCAGGATGGTACCGCCCAACCCCGAGATCGCAAAGTGACACTTGTACCTCAATCGGATGAAACCAAGCAAGCGAACACGAAAATGAAACCGGATCATGACACCGTCTACGCCCAGCAGGCTGCCGATTATGACCGTATGATCCAGTACGAAGATATCGAGCAGGAATGGCGGCACTCTGTACAGCAGGTGCTCAATAAGCGGCATTATGAGCGGATTATCGAAATTGGTGCAGGAACCGGAAGATTTACTCGAGTTGTATTAGCTGACATGCCCAACAGAGATTGGCAATCTGGTTCCTATGTAGCCTGTGACGCATCTGAAGCGATGCTAGAGCAGCTAAAACACAATATATGGCTTGATGTATCCTTGGGACGAATAAGCGCCCCTACAGCCGCTAAGCTGTCCACACATGAAGCACTGCACCACAAGCTTCCGCTTGCTGATCATTCTGCTGATCTCATTCTAGCAGGCTGGACAATCTGTTATGGTGCCTGTGAAGGGAATACAAGTGAAGAACAGAGCAGTTTACTAGATCGCATCATGAGCGAACTAAGACGCATATTGCGTCCCGGTGGATGTATCGCGATTTGGGAGACTCTTGGAACGGGGGTAGCCGCTCCCGAAGTTCCCCCTGGATTGCGGACGTACATTCGAGACTTAGAAGAACGTTACGGGTTCGAGCGCACGGAATTAAGCACGCATTTCCGCTTCCCTTCGATGGAGGAGGCCAAGCAGATCACAAGCTGGTTTTTCGGTTCCGCCGCCTGCAGGTTCCTCACGCCAGAAAGTGATGGCAGTGTCGTACTGCCCTCCTATACAGGCCTGTGGGTCTGGGATAATGACAAAGCCCGCCAATAATCTGGCGGGCTTCTTGTCGTCTATTTTCCTTAAGGAGCTGTCTCCATAAACTTCAAATCCGGCATTTTTTCCATAGCTGTACGCATCGCATACTCGTTCTCAAACAATGCGACAAAATTGCCGTTCTTGTCCTTCACGAGCTGTGAATTGATACGGAACTTCGTTGGATCAATATCCTTCGGATTGCCTGTTACCCATCTTGCGAACTGGTACGTTAGACGCTGCATCATCACATCAACGCCGTACTCCGCCTTCATCCGATATTCGAACACCTCGAATTGGAGCTGACCTACTACGCCCAATATCGTCTCATCAAATACGCCTGCGGAATGGAATACTTGAATTGTACCTTCCTCAGTCAACTGATCGACGCCTTTTTGATACTGCTTATGCTTCAATGCATTCTTAACCGTCACCCGGGCGAAAATCTCAGGAGAGAAGGTTGGCAGTTCATCGAACACCACTTCTCCACCTTGACTCAAGCTGTCTCCAATCCGGAAAATGCCTGGGTCGAACAGACCGATAATATCGCCTGGGAATGCCTCCTGTACGATATCCCGATCCTGGGCAAGGAATTGCTGTGGCTGCGCAAGCTTAATCTCCTTGCCTGCCCGTACATGCTTAACGGACATCCCGCGCTCGAATTTGCCGGAGCAAATGCGCAAGAAGGCAATGCGATCCCGATGGGCAGGGTTCATATTTGCTTGAATTTTGAAAATATAGCCCGTAAACTTCTCGTTCGTCGGCTCAATCGGCCCTTCCGTCGATTGGCGCTGAGCTGGCTTCGGAGCAAGCTGAAGAAAGTTATCCAAGAATGTCTGCACGCCGAAATTGTTGACCGCACTTCCGAAGAAGACGGGTGTCAATTCGCCGCGCTTTACCTTCTCATAATCGAACTCGTCTCCCGCTACGTCTAACAATTCCAACTCTTCACACAATTGATCATGCAAATAGTCCCCTGCAATTTGGCGAATGGCCGGATCGTTGTAATCCTCAACCTTCTTCACACTAATCTTCGTGTTATCATCTTGGAACAGCTCGACTTGATTCTTCATGCGATCATATACACCGCATAGACCGCGCCCCATACCAATCGGCCAGTTCATTGGCACAGATCGAATTCCGAGCACCTGCTCAATCTCTTCCATCAGCTCAAACGGACTGCGACCTTCACGGTCGAGCTTGTTGATGAACGTAAAGATCGGAATACCACGCTTCGCACATACTTGGAACAGCTTAATGGTCTGTGCCTCGACACCCTTCGCAACGTCGATCAACATGACAGCAGCATCCGCAGCTGTCAATGTGCGATACGTATCTTCACTGAAGTCTTGGTGACCTGGTGTATCCAAGATATTAACCCGATGCCCATTATAATCAAATTGCATTACCGATGACGTAACCGAGATACCACGCTGCTTCTCGATTTCCATCCAGTCACTCGTTGCATGCTTGCTCGCTTTACGAGCCTTGACCGTACCTGCGAGACGGATGGCGCCACCGAACAGGAGCAGCTTTTCTGTCAATGTCGTCTTACCGGCGTCTGGGTGAGAAATAATCGCAAAGGTACGACGCTTCTCTACCTCTTGCGCTAATTGTTCGGATAATTTACTCATATCGTTAGCCCTCTCATCACAAAATCACGTAAGTCCTATTGTAACACAAAATAAGTAAACCTATAAATGGGTAACGAGAACAACCTTCGAAGAATATGAAATATCTCTTATCCCCCGTTACTGCATCCCTGCTATCCTAACAGCTATCCCCTAAATTAGGAACTCATTCACTTTACAACTAAAAAACCGCCCATCCTCTCATCGAGAGAATGGACGATTCGATTATATCACAATACGTATTATTAACTACTTATGATTGCTCAAGCAGAGCACGGACAACCAGTGTTACCGTACCCGCTCCATCCGCAGCGGACCCTTCAACTAATGTCCAGTTCAAGGCCAATGAGGAGCGAATTACTTCGACATCAGCTGCACTCAGCTTCAATCCTGAAATACGACCCATTTCCTTGGTATAATGCTCTCCCTCTTGCACATCGAAGCACTCTTGCAGCCATATCGACAGACCATTATTCGTGTTAAATGTCATCCGATATCCCTCTGCAATTGCTTGAGCCAGCGGCTCATCATGTTCGTTCGCATAGGATACGAAGTCATCATACGTATACCACTCTTCATTAATCGTAATGAGTTCGCTAACATCTCCTGTGCGTGCTGCATGCAACAGCTGCTCTTCGGTAATGCCCTTACGACGAGCGCGTTCTATCATAATCGCGGTACTTTGCGATACCCGAGTCTCTGTAGACATCTATTCCACTCTCCTCACAATTGTGCATTGGCATAGATTAACAAATATCTAGCATTATATCATACTAGCTATAGGAAACCCATCACCTCTCGTAATTGCTATACGAGCTTAATATAATTGCACACCACTTACACTTGACCATCATTCAAATGGCAAGCCGCATAATGCCCAGGCGAGATTTCCCGCCACTTCGGCTCCTCCTGACGGCAGCGTTCCGTGGCAAATGGACAACGCGATGCGAACTTGCACCCTTGCATATCTGCGAGCGGACTTGGCAAATCTCCCTGAAGCATCGAGATCGCTGAACCAGCCTGCTTCGGATCCGGTACAGGGATTGCAGAGAGCAGCGCCTGCGTATAGGGGTGTGCAGGATGGTTGTACAACTCATCGCTAGGAGCGACCTCGACCAGCTTGCCCAAGTACATCACGCCGATCCGATCCGATATATGTCTTACCATGGATAGGTCATGCGCGATGAACAGATAAGTCAACCCGTACTCTTCCTGCAAGTCCTCCAGCATATTCACCACTTGGGCTTGTACAGATACGTCAAGCGCCGAGATTGGCTCATCGCACAAGATGAACTCAGGCCGTACCGACAGTGCGCGCGCAATACTGATCCGTTGACGCTGACCACCGCTGAACTCATGCGGATAACGCTCCGCATGCTCTGGCTTCAGTCCTACCTTCTCCAGCAGAGACAATACCATATTACGCTGATCCTTCCGGTTCACGACGCCATGGATCGCCATCGGTTCACTAATGAGTTGAGTCACGTTCATGCCAGGATTCAACGAAGAATAGGGATCCTGGAATATCGTCTGCATTCGCTTGCGGAACGGCTTCAGCTGCTTCTCGTTCATTGTCGCGATGTTTTGACCGTCGAACAGAACTTCTCCATCCGTTACATCATATAGTCTTACAATCGAACGTCCTGTCGTTGACTTCCCACAGCCTGATTCTCCGACAAGTCCGAACGTCTCCCCTTTATGAATATGGAAACTGACATCATCTACTGCTTTCAATACTTTCTGTGGACGGCCGAGCAGTGATTTGGAGGCTGGGAAGTACTTTTTTAGTCCACGCACGTCTAGCAAAATTTCTTTTTGGTTACTCATTTGACAGCCCCCTCTCCAATCGTTCCAGACGCTGCTCTTCTTCTTCATGCACAAGCCAGCATAGCGAACGATGACCTGGATCGGTCGTAACGACCGGAGGCATTTGTCTGCACTTGTCCATCGCAGAAGGGCAGCGCTCCATAAATGGGCAACCCTCCGGCGGATGTAGCAGGTTCGGCGGCGTTCCCTCAATCGTAGCGAGACGCTCGCGTGTTCCTGTCGATACTTTCGGAATCGAGCGAAGCAATCCCTTCGTGTATGGGTGACGAGGACGCTCGAAGATATCCTCAACCGTGCCCTCTTCCATAATCAACCCGCCATACATGACGATAACCCTCGTACACACTTGCGCTACAACGCCCAAGTCATGCGTAATGAGTAGAATGGCGGTCCGCGTCGTATCCCGGAGCTCCTTCATCAATCCCAGAATCTGTGCCTGAATCGTGACGTCGAGCGCAGTGGTCGGCTCATCTGCAATAAGCAGCTCGGGCTGGCAGGAGAGCGCCATTGCGATCATGGCCCGCTGACGCATCCCACCGCTGAATTCATGCGGGTACTGATCGATGCGCTGCTCGGGCGAAGGAATACCAACCTGACGCAGCAGTTCGATTGCCCGCTTTCGTGCTTCCGTCTTCGACAGCTTCTGATGACGCTGCAATACCTCTACGATCTGTGCGCCTATCTTAACCACCGGATTTAGCGACGTCATCGGATCTTGGAAAATCATTGCAATCCGATTACCTCGAATGCGCCGCAATTCCTTTTCTGACATATCTAATAGGTTATCTCCGTGGAACAGCACTTGACCGCTCTTAATCTGTCCCGGATGTTGTATTAATCCAATGAGAGACTTCGCTGTCACGCTCTTGCCGCTGCCCGATTCACCGACGATGCCGATGACTTCGCCTTCATGAACATCGAAGCTGACGCCCCGGACAGACTGCACTTCTCCGTCGCGTGTATGGAACGAAGTTCTCAGTTGTTGAACGGATAGCAGTTCATTCATAAGTCTCACTCCGTTGTATAGTATCGTTAGCCCTGCATCTGTATCGTTAGACGATCCAACTATCTGCTCTCTACAGTGCACACACTGCATCCTAGAACCTAACCCAGCTTATAATGGACTAACGTTGATTCGCTTTTGGTTCAAAGGCAACACGCAGCACATCGCCTAGGAAGTTGAACGACAGCACTGTAACCAAGATAAGCAATCCAGGGAACAAAGCCATATAAGGCGCCTCCCCGATATATCCTTGTGCGCTGTTCAACATACTTCCCCATGACGCATTCGGCGGCTGTACCCCGAGTCCAAGGAAGCTTAGTGACGACTCCATCATAATTGCCCCTGCAATATTGATCGTCGCCGTAACAATAATCGTAGGCATAATATTCGGAATGATATGCTTCCAAATGATGCCGAACGTGCTCTGGCCTGATACTCGCGCATACAGGACATATTCCCGCTCCTTGACGGACAATGTCTCCGCACGCACAATTCGGGATATGTTCATCCAGCTAAGCAGGCCGATGATCAGCACGATCGTGGTAATCCCTGGCTTCAAGTAAGCATTCAGTATAAGCATTAAGAAGAAGGATGGTATCGACATTAAAATATCAACGATACGCATCAACGTATTATCAATCCAGCCGCCAAAATAACCACTAATTGTACCTACAGCTGTACCTACCAGCACTGCAATAAACATCGACAAAAATCCGACACTAAGTGAAATACGTCCGCCATACAATGCCCGTGCGAACACATCGCGCCCTTGATCATCTGTTCCGAACCAATGAGATGCGCTTGGGGACTGAAGTGTCTCCGTCACGACCATCTTGTCGGGATCATGCGGGCTCAAAAATGCCAAGGTAGAAGCAATAATGAGAACCGCGAGTAGAATCAATGCTACCAGAGCCAGCTTCTGTTCTTTCAATTGTGTAGCGATATTTCGCCATATCATTCGGTTCATCTGACTCACCCCGTTGTCTTAATTCGTGGATCTACTACTCCGTACAGCAGGTCAGCAACCAAGTTCCCGACAACCAGCATAACGGAAGAGATCATCGTAATGCCCATGATGACAGGGTAATCCAGCTGAAATACCGAGGTAATCCCGAGTGCCCCCATCCCTGGCCATGAGAATACCGATTCCGTAATGAATGCTCCGGCAATCAGTTCAGGGAAGGACATACCGAGGATTGTAATGACAGGCAGTAGAACATTTTTCAGCACATGACGGCGCAATACCGTGCCGCGAGTAGCTCCGTAAGCGTACTGAATTTGAACGTAGTCCTCTTCCAGCTGACTTATCGTATGCGAACGAATGTAACGCATATAGACCGATACATTCATGAAAGTCAGTACCGTACAAGGCAGAATTCCGTGCTTCAAAATATCAAGTGCGGAATCTACCCCGATTGTTCGCATCCCCATACTTGGAAGCAAGTTTAATTTCAACGCAAAAATATAAATCAGCATAATGCCAAACCAGAAGCTCGGGATCGAGATTCCGATATAAGACAGCAGGCTAAGGCCGCGGTCACTGAGACGATTTTTACGTGAAGCAGCGTACATGCTAAGTGGTACCGAAATGAGAAGTGAGATCAACATAGCGGATCCCATAAGGCCAATCGTCGCAGGCAGCCGTTCTAAAATGAGCTCCGTCACCGGCCGATGGCTCATCAGTGAATAACCTAAATCTCCTGAAAATACATTTTTAAGCCAGTTCCAATACTGCACAATAATCGGTTCCGTCAATCCAAGGTCATGACGGATTCGCTCTACATCCTCCGCGTTCATGTTCGGTGTGACGAACGAAAGCACCGGGTCTCCCGGTGCTAGTTTAATGAGCGCGAATGATACGATTGAAATAAACCAGAGCAGTGGAATGGCTTGCAGAACGCGTCGCAAGATGTATTTCTGCAATTCAATTCCCTCCGTGCAGACGCCAGCCCTTGCTGGCGCCTGTATTCTGGATGTTTATGTTCGATATCAAATTATCGTGCTTAGTTCAGATAAAGTTTGGACAAATCTTCGAACATGAAGACCGGCTTCGCAACCGCTTCATCAAGACCGCCATAACGTTTGTCTACCGCGATGATCGCTTTGTCGTTTGCAATCGGATATACAACCGCCTCGCTGGCAATCGTTTGTTGAATTTGCTTGTACAGTTCGCCACGCTTCGTGCTGTCCATCTCTACAGCAGCTTGTTCCCACAGTTTATCGAGTTCTGGGTTGTTGTAATGGCCATAGTTGTACAGTTGATTGCTCAAGTAGAGCGATTTGTACGAATCCGGTTCAGTTCCCATTACATAACCATTGAAGGACAAATCGAATTTCGTGTTGTTCGGATCAAGCGACATATTGGAGAACGTGCCGGATTCAAGCGGCAGCAATTCCACTTCAATACCTACTTCTTTCAGCTTTTGTTGAATGTAGAGTGCTTGGCTTGTTTGAATCTTGCTTGCATTCGAGTACGCAAGCTTCAGCTTCAAGTTGCTTACGCCAGCCTGCTTAAGCAATTCTTTGGCTTTCTCCGCATTGTAGTCATACTTCTCAACATCCGCTGTGTAATACGTTGTATCCGGTGTAAAGATGGACGCCGCTGGGTCTGCAAATTCTGCAGAGCCATAAGCTAGCGGAATCAGTTCTTGCTTGTTAATTGCATAGGAAATCGCTTGACGGACTTCTTTCTTCTTCATCGCATCGATGTTCATATTGAACACCAGATAGTTCAAGCGGCCTTCAGGGTATACAACCATGTTCAGCTTGCCGCTTGTATTCAACTTGTTGTAATCCGCTGGTTCAACCTTGCGCATATTCAATTCACCGTTCTGCAATGCCAAGTTCGCTGCATTCGGATCTTTCGCAATGCGGTAGATGACTTGGTCCAGATGACCCTTGCCTGCGAAATAATTATCGAAGCGCTCCAATGTTACATATTCGCCTGGGCGATATTCTTTGAACTTATAAGCGCCAGAACCAATTGGAGCTGCATTCTTCGTGCTCTTCTCAATATCAGTTTCGCCTTCGAAGATATGCTTCGGAATCGGCTTGAACGAAGCAAAGATTCCTTCAAAGGAAGCAGATGGCTGTGGAAGAACCAAATCGACAGTTACGTCATCCACTTTCTTCGCTTGCAGCGGCTTGCCATTGAAGATGTAGGATTCACGATCCGTGCTGTGCTGCTTCTCATCCAAGATGCTGTTGATTGTGAAGACAACATCATCTGCTGTAAGCGGCTTGCCGTCATGCCATGTCAATCCTTTGCGAAGCTTCAGCGTGTAAGTCAAGAAATCCTTCGATGGAGTAATACTCTCCGCGAGTACGAATTTCTTCTTGCCTCCGTCTTCCACCGTATACAACGGTGCATACAAGGTTTGATTTATCGTCAACGTAACACGGTCATTCGAATACAATGGGTTCAATACACGAGGATCCTCTTGTACTGCAATAATAATATTGCCTCCATCCTTCGGTTGGCCTGTCCCTTCCGCCGTAGAAGACGTTGAATCCTTCGCAGGAGTAGAATTGTTACCGCACGCACTCACCACAAGGACGATAAGTGTGAGCAGCCCGATAATCCATAATTTGTTGCGTTTCATGTTGATTCCTCCCGATAGATGGTTAACAAGACTATGGAATCTAGTATAACTATATTTTTTTCAGAAGACAATAGTTTTTCCGAGTTTTTTGATAGGGATTAAAATCATCGTGTATTCACAGTCAGGAGATCGACACATGAAAAGGCGAAGCAGCCATTCGCTAGAACGCTGCCTTCAACCTTCAACCAAAAAAGCTGTGCCCCTATAGAGGGCACAGCTGATTATCAATCTATGGGAAACGAATTACTTCGTCCAGACAACTTCACTTTCTTCCTGTCCATTAACAGGCCACCAGTGGAAGCCATCCTCTTGCAGAAGCTTGTCTGCTTGCTCAGGGCCCCAAGAGCCTGCCGGATAAGCGAACAGATCTTCGTTAGATTTCTTCCATGCTTTCGCGATATTATCAACGAATGACCATGCAGTAGCCACCTCGTCCCAACGCGTGAAGTACGTGGAGTCGCCACGAGCAGCATCGAAGATCAGACGCTCATACGCTTCTGGCGTATTGATGCCGACCATGCAGCTTTGGCAGAAGTCCATCGCAAGCGGTTGAATGCCGCCTTCCGCCCCAGGCTTCTTACCATTAAGCTTCACGTAGATGCCTTCCATCGGATTTACGCGGATAACGAGCAAGTTCGGCTCCAGCTTATGCTTCTGTCCGAGGTATACATTCGTAGGCATGTTCTTGAATTCAACCACAACTTCTGTCGTCTTCACTGGTAGACGCTTGCCTGTCCGAATGTAGAACGGTACTCCCGCCCAGCGGAAGTTGTCAACGAATACACGTGCTGCAAAATATGTCTCCGTAACAGATGCAGGATTCACCTTATCTTCCTCACGATAGCCAGGAAGCTCCTTGCCATTCATCGAGCCTGCGGAATATTGTCCACGCACGACATTGCGGTGAACATCCTCTTGCTCTGGGTATTGGCGCAAGGAACGAAGCACCTTCACCTTCTCATCGCGGATATCTTCCGGATGCAGGCGGCTAGGCGGCTCCATTGCAATCATCGTGAGCATTTGCAGCATATGGTTCTGCGCCATATCGCGCAATGCACCTGCATGATCGTAATAGCCTCCACGCTCTTCAACCCCAACTGTCTCAGATAGGGAAATTTGAATATTCGCGATATGCTTGTTGTTCCAGAGCGGCTCGAAGAATGCATTCGCAAATCGAAGAACTTCAATGTTCTGTACCATTTCTTTGCCCAAGTAATGGTCGATACGGTACACTTCTTCTTCTTTGAATACTTGACGAATTTCTTCGTTCAGCTTCTCTGCTGACGGTAGATCGTAACCGAACGGCTTCTCAATTACGAGGCGGTGCCAGCCCTTGCTCTCCAGCATTCCGCCATCACGGAGATTGTGCGATACACTGCCGAACAATTCCGGAGCCAGTGCCAAATAGAACAAACGGTTTCCTGGAATATCGTACTCGCGTTCGATATGCTCGGACTGCTCACGCAGTTCGCGGAAGCCATCTACATTGTTAATATCTAACGGCTTGTACTCAAAATGCTTAGCAAACCGGTTCCATTCCTCATCATTCTGAACCGGGTAACGGCAAAATTCGTCGATAGACGCACGCACATCCTGACGGAATTCTTCATGCGTACGAGCACGGCGGGCTAGTCCGATAACTGCGAAGCGTTCTCCTAGCTTGCCTTCGCGATATAGACTATATATAGCCGGGAACAATTTGCGGCGAGCTAAGTCGCCAGTAGCACCGAATATATAGAATACGGCGCCTTCTGCCAATTGGGATTCATGATTTTGCATCACAGTCATCTCTCTCCATCATCCTTACACTCGTTTATAGATCTGATATAGTTCCTATTTCGGATGTGATGCCATTTTAGCATACTTACCGTATAGATTCCATTCTTTCCTTGACGTCAAGTATAATTCTCATTGCCTTGTCTAGCTGCAATTCTCAATCCATTCTCATTAATATTCACCGGCAATCAGCGGTGTACCGAAAGATATGCGAGTTTCTCCCTTGTCCCTGTTTTCATGAACAGCAAGCTGCAAATTTGCATTTCCATGCTTCATTTGCACCCCTGAACCCATATAGTCCGTCTGATAAGATACACTGATCGTACGCTCATCCTCATAGCGGTCAAGCGGTTCTGCTTGTCCCCATTCCCGCAACGATCGCTCAGCCCTCTCGAAGCTGTCCTTCAGCGATTGGCTCGCTACTGTCTGAACGGTCGCCGTCCATTCTGCCCCGTAATGAGATGACAGCTTCTTCATCAGTTGTTCCCCTTCTGCAGCTGACTGAGTCATACCGGTTCTGGCTGATCCCTGTATGGATATCGTATAGTATACGCGCCCATTCTCTTCTTGAAACCACAGAATCGCTGCCTCTATCGAATCCGATATATAAATTCCGCGATACGCCTCCTTGCCTTGTTCTTCCTTGCGTATCAGGTGCGCAGTGATTCCTGCATCCTTCTGCCACTGTTCGAGGTTCTTCCCCTTGCTGCCATTAGCTGCATAATTCCCTTGAATGAGCACCGTAGTCTGGAATTTCCCGGATCCGACCAATTCAGCAAGCACCCACAGCATGTTCACCCGCTTCACAAGATCAAGCTTCTCGACCGATTCCCGACTCCCAGCCAACTGCCATCGATCATTGCTTCCGATGAGTGCAATGGCACCGCATAATGCTAACAACACCAATCCTACTGCCGCAACGGCAGAACGGCGTACTGCATGCATCCTTCCATCACCTTACCTTATCGAAGTGTAGCACCTCTTAGAATTAGGCGGGCTGATTCTAGGTGTATGACCATACCTAGCATTCGTTCATGGAATAGACTACTGACATATACATTCAACCAAGAATGGAGGCTAACCAACCGTGGTTCCCGTTCCGATAGAAGAGACATTCATTCGATTGCTGTGTGGCCGCCCGGTCTGTGTTGTGATGCAGAATGGAGATCAATATATAGGACGGCTTACCTCTTGTGAGGGGGGGAAAGTGATATTGAACGGCGATATTGTTACTACCTCGCACGCTTCTGCTGCATCCGTTGAACCTTCCCCAGATAAGAAGCGCAGAGGGAAAAAGAAAAACAGATCGCTTCAAGTTGCTGACACTTCAAATCAAGTATATACAAGCGCATTTGATCCATATAGAGCCAGTCCCTTCTTCCCTGGTGGACACCTCGCTCTTGATTTGGGTCTGGTTTCCTTATTTTTTCTGCTTTTTATCTAGAATTCCTGCATCCTCTTCTCAGTTCATTCGAAAAAAAACCGAACACTCTCCTAGGAAAGCGCTCGGGTTCTCGGCTATTCAGCCAATCCGTTCTTATAAGCGTAAATCGCTGCCTGCGTGCGATCCTCCACACCAAGCTTCGCCAATATATTCGTAACATGGAATTTAACCGTCTTAATCCCAATAAACAGATCATCCGCGATATCCTGATTGGATTTCCCCTGCGCTAATAAACGAAGTACGTCCATCTCACGCTCTGTCAATTGTTCATGCGCCGCAGTTGGCTGTGCTGGCTGGCGGAATCGATTCATCATCTTGGAGGCTACCTGGGACTCAAGCACAGATTGGCCTCTTGCAGCCGCCCGGATGGCTTCAGCAATCTCTGTAGCTCGGGACGTCTTCAGCAAATAACTGAATGCTCCAGCTTCAATGACAGGATACATCTTTTCATCATCCAAATAACTTGTAAGTACGATCACTTTGCAGTCAGGATACAACTGCAGCAGCTTGCGGGTTGTCTCTATACCATCCATACCATCCATCACAAGATCCATAAGCACAACATCAGGCTTATACTCTTGGGCAAGACGTATTCCGTCCATCCCGTTGCTTGCTTCCCCTACGACCTCAATGCCTTCTTCTGTATTCAGTACTGCAGCAAGGCCGATGCGAACCATTTCATGGTCATCTACCAACAATACTTTAATAGGATTGTCCATCATCGATGTTTCCATCTCCATCGTTCAACTCTTCCTCCTTCAGACCAGGCTCTTCTCTCATGACAGGCACTCGAATTTCGATCCGGGTTCCTTTGTCAGGTGCGGTAATGAACTGAATGGAGCCACCCACTTCATTTACCCGCTCTTGCATCGTACGAAGGCCATAGCTTGCTTGCTTCTTATCGTCCCAATCAAATCCTATCCCATTATCACGAAGGAGTAAACGAACGAAATCCCCTCGATTTTGCAGTTTGATCTCCATCCGTGATGCCTTCGAGTGCCGCAGTGTATTCGACAACGCCTCCTGAACAATCCGGAACAGATGATTCTCAACGCCCTTCACTAATCCAATATGATCATCCATCTCGCAATGGATTTCAATTGGAATTTTGGACTGAAGCTCGCGGATCAGCTCCGCCAAGCCTTGAGTCAAGCCTTTTCCCTCCAAATGTACAGGCCGCAAATGAAGCAGCAGCGCTCGCATCTCAGACTGGGCAACGGAAGCCATTTCTTCAATCAGCTCCACCTGCCGCACCGCTCGATCAAAATCAACATCCAGTGTTCTCCGTACAGCGGTAGCTGTCATTGATATTGCAAATAACTGCTGGCTTACCGCATCATGCAACTCCCGCGCCAAGCGTTGCCGCTCTTCTATAATCGCAGATATCCGAGCCTGCTCTGCCAATTGCGCATTATTCGTGGACAAGCGCTGCATCGAAGTCACTTGTTCTTCCCAACGCTTGCTTACTCGCTCCAATTGTTCAGCTAGCTGGCCGATCTCGTCATCGCCGAGATCCGGCATCGGCCGCGATAGATTCCCCTTCTCCAAGAGCAGCATCGATTCGCGCAGCAATTCCACCCGACGCTTCATTCGATAACCTTGGTAGAACGCAAATATCGACGTAATGATTGCAACGACAAACAACACCGATAATGTCGCCTTCACTCCGTCGATCCAAGTCTCAAATGGCTGCACATAACCATATGATTGCATCAAATAAATGATGACAAAGAATAGTATAATAGAAAGGAGAAGCGTCTCGCCCATTAATCGTACTACCATATTCACATGCTTTTTCGGTTCCATACCGGCCTCTGCATCTCCTTTCTCCGCTAACTGTCCTACATGTGCAACCTGACATCAATATCTCCTACAAGGTAAGAAATATGGAGTTTCACCTTTTGCTCCGTAAACTCGTAATTCGCCGATCGCCACGTCCACTTGTTCAAAAATCCGGTTTCTTTGTCGCGTCCCACATCAATTTGTCCAAATATGACCGTAGCTTCGATATATACACCAATGTCATCTGGAATCATAATGTCCATGTCACCTAATACACCTTGAAAGATGAGGGTGGTTTCCGGTTCTTCCAATATCGCTAAGGACAAATCAATATCACTTTCCCCAATGAAATGCCACATGCTCTGGCTATGCAAAATATACGGAACTCGATCCCACTTCAGGCTGGACGTAATATTCTGGCGCTTTTCGACATGATCATGTTTCTGGTCTTTGCGAGCACGCGAATAGAATATCCCTAACGATATCAAGATGATTCCGACGAATAGCATTAAATGTTCCAAAAGTAACAGTGTTCCGCCGATACCTAGCAAGGTGTACCCTACACGCAATTCTGCAGCACGAACTTTGCGTATGCCCAAATACAGCATTACAAGTGCGACAAACGTTACGAAACTAAGCCACTTGCCAATTAAAATGAGCAACCCGAAGACGATAAGAATATATGCAAGCAAACGGTTGTTTTTATTCATGTCGCACCTCCTGTCACAAATATTCGCGGATAGCACTTACGGCGATGCTAGCGCATCGCCGTAAGCTACCTATGTTAGCATATCACAACCTTGGACATCCCCCAAGGATTTATTGCTCCGTTTGACCCAATTTTTGCTTCAATGCTGCCAATTGCTCGTTTACCTTCATTTCCTTCTCTACATCTACTGGCGGCTGGTAATTGGATGAAGTGCCTGCATATCCGCCGTAAGGGACACGCATGACTTCAGCTTCTGCTTCCAATTGCATAATCTTCTCTTCCATGCGATGGAATCCGCGAGTTGCAGAACCTGATTCGATGGAATGGTTGCTTGTAATAGAAGACATCTGCTTGCGTGCCTTCGCCATTTGTGCACGTGCAGCCAATTCATTGCGTTTGTTGCGCAGCTTGTAGAATTCATCCTTCATCGAGCGCAGCTGATGCATTAACTCTTCCGCATGGCCCTGTGCTTGGGCATGCAAGTCGCTGTATTCAGCAACTTTTTGATCATAGTACAGTTTTTCTTCCAGGAACTTGCGTGCCATTTCCTCTTGGCCTGACTTCAATGCGCGTTCTGCCTGTGCTTCACGGTCAGCTGTAAAGCGAATAGCTTCATCATAACGATGCTTGATTTGGCGCTCACTTGCCATTTGCTTGGCAACTGTTACTTCCGCATCATGGATTTCTTCCTCCATGTCGCGCAGATATTGATTCAACATTACCACTGGATCTTCTACTTTATCCAACAACTCATGTACAGAAGCCTTAGTCATATCTTTAATACGTTTGAATACACCCATCTTATTTGTCCCCTCTCTCGTACTTCGCTACTTTTTGGCGAAGTTCTTCGATTTCTTTTTTCAATGCTTTTTTCTCAATATCCATCATCATCGAATCGATGGAAGAATCATTAGAAGATGCATAGTTCGCATCATAACTGTTGGTTTGCTTCACTCCTCCATATGTGGAGGAGCCGTATGGATTCGTCGGCCCTGCAGCTCGTGGTCCGTTGTAATAGTTCGGATCATTGGAGTAGCCGCCTTGGTAACCTTGTTGGCCTTGATAGCCGCCTCCGTATGGGCCTGCACCATAACCGGTAGGTCCAAATGGCTGGTACGGCTCCTTAGGTACTACTAGTGATACTACAAAGTATACGGCGATAAGTGTGAACGCCGAGAAGAATACTCCGATTACAAACAGGACACGCAGCAGAGTGACATCGAATCCAAGCCATTCACCTAAGCCGCCGAGGAGACCGCATACTTTACGATCCCGTGTCGAACGGTACAACTTTCTGTTCATGGCTTACTTCACTCCTTTGCTGAATCTAATTTTTGTTTCAGGCGCTCCATTTCGCGCTTCAAAGCCATATCCCGTTCCGGGTTGATGTTGCCCATCGTTTGGCCGCTCATGCGGCGTACATCTTGAATGCCTTGCGTTTCCCATTCCATCCCGGACACTCGATCCTCTAGTCTGCGGAACATGCTGTCCACTTGCCCCACACCGTATTGTCCGAAGCGCTCGTTCATTTGCTGCTGCAAGCGAACGGTCTGCATTCTAGCGATGTAATACTGGCGCTTGTCGTATACAGCTTGATATTCGCTCTTGAGCATATTCAATTGCTCTTCCAGCTCAAGAATCGCATCCTTGCTCTTTTCGTACAATTCTGAATACTGCTGCACCTTATCCTCATGCATCAGCTTCTCTTGCAATGCAATCTTGGCTGCGAATTCCTCACCCGCCTTTAAGGCCAGCATCGCTTGCTGCTCTCTGCGAGAACATAATTCTTGTGCTTGATTCATTTGATTTCTCATTTGATTCGCATGCATGACATATTGTTGATAGAGGCGGTCTGCCTCATTAATATCATGGCGTGTACGCATCAGAAACTGGTCAATCAAGCGAACAGGATCTTCAACCTTATCCAACCGTTCATTCAATGTAGCCATCGTAATGTCGCGAACCCTTTTCAAAATACCACTCATTCAGCCTTACCCTCCTTGAACCGACTATTTGCAATTATTAATAATCACCTTTGTTAAAATGGATGGCTCTTGTTGCGCTTGCCTCCCAACATCGATATCCCGAAACCAATCAATCCTACGGCAACGATGATACCGATGATCCAGGACAACTTGCCAATCAACGATATCGCTCCGATAATGATAAAAATCCATCCGAAGAATGAATTCCCTGCCTTCACTCCATAGTAGCCAAGCGCAATCAGAATGAGAGGGAACAAGTAGCCAAACCAGCTGCCCAGATGAATCCCGAACTTGCTTAGTAATATGATTCCTCCCAGTGCGATCAGTACAAAAGCGAATGTGTTACCTTTGTTCGTTTGCATTCGGTTCGTCACCACCTTTCGTCGTGTCTTGCTTATGTCTTTATTTTAGGTGGAAATGCACTTGCCCAAAACAGGCCGGGGACGGTTTTTGATCCTAGACTCAAGTCGGGGGACCTGACCGACCTTTGATCGAGCCTATACTGGACTGGTCTGAAGTCGAAGTTGAAACAAAGTTCCGCCAATTACGTATATATTTCCATAACTACCCATTCGCTGCAGGCGTCACTTCCTTCAAGCGATGAGAAAGGAGCGCATCGTCATGCACACGTTATATTGGGGATTGCTGATATTCGGCGTTTTGTACGCCATCGTCTCACTTCTGATTGGAGAGGTGCTCAGCCATGTAGTCGATGGTTTAGTTGGCGACAGTCACCTTGCGGTACTTCAGCCAACCATACTCGTAAGCGGCTTAACCGCACTTGGCGCAGTCGGAGTCCTGCTTAGCCGTTATACAGTTTGGGCTTCTACAACCATTCTCCTCACCGCTCTTGCTGGTGCACTTGTAGTATCCATTGGTGTCTATTTTCTATATGTAAGGCCTATGGAGAATAGTGAGAACTCCATTGGATTCTCCATTACAGAACTTGCAGGTAAGGTTGGGGAGGTCAATGTTCCGATTCCGGCTGCTGGCTATGGTGAGGTCATTGTTCGAATCGGAGCTGGAGTAACGAATCAAATTGCAGCCTCCTTCGACAAAGAAGCCATTCCTTCCGGAACGACCATCGTCGTTGTTGAAGTAAAGGGAGATACGCTGTATGTATCCCCGCTCAACGAGGAAACACTCCGTCCAACCCATTAACATCATTGCTCTTCTGTTCCTGGACTTATATCCTACATTCTCACTTCGATTCGATTTATGGATTCATGTGTATTCAGGCATTGCCTATACAAATATATATAGAGGGAGCTGTATCTTATGGAGTTTAGTGAAGCATTGATCATTCCATTAATCGTTATTGGCGTCATACTCGTACTTGGCCTTGCATTCTGGGCACGCTACAAGACCGTCAGCCCTGACGAAACAATGATCGTTACCGGTTCTTATCTGGGACGCAAGAACGTATCCACTGACGAATCCGGACGTAAAATGAAAATTGTTCGCGGCGGTGGTGCATTCATCCTGCCAATCTTCCAGCAATCACAATTTCTATCCCTACTCTCACACAAGCTTGATGTAACCACACCAGAAGTGTATACCGAACAAGGTGTACCCGTCATGACTGACGCTGTAGCGATCATTAAGGTAGGCGGTACTGTAGAAGATATTGCAACCGCTGCAGAGCAATTCCTTGGCAAGCCTACCGAAGCGCTGAAGAGTGAGGCTCAAGAAGTACTCGAAGGTCATCTGCGCGCGATCCTTGGTTCCATGACCGTCGAGGAAGTATATCGCAACCGTGATCGATTTGCTCAGGAAGTACAGGGAGTTGCCGCTAAAGATTTAAAAAAGATGGGTCTGCAAATTGTATCCTTTACGATTAAAGACGTGCGAGATAAACACGGATACTTAGATGCACTCGGCAAACCACGTATCGCAGCCGTTAAACGTGATGCAGACATTGCTGAGGCAGAAGCTGTTCGTGATGCCCGTATCCAAAAGGCCAAAGCGGAAGAAGCAGGAATGAAAGCCGAGTTGCTCAGAGATACGAACATTGCTGAAGCTTCCAAAGAAAAAGAATTAAAGGTTGCTGCTTTCAAAAAAGACCAAGATCTTGCTCGCGCGGAAGCAGACCAAGCATACTTCATTCAAGAAGCACGTTCCAAGCAAAGCGTTGTTGAGGAACAAATGCGTGTCGAAATTGTTCGCAAAGAACGTGAGATTGATCTGGAAGCCAAAGAAATTCTCCGTCGTGAGAAACAGTATGATGCAGAAGTGAAAAAGAAGGCCGATGCGGATCGCTATGCCGTTGTTCAATCTGCCGAAGCTGAGAAGTCACGCAAAGTACTGGAAGCGGATGCTCTGCAGTATCGTATCGAAGCTGAGGCCAAGGCCCTCGCTGAACAGAAACGCTTAGAAGGTCTGGCGATTGCCGATGCTGAACGTGCGCGTGGTACGGCTGAAGCTGAAGTCATCCGCCTGCGTGGTCTAGCCGAAGCAGAAGCGAAAGAGAAGCTTGCTGAAGCGTTCGAGAAGTTCGGCGAAGCTGCTGTACTCGATATCGTCGTTAAGATGATGCCAGAACTCGCTGGCAAAGTCGCAGAGCCACTCAAGTCCATCGACAAGCTCACTGTCGTTGACACAGGCAATGGTGAAGGAGCAGCACGGGTAAGCAACTATGTCACACAACTCATGGCGACTGCTCCACAAATGTTAAAAGACGTATCCGGTCTGGATATTGAGAAAATGATTAAGCGATTTACCAACGGTCCGGAACATAGCAAGCAGATCAAGCCAGCACTCGATCTACCTACGAACGAACCAACTAAACAGCCCGAGTAAACCTTGAAGCACTTAGGTCTTATTCATAAAAACAGCCTTGCAGAGCAAACTCTACTCATTCGCTTTGCAAGGCTACTCTATTTGTCCACTATCCCAGCCACATCTAACCGTGAAGCATGATCTACATCCATCTGATGCTCGTTCCTCTATTATGGACATTCTATGTTCGACTTAATAGGTTCGACTACTTCGCGTTTTATTTTTCCTGTCCTCATGATTCAATTTGCTGTCAAACTGGCTCAAGCAACTATGTAATCGTCTTATCTTATTCTTTCATTTCCGAGAATAACAAAAAAACCTTCAATCGCTTGAAAGTCTTGTTCATAAATATGGTGCCGGTGAGAGGACTCGAACCTCCACGGTTTCCCTCACGATTTTGAGTCGCGCGCGTCTGCCAATTCCGCCACACCGGCTTATGAAATTAATGGCGTGCCCTGAGAGATTCGAACTCCCGACCTTTTGATTCGTAGTCAAATACTCTATCCAGCTGAGCTAAGGGCACAAAAGATGTTTGGAGGCGCCACCCAGATTTGAACTGGGGAATAAAGCTTTTGCAGAGCTTTGCCTTACCACTTGGCTATGGCGCCACATCTGGAGCGGACAACGAGATTCGAACTCGCGACCCTCGCCTTGGCAAGGCGATACTCTACCACTGAGCTATGTCCGCAAATGGCTGGGGATATAGGATTCGAACCTATGCGTGACGGAGTCAAAGTCCGTTGCCTTACCGCTTGGCTAATCCCCAATGTGGTAATGGGGCGATCGAAGGGAATCGAACCCTCGAGTGTCGGAGCCACAATCCGATGCGTTAACCACTTCGCCACGACCGCCATATTACATTTGAAATTGTTGGCAGGGGCAGCAGGAATTGAACCCACACCAAAGGTTTTGGAGACCTTTGTTCTACCTTTAAACTATGCCCCTACATGGTGGAGGATGATGGATTCGAACCACCGAACCCGGACGGGAACAGATTTACAGTCTGCTGCGTTTGGCCACTTCGCTAATCCTCCAAGATGGTGCCGGCGAAAGGAGTCGAACCCTCGACCTACTGATTACAAGTCAGCCGCTCTACCAACTGAGCTACACCGGCGAAATTTCTATGGTGGCTTGGGACGGAATCGAACCGCCGACACAAGGATTTTCAGTCCTTTGCTCTACCGACTGAGCTACCAAGCCTCATTGAAATCTTATTAAATTCAAGCCACTTGAAAATAAATGGCGGAGCTGACGGGATTCGAACCCGCGGTCTCCTGCGTGACAGGCAGGCATGTTAGGCCTCTACACCACAGCTCCATATTTGGTTGCGGGGGCAGGACTTGAACCTGCGACCTTCGGGTTATGAGCCCGACGAGCTACCAACTGCTCCACCCCGCGATATTATGGTGGACGCTGACGGGATCGAACCGCCGACCCTCTGCTTGTAAGGCAGATGCTCTCCCAGCTGAGCTAAGCGTCCATGTTGTTGTCGTTGTTTCACCAGCGACTCTTATATCTTATCAAACTTCTTCAACTTGTTCAACCCTCAATTTTTACCAGTTGAGAAGTTGTAATGGTGACCCGTAGGGGATTCGAACCCCTGTTACCTCCGTGAAAGGGAGGTGTCTTAACCCCTTGACCAACGGGCCTAATTACTGGCGGAGAGAGAGGGATTCGAACCCTCGAGACGCTTGTGGCGCCTACACGATTTCCAATCGTGCTCCTTCGACCAAACTCGGACATCTCTCCATGGCTCCCCGAACAGGACTCGAACCTGTGACAACTCGATTAACAGTCGAGTGCTCTACCAACTGAGCTATCAGGGAATATGATGTTTCAGGCTGTACCCTGAAAACTGAATGCGAAAGTTAGTGCTAGTTGTTCATCCGGGGCCCCCGGAAAGTAATCGGTGTTGCTGCAAAGCTTCACGTCACTTTTTGGGGTTTAATCTTTTAGGATAAGCCCTCGACCGATTA
>Ga0209566_100625_pt1 | contig 21783 bp, 28 predicted proteins | sample Araplavi_mTSA_r2_2_FD_184287 | JGI IMG/M metagenome (GOLD analysis project Ga0209566, IMG submission 184287) | Arabidopsis root microbial communities from North Carolina, USA - plate scrape CL_Cvi_mTSA_r2 (SPAdes) (version 2) | ecosystem: Host-associated > Plants > Roots > Endosphere | place...
AACTGCTCAACAAACACATCTACCAGGCAGACCGCTACACCGGCATGCTCATCGTCCTGCACGCCGACGACGCCAAAGAGCCCGTCGTCATCTCCGCCGGCAGCTATCGGCACAAGCGCGCCCGCGCGCTGACTGACTTTGCGCGCGCGGCGGTGCAGATTTCGGATTTGATTGAGGCGGGGGTGTAGGGGGTGGGATGGGGTTTGCATCGCTGGGTGGGTTGGAGGCGGCGGGCGGGCCCTTGGCGGTGGCCCTATCCGAGGTAGACGTCCGCCACCCGACTTGAGCTACGATTCAGCCGGACTAGTAGAACAATCATACAAACGCTGGACTGAGAAAATCAGGGGGATTCATGTCGTATTGTGTGCGGCCGCTTGCTTGCATCGTGCCATTTTTGGTGCTCGCTGGGTGCGCCACTCAACCACCGCCTCCCGCCGCTACTCGCCCGCCCGGAACTGGATGCTTAGCTCCTACGCCGGAATATCCAGCGGAAGCGCGGCGCTGGCGCCTTGAGGGCACGGCTGTTGTGTCCGGCACAATCGAACCGGACGGCAGCGTCTCCGAAGTGCATATTGTTGAGACATCCGGCTATACATTGCTCGATGAGGCTGCCATGAAAGGGGCTCGCTCAATGACGTGCGCTCCGCCTATGGACCCCAAAACCGGTCAGGCATCGCGGGTTTCTTTTTCTAGAGGGTTCTCGTTTGGCCTAGATGGCAGCCCCACAGTCACGCCATCACATCCTGGCCTACCGCTAGCCACACGGGGGTACGCCGAACTCGTCAGCGCAAGAGTGAAGTCGAACCTCCTCGCCGACGACAATCTTCCTGGCGACATCACCGCAGTTGTAAAGGTGCTGCTCGGGCCTGACGGTTCAGTACTTCGCACGACCCTTCAGAAATCAAGCGGCGTTAAGTCATACGACGATGCAGTGCTGAAAGCGATACAGCGCTCTGACCCGTTGCCGTTGCTCAGGCCAGGGCAACTTGGCACGCAGACGATGGTGCTGACCTTCAGACCAAAGTAAGCGGCAGGAGCAGGCCCTTGCCGTAGCCCGGCATATCTGTTGCTGGATACCCGTCAGGGCTGAACACATATGCCCGCCACCGCGAGCGCCCGCTCCCTCCCCTGCAAGTACCTCAATTTCTCAGCATCCCGCTCGGCCCCGGCGAAGAGATCGACAAGATCCGCCGCATCCTCTCCAGATAGCTCACATCGGCCGGCGGCTCCATCGCCCAGGCCGGCGCCGGGCTGATCTTCACCTGTGCCGGCGCCGGCACCGGCGTCGGGCTGGCAACGGGCGCGCACTGACATCCGCACATCCCCAACAGCAAGAGCGCGCTGCAGGCGCGTGTTCTCATCGGTTGCACGTTGCATCTCCGAGAAATGGGTACGGTCGAGCGCGTCGAGCTGGTCGGTAAGCTGCCGGTGCTTGTCGATGGCAGCCTGAAGGGCCGTCACGACGGTATCGACGGCGGCCTGGCGCTCGATGGCGTGGTCGCGTTGCATCTGCGCGATGGTCTTGTCGTAGCGGTTGGCTTGCCAGCCCCACGCCGCTGCTGCAGCTACCGCCGCCACTGCCACCAGGCGGATCATTGCGAAATTCATTGGCTTTGCCTTGTCGGATGATGTGGGTGACCCACAGGCCCGCCACCGCGAGCGCGCAATGCAGCTGCACGGTGGCAATGTCGTGATTGGCGCCGAGCGCCGTGGAGGCGCTGCCCAGCGCGCACAGTGCGACTGCACACAGCAGCAGCGCGCCGCGCAGCCCGTGCGGAATAGCCTGCGTGAGTGCAGACCACGCCGCGCCCGCGCAGATGGCCACGAGGGCCACGATGTCGATGGCGGTGAGCACGTCGTTTTGGCTGAGCGTCATTCTTTGCGGCCTCCCATCCAGCGTTGGGCTGCCTGCTGCAGCCAGTCGTGCACCAGGCGCCGCAGCGCCGGAAGCTCGCCGTATGCGTAACCGACGATGGTCAGCCCGAACACGCCGGCGATGAACTTGATGGCGTCGGATTCAAGCCCCGCCGGCACGTGCCACAAGCCGATCACGCCGTTGCCGAGGTAATGCGCGCAGGCAATGCCCAGCAGCAGCGCTGCCACGCGCTGCACGGGCGTGCCCGGTATGAAGCGCAACGACACCAGCGCGCCGGCCGCGCTCGGCAGAATCGTGTCCACCACGCGCAGCAGCGCGCCCCAACCTGTTTGCTCTGCCATTCATGCTCCCAATGCTTGTTTGGCAACCGCCCAGCGCGCGCGGCGGGGCTCTGCGCCTTCCATGGCCGGGCCGTTGATGCGGCGCGTGATCTCGTCGAACTTGCCGGCGTCGGCCAGCTTGCCCAGCCCGAAGGCCCACCAGTACCAGCCGGCGGAGAGCGCGGCGTATTCATCCCGCTCGAGCAGCTCAGGGTGAGTGACGAGATCCAGATCGAGCGCGTGGCCGCACTCGCGGTAGTTGGCCAGGAAGGTGATTTGCTTGAGGCCGCGACCCCGGTAGCGCCAGCCGTCACCGCTGGCGGCATCACCATTGCCGTAGCGGTTGGCGTAGGCGATGTTGGCAATGCGCATCTGCCGCTCGAGCGGCACCGCGCGCTCGCCGGGCGCGCGGCCCAGCGCGATGGCCAACGCAGGCGTGATGCGAGAGAACATGGCCGGCAGCGCGGCCACGGCGTAATTGAAGGATTCCGTTACGCGGGTGAAGCCTGCGGACTCATGCCCGATCTGCGCGATGAAGGCGGCTTGCTGCGCGGGCGTGGAGATGCCGAAGCGCTTGCAGGTGGCCTCGATGTGCGGCCACCAGCGATTGGCGAGCGCGGGCGGCAAGGACGCAGCCTTGCTGAAGATGTCTTTGTTCATGGCTTGGAAAAGAAAAAGCCCGCCGGATGGCGGGCTGATTGACGGGCTGTTTGGGATGCGGCCGCGGTTGCGAGCGCGTGTGTCGTGTTACTTGGGCGGTGCAGGAATCGCCAGGTTGTTCACCTTGGCCGCCTTCTTCGGCTTGGCGTGGCCGGCCTTGGCCTTGCCGCTGTTGCCGCCATTCAGGCTTACGTTCACCAGCCAGCTTTTGTTGGCGTAGATGTGCGTGACGGTCTCGGCCAGGTAGTCGCCGTCGGCTTGGGCTTTGAAGCCTTGCAGGCGCAGCGTTTTCTCGGCGCTGATATCGCCACGCCCCATCATCTCCAGCTCGCCTTCGGCGGTGCTGCGGTTCATGTCTTGCAGCCTGGCTTTGGCAGCGGCCTTGGCCGCCTGCGGGCTGGCGTGCACGTGCCGATCGGTGTGCGTGGCCTGCGCGGGGCCGCCGTCGGGCGCTTCTGGATTGGGGATGTACAGATCAACCTTGCGGCCGGTCTTGGCGTCGTGCGCACGGGTTTTGACGCCGCCGACGCTGCTGCGGTCTGGAAACGTCAGGCGGTAGCGCATCAGGTCTTCCGGCCGCAGCACGATGGGCGCGAGCGGCTTGCCGTCGGCTGACTTCCCACCGCCGCGCGGGGCGACGAGCAGCCGCCCGCCCTTGACGGTTGCCGTGCCGCCGTACTGGCGCGCAAGCCGCGTGATGAAATGCAGATCGCTCTCGCCGAACTGATCGGCCCGTTCGATTTGCGCCTCGATTGTGCAGGCGGGTTTCCAGCCGTGCCGCGCGGCCACGCTGGCAACGATGGCCGCAAGCGTCGTCGCCGTGTAACTGGCGTTGCGCTGCGCCTTGGCGGTGGCGCGCATGTCGGCAGGCTTGCCGCGTATGACGATGGTGGCAGGCGGGCCGCTCAGTTCGATCTCGTCAACGGCATACGTGCCGCGTGTGGACAGGCCCTTGCCGGCCCAGCCGAACGAGATGCGCAGCGTGGCGCCTTTGGGCGGGAAGGCGATCTTGCCGTCGCGATCATCGAGGCGGATCTCGCAGCGGTCGGCTTCCATGCCGGGCTTGTCGGTGGTGCGGATCTCCAGCACGCGATCGCGCAGCAGTGCGGTGATGTCTTTGCCGTCTGCCAGGACTTCGAATTGGGCTTCCATGGGCTACGTCCAAAGCTGGATGGGCTCGTCACGCGCGGGCGTGAGGTCGGGCAGGAAGATCTCGACGCCGGCGGCGTACGGCTGGCGACGCGCGGCCAAGCCGGGGTTGGCATCGAGCACGGCTTCCACAGTGCCCGCCAGCGTGCCGTATGCGCGGTAGCAGAGCACGTCCAGCACGTCGCCGTCAGATGTTCTGATAGTCATCGCCATAGCGTCGGAACTCCAAATCGAAACCCTGTTTGCGCGGCGTGCCGTCGGCCAGCAGCGCGTCTTGCTCTTCGCCCACGCGATCAAGGAAGTAGCGGCCGAGCACGTCACCCGAGCCGGTGGTGAGCTGCACGGGCTTGAGCGCGGCGCCAATGGCGCGCAGGCGGTCAAGCTGCCCTGCCCCGGCGCCGCCGGCGGTGAAGATGGCACCCGATACGGTGATGGTGTCGCCGCCGGCGCCCACGGCCTGCAAGGCCTCTTGGCGCTGGATGCGCTCCTGCGCGGCGATGTTGTAGCGGGTCTCGCGGCGCAGGCGGTCGTATGCGGCCGTGGAGAGGCCGAACTGGAATTGCTCGCCGTCATCGGTCGACAGCACGAGCAGGCGTTCGGTGGCCCCTGCGGCTTGGCCGGCGCCGAGGATCTTGTCGGGCCCAAGCGCGTAGCTGGGCACGAGGCTGCGCACGTTGGGCGTGACGGCGGGCAGCACGGCATCGAGGCGGCGGCGTACGGTTGCCAGTGCGTCGCCCGTGGTTTGCGCGGCGCGCAGGACGGATGCGAAGCGCTCGCCGGCGGCGGTGCGTTGGATGGCGCCCAGCGCAGCGTCTGTCAGGTTGAGGGCGCGCTCTGCTGCGCCTCTGGCGGCCGTCGCGCGGCCGGTACCGCCGATGGCCTCGCCGGCGGCGGCAAGCGCGCTGCTGGCTGCTGTCAGATCGCCCAAAGCCTGCACCTCGCGCCGTTGGGCGTTGGCTTGCCCTGTGCCGTCCGGCTTGTCCATCAACCGCTCCATCTGCCGGACATGCTCGGCAGCGCGCGCCGCATGCGTGGCCGCTGCGGATGCGTAGTTCTGAAAATCCATGGTGTGTTCCGTTACACGTGCGAGCCGTCCGACATGGCGGCCCGGCGTTGCTGCGCGGCGTATTCGTCGAACTGGCGGCGCAGGTGCGGCATCAATTCCGCCGCGAGCTGGCGCGGGTCTTTGACGTCGCCGTTGACCGTCAGCTCGATCTTGGGTGCGAACTCGAACCGTTGGTCGACCTGCAGCGCCGGTGGCGGCGGCGCATTGGCGAGCGCGCTGGCCGTGCCCAGCGCTTCAGCCGCGCCGGCGGGCAGGACAGGCGCACCCGCTGCAGGAGCGGCCTCGGGCTTCTTGTCACTGAGGGCCCGGTCGGCCAGCGCACTGCTGGCTTTGCCGCCCAGGTACGACCCGAGCATGCCGCCGAGCAGCCCGCCGACAACGGTGCCGATGGGCCCCGCGATGGCGGTGCCGGCGACGGCGCCAATGGCACGCCCTGCTGCTCCGCCGGCAAGTTCGCCCGCCAGGCCTGCGCCGATGCCGGCGAAGGCTTTGGCCTTGTCGGCCTTGGTGCCGGGCTTCTCGGCCGCTTCGGCGCTTGCCATGCCGGCCGTGCCGACTAGCGCCAGCACGCCAGCGACAGCGCCGATCTTGCCGAGCTTGGGCGCTGCGCCTTTCAGGAAACGGCCGGTCGCACCCAGCACGCCGGGTGCCCTCGCGGCTGCCGGTGCCACCTTGGCTGCAGTGGCGGCCGCCTCGGCCGTTCGGCCAACGCCAGCGGCCACGGCAGTGCCCCTAGCGATGTTGGCGACACCCTTGCCGATGGTCCACGCGGCCTTTCCTGTTCTGAATGCCAGTATCGACGCCAGCACGCCGCCGATGGCGAGGGTGGCTTTGGGCGATTCAGCCGCCAGCTTGCCGACCGACGTGCCGGCGCCGGCGGCGAGATCCGCAACGCTATCGGTCACGGGCTTGAGCGCATCGCCAATGCGGCGCATGGCTTCATCCCACGCCTGCCCGACTTCGGCCCATTTCTGTTTGGAGCTGGCGCGGCGGTCTTCCAGGTCTTTCTCGATCTCGCCCGCCGCCTTGGCGCCTTCGTTCTTCAAGCGCTGATACAGGTCGGCGTTCTGCATGTAGGCTGTCAGCGCGGCTTTGACCTGCATGTCGTTGAAGAGATCGCCGGTCTTCATGGTCTCTTCAAACGCGCGCATCTGCGCTTCGCGCTTGGCGGGGTCGGATTCGCTGTTGAACTGCTTTGCGGCGGCGGCAAGCTGCTGGGCCTTCTGTGGGTCGGCCTGCTCGATGTACGCGCGGGCCAGCACGAAGGACGCTTCCATCGTGCTCCAGCCCTTGCCGATGGCCTCGCGCATCTTGGCCTGATAGTCGATGCCGGCCTTGGCGTAGTTGCCTGCCGTCTCGGCGCTGCCGATTTTTGAGAACCAGTTCTTCGTATTGTTGGCGGCCTCGTCTGCGCTGCCGGCCGTCTTCATCTGCACCTGCAGCAGCGCGCCGAGCTGCTCGACCGATGAGTTTCCGACAATGCCGAGCTTCTGCATGTCGGCCAGCAGCACCGGGAACCAGCGTGCCATGTCGCTCGATTCGAAGGAGCCTTCCTTGCCCTGAAACGCGATGGTTTCGAGCGCCTGCGCCATCTTGGCCGGGTCGGATATCTTGGCGTTCTGCTCGAGCGCCTGAATCATCCGCGCGGTTTCTTTCGGGTCTGCGCCCTGGCTGACGGAGAACTTGCCCACCAGCGGGGCGAACGACAGCGCGCGGTCAACGTCCATGCCGGCCGACACCATCTGGTTGACGGCATCGGCCAGCACGTTGCGGCCGATGCCACTCTGCTGCGCGGAGGCGGCAATGCCGCTGCTCATCTCGCGCTCCTTGTCGGTGCGCGCCGCGCCGGCCTTGATGGCAATGTCGCGGATGATGGCTTCGTAGTTGGCGGAAATGGCCGTCGGCACTGCGGCGGCGGCGACAAACTTGCCGGTGTCGCCGATGGTGTTGCGTAGGCTATCTCGGCCGCTGGCGACAAGCTCAGTGCCGCGCGCACGCAGTTCCAGCCCGCGCGCGGTACGGCCGAGCCGCTGATACGAGCGGTCGAGCCGGTCGACCTCGAACCCGGCTTCGCGCAGCGCGCGGGTGTTGCGCTCGATTTTGATGCGCACCTTGTCTGCCGCGCGGTCGCCGGCGGCGTGCAGATCGCGAAACTCGCGCTGCAGGCGTTGCGTCTCGCCAATGGTGTTCTGCCAGACGCGCGCCTCGCCGGCGCGTTTCTTGAGTGCCTCCAGCTTGGTGCCGACCTCGTTGACGGCACGGCCCAGTGTGGAACTGACCGCACCGCCGATGAGGATGCCGAGCGCAATGTCTTTTGTTGCCATGCATTCTCCTGCTCAGTGGCGCCACGGCGGTGCGTCAGTCGGTTAGCCACCACACCATGTCGTCAACCGTCATGGCATCAATCTCAGACGGGCTGACGCCCATCGCCAGCAGGCGCTTGGTCAGCAGCTTGACCTCCCGCATCGGCACCCTCGCGGTCGGCCAGCAGCCGAAAGTAGCCGCGCTGCACGCGCTGGTAGTCAACGTAGGTCAGGCCCTCGATGTCGTTCTGGCCGGCGGTGGCCAGCGAGGCGAACAGCAGGATCTCGCGCAGCTCTTCATCGCCGCCCGCCTGCTGACCGGCGACGCGCATGTCGCGCACGGTGGGCTGGCGCAGCGTGAGCGCATCGACCTTGACGCCGTTGACGACGGCAGGAAACTTCAGCTTGATGGTGGTGGTTTGCATCTTGGTGTGTCTCTTGTGGGGCATTACATGCCGATGGCGGCGCGCACTTCGGCGAGCTGGTCAACGCCATCGATAACGCGCTTGCAGCCGAGCACGTCGATCTCGTGCCAGACGCGACCGTCGATCTCCAGCTTGTAGTAGTTGACGCTGACGGAGTACTTGGATTCGGACTTCTCGCCCGGCTTCCAAGAGCCGGGGTCGATCTCATAAAGCATGCCGCGCAGCACGAGCACGACGCGTCGCGTCTTGCCATCGGTCGTGCGGAAAGCGCCACGGAAGGTGCCGTTGAAGGCGTTCTGGTCAGCAAGGCCGAACAGCTTGAGCACCGCAGGCGCCAGCGTGACGAGCGAGAACGACGCTTCCATCGCCTCCATGCCCATGTCCAGCTTGACGGCGGCGTCCATTCCGCCGCCGCGGTAGTCCTCGGTCTTGATTTTCAGCTTGGGCGGCGTGACCTCGGGAGACTTGCCGGCGAGGTTCGTGCCATCCACGAAAAGGTTGAAGTTGTAGAGTGTCTCGGGTACCAACTTGCGCCTCCGTTATTTGGTGTCGAGCACTTCGGTCAGCCACTCGTTGGTGACCTCGAAGCGGAAGATCGGGTTCTCTGCGGGGATGACATCGGTGAAGCGCACGTTCCACACGACGCGGCCCTCCTCGATCTGGCTGGCGGTGTTGAGCACCGGGTCTGCATAGACCTCGAAATTGATGATCGCGCCCGCGTTGCGCTCGTTGCGCATGAAGGCGTGCAGCCCTTCGGTAACGTCGTGGACGTACGTCTTGGTGATGCCGCGATCGATGGCCCATTTGTGACCGGCCTGCGCGGCATCCATGAGGATATCCAACGTGCGCACGCGCGTGACGAATGACCATTTCGGATCTGCCGACAACGTGCGGTTGCCCCACAGGCGGTAGCCACCGTCGCGGATGATGGTGGCGATGCGGGCCTCGTTGAGCAGGTTGGCGCGGCAGGTTGGATCGTTGTCGAGAAACTCGATGGGCCGGCCGGTGCCGGTGATGCCGACGAATTCCTTGTTGGACGGCGACGCCCAGTAGCCGTACTGCGCATCGGTGTATGCGAAAAGGCCCGCGACAAAGGCCGATGCTGGCGCATCGGCTTCTGCGTTGGCGGCGGTATCCCACGTGCGCACGCCCGGGTCGACCATATACAGCCGCTTCGAACCGAAGTTCTTGGCATACGCAAGCGCGGCTTCGTCGGTGGTGTTCGGCCCATCGATGATGCCGATGGCGCGCAGCTTGGAGGCCAGCGCATCCATGGCCGTCGCAACCGGCTGCCGCGCGGAGAACCCGGGCGCGATCAGCAGGCGCGGTTGCACGTTGAAGCGTGATTTGGCATCGAGCAGCGATTGCAGGCCCGTGCGCATGCCTGCGCCGGTGGTGCCGCCGATGACGCTTGAGGTTAGCGCGTCCGCATCGTCGGACTCGGCCACGCCGGTTGCGACGATGACGGCCGAGGTGCGCTCCTGAATGGCCTTGATGGCTCGGGTGATGGCGCTGTTCTGGCCGAATGCCTGCGCTGCCTCGCGCGGGTTGGTGATCTGCACCGGCACATCGGGCTGCACGAGATCCGGGCCCGGCGTGTACGTGTCGACCAGGCCGATGATGGACGACGACGGCACGGCGATCGGGCGCGGGCCGGTGTCGACAATCGTGGTGGTGATGCCGTGGAAGAAGGAAGATGCCATGCGGCTCCTCGATGGGAAGTGGAAATGAAAAAGCCCCGCGCGGTGGCGGGGCTTGGTGAGTACGGGGTGAGCGCGCTGACGGGCCAGTGCGCGATGTCGACTTAGTTTTCGATGTCGATCTCGATGGGATAGCGCCCGTCGCGCGGCACGTGTGCCTGCTGCGTGTGGATGGATTTCCCAGCGCTGTACACCGTGACGGTGTAGGTGCCTTCTGCGATCTCGATTTCCTTGCCGAAATCCACGCCGTTATGGCCCCAACGCGCCGTACCGACCGTGACGGCCGGCCCGACGAGATTCTCCTTGTTGTGCCCCGTAAGGGTGACGACGACTTTTGCCATGACTGCTCCTGAACGGTTGAACGTGTGACGGTTGGTCATGGGCGCCTGTGCGTGACAGGTGCGCCGATGACTCTCGCTACGGTAGGGAGCGGCGCGTCGGTTTCCTATGGGGCTTGCGTCATGTGTCTGAGGTCTGGGCCTCGGTGCCTTCGCCGTTCAAGGGCGCCTGATCCGACAGCGCATCCGGGATATCCGGCCAGGTGAAATCGGCAGGAAAACCGGGCTGGTCGGGCACCTCGCGCAGTGCCTGCCGGTACTTGCCGACCTGTTGCGCCTTGCTGGCGTCGCCATTGTCCATGGCCTTGTAGAACATGGCGTCGGCGGCCATGAGGCGCCGGTCGCGCTCTTCGCGGGCACGCTGCCCCAACACGTGAAGTCGGGCCGCTTCGCCGTGCTGCTCAACGAGTGCGGCCACCTCTTCGTCTGGCGGCTGGCCGTCAACATGCCACGCGATCAGGCGCGCGGGTTCGAGCTGCTCGCCGGTGTCGCGGCACATGGTCTGGCCAACCCAGAAATCGACGCCGTGAACGAGATTCGGGTACTTCTGCTGCAGGCAGAAGATCAGTTCATCATGGGTAAGCATTGGGTGTCCTTACTGGTTGCGCAGTTGGACCGCGCGAAGGTAGTGCAGGTAAAAAGCGTTGCGCAGGCCGACCAGCACGTAGGGGGCGGGCAGATCGGCGGAGCCAGATTTTTCGCCAGTGGAAACGCCGCCGAACTCGGTGACGCCGGTATTCCACTGGCAGACGGAACCGGCCACAGCCTTGGTGCCGGGATCGAAGTTCCACGTGCCCAGGACTTGCCCGCCGTCCCATCGTGTGATGTTGTTTTCGTCGAACGTCCACGCCTGCGTGCGGTTGCCGATGTGGAAGGACAGGCGCGGCATGCTGGTGTCGCTACCGCCCGCGTAGCAGTCGATCGCCGCTAGGTGGCGTGTACCCCACTGTGTCCATCGGATGCCCATATATGCGGCAAGCGAGCTGGCTGCGTCGATCTGCAACGCTGGCGTGCGTGTCTGATTCCATTCGAGATAAGCGCCGCCGAGATTTGAACCGCCCCATGCAGCACCGATCCTGATTGGGGTGGAGCCGTAGGTGGCACCAAAAATCAGCCCCTTGCCCTCGGCCAGCATGCCGCCATCGGCAGTGAGCGGGTCCTTGAGGTTGTTCGTGTCGTAAGGGGTTGCGCCATTGAAGACCGGGCGCGATGCAAACCTGACCGTGCCCGACTCAAAGTCGACATAGAACGGCTGGCTTCGGTTGGTGCCGTCTGCGTTGTAGCCGTTGAGGACCAGGTTGCCATTGGGGCCGACCATGAACATGCGCCAGATGACGGTGTCCCCACCAAACTCCAGAAAGCCACGCCCGTCGTTGTTGTACGCCGGCAAGTTCACGTTGGACTGGGTTTTGAGGCAGCCCGCCGTCAGCATGCCCGGCACGACAAAGTTGCCGTTGCCATCGACCCAATACAGACGGTTGAAACTTGCGAACGAGCCATCGGGTGAGGTGTTGCGGTCAAACACGAGCTGCCCGTTGCTCGACACCATGCGAAAGCGACCAATGTTGAGAGGCTGCTGGCTGTCGGTGAAGCGGAGTTCGTTGGACGGGCCCGTCATGTCGATCGGGCCCCTCATCTCGCCGCCAGACCGCGGCAGCGCATCGAATGCCAATTCCCTCGCCTCGTCGACGGCGCCTTGCAACTGTTCTACCGATTCCTTGGTCGCGTAACGCCTGTCGTTGTCGCCGTTCACTGCCGTGCGTACAGCGGTGACCTGTTCATCGACGTATTCGCGCGTCGCGACCACAATGGACGGATCGACCTGCAACGCGATGTTCCCTGCCGCTTTGTGGATCAGCATCATCCGGTAGAACTGGCCTCGGCCGGAGCCTTCCGCAAGAATGGGCTTGTAGCTGGGCGGGACGTTGGCCACGGCGAAGAGTTCGCCGTCTTCATCGAACAGGCCCAGCTCACGCACCCACCAGCCGCCTACGTCCTCGGGCAGGTAGATCTCTGCAATCACGATGCTGGGGTTTTTCGGGTCGGTGACGAGGCGATTCAGCGGCCGGCGCAAGCGCTCGCGTATCAGCGCGCGTTGTTCAATGTTGGGTGTGACATCGGCATCCGTCCCGCCGTCGACGCCACCATCACCCACGGCCATTTCCGTGAGTGGGACGAGCGTGTTCGAGACCAGCGCGCGGGCCATCTTGGCCTCGCCAGCCGCCGTCAGAATCGCAAAATACTTAGCCATGGGATACCGTAATGATTTCAACTACGTGGGATGCCGCGCCGCAATAGGACGCGACGTCTGCACCGACAAACTCGGGCAGATACGGATACACGGTGACTGTCTCGCCCTCGACGCAGGCGGCAAGCGCACCCACGTTTCCGGCGATCTCCGCGCTGACGGTCAAGCGAGCGAGGTGCCGTGACAGGGGTCGAACGTCGTCAACGATCTGTTCGATTTCGTTGTAGCCAGTGTCGGAGAGGCCTGTGTTTTCGATGCCGACGTCGAGCGCAAACGTGCCACGCTGTCCAGGCGGCTCCATCTGCCACCACTCTTCAATGCGCAAGCGGTAGCCAAGCGGCTCGATGGCGCGACGCAGCGCCCCTGTCGTGCCCTTGCGCTGGTGCACGGCAAACGCATCCCGCACAACGCGCCGCTTGACGTCTTCCGGCCAGTTGGCGTTCCAACGATCCACCGAGCGGGCGCTTGCCAGGTATGGCAGTAGCGGTACCGGGCACGTGTCCGCATCCCACAGCTGATTCAGCGGGACTGGCGTGTCGAGCAACGTGAGGATGGTTTGCGCCAGGGCACGCTCCAGCGGCGTTGCGTTTGCGGGCAGCAGCGTCTTGTCACTCATCCGCGCCCCCGACAACAACATCGATGCCAGTGCAGTAAGACGCCTCGGTCAGGTCGACGATGATGTCTTCGGCGGGCTCGGCCACTTCCACACGCTGCACGCCTGCCACGTGAGCGGCTGCAAAGATGGCGGACCGGCGGACATCTCGGCCGATGCGGCGTTGCTCTTGCGCGTAGGCAGTGAGCCGCTCCCACGCAGCGGCAACCATGGGCTCCGCTTCGGGGCCCGGGTAGTGGTACAGCACGACGCGCAGGCGGTACGGGATGATGCGCGCCGCTTGCACGATCAGCCGGTCGCCCAGCGGGCGGACGTCTTCATCGCTGAGCGCCTGGCGCACGCGCTCGACCAGCTCGTCGGAGGCGGTGCCGTCGCCCTCATTGCTGAGCACGGACACGATGACTTCCGCCGGTGCCGGCGAGATGGCCCGTGCGTCTGCCACGCGGCCGTCTGCGGCGCGTGCGTGTAGCTCGTAGGCGGCGCGCGGGCCGGCGACGGACAGGCGCTCGAAGGCACCCTGCGCGCGCGTGCGCAAGCTCGCTTCGGACTCCATGACGGGCGCGACCGGGGGAAACGCTTCCGGGTCGCCCGGCACGGCAACAAGCCGTCTTGTATCGAGGCCGGCGGCCAAATGTTCCAGATCGGCGCCGACCGCGAAGCCGAGCATGGTCGAGCGCGCGGAGTCGTTGACGTGCGCGCGCTGTTGGACGTCGACGTACGCGAGCAGCTCGATCAGCTTGACCACGGGGTCTGATTCCATGGTGGCCGACCATTCCGGACAGAGCCCCATGAAGGTCGAGAGAAGCCGCTGGTAGGACGCCTCGAAGTCGAGTGGTTCGACAACGTCGGGCGGCGGCAATGCGGACAGGTCGATTACGCTCATGACGTCACCTTGAGATCGACGGCCCGCTCGTTGTAGATGCCGACGACACGCCAGACCACGCGACCGTCTTCAATGCCCTCCACCCGCACGCGCGAGAGGCGCAGGCGCGGCTCCCATCGTGTGATGGCGCGTGCCGCTTCTGCCTGTGCTGCGGCCACCCAGCCGCGCGTGATTGGCAAGTCCACCTTGTCGGGTAGATCGCTGCCGTATTCCGGCCGCTCCCGCCGGGTGCCGCGTCGTGTGCTCAGGATGTCGGTCAGGCTTTGCAGGAGGTGGTCCATGCCCGAGAGCAGCGCTCCCGTGCGTCTGTTCATGCCGACGACGGCCACGGTGCCTCCAATGAAAAAAAGGCGGCACGTGGCCGCCTTGCGATTGATATGTGCTGCAGCTAGAACGGTTTGCCCACCGCGGCGCCGTCGCCCTGCTCCATGTGCGAATGGCCGCGCAGGGATACATCGCCGGCGACCACATCGTCTGTGGCTTGGATGCCGCCTTGGATGGCGACAGCGGTGCCGCCGGCGGCGCCCTGCCCTGACAAACCGCCCATGAACGCAAGCGCCTTTTCCACGAGGGCATTGCCTGTGAAGGTGGATGCCGGCACGTCGGCGCGCAGCTGCGGCGCTTTCAGCACAGCGCCATCGGCGCGCAGCGTGAGCGACGTGTCGCCCACCTGCAGGACGATTTGCCCGCCTTCCGGTACCGCAAGCCGGTATTCGTGCGCGGCGTGGTCGTAATGCTCGCGAGCGCCATCGGGGTAGTCGGTGGCGGTCAGATCTGACGATTGACCATTCGCGCCGCCGTGCTGGTCCGTATAGAAGCCCGCCAGGACAAAGCCGCCTTCAAGGCAGCCGGACGGCGAGACGAGCAATGCCTGCTCGCCCGGCGACGGCGGGCGCCATTCGCGCACGGCGCCGGCAGCACGCGACCACCACGGCAGCCAGTCAGACGTCCAGTCAGCAACGGTAACGGTGCAGCGGGCGGCGGCGTGGTCGACCTGCGCTATCACGCCGGCCTGCACGATGCACGCCAGGCGCCGGTCTGCTTCACCCGCTTCGTAGCCCATGGTCAGCTTCGCTGTGGCGCGGCTGGATGTCGAAATCGACCGTCATGCCGCTGGTGTCTTCAAACGCCCATTCGGGCGGGCCGAGATCGAACTCGTGTCGCCATTCAGCGGCGATGACGCTGTAGCCGTCGAGATCGGGGCGCATGCCGTCTGGGTGGAAGCCGTCGCTCTCCAGCTCGGCCATGGTGACAGGCAGGCCCCACGTCTGGTGGTGCAGTACCTTGATGAGCCGTGCGGCGAGTGCCCACATGGCGCCCTCGGCGTCTGGCTCGGTCGGGTCGCCAACGACGCGCAGCTCGATCACGATGTTGATGGGCGGTTGGCCGGTGCCGGGGTCGGTGCCCGGGCGGAGCGCGCCGACGTACAGCAGGATGGCCGGCAGCGGCATGCTGTCTTCGATTTCAGGTGCCCAGCCGATGAGGGCGACGTCGGGGAATTGCGCTTTGAGGTGCGATTCCACGGCGTCGAACAGTTGCTGCAGATCAGCGAGCACGGCCGGTCGCCTTGAGGATTTCGTATTTCACTTCCTGCTCCAGTAAGACCATGAGGCGCGCTTCGATCTCCGCCGCGGCTTTGCGGAATGCGGCTTCGCCCTTGTCAGCCCAATCGAGCTTGACGCCCTCGATGGGCATGCGCGCCTTGCCGACGCGGCGGAAGACCTTGCCGTCGCTTTGGCTGCCGCGCTTGCTTCGGTAGATCCACGCCTTGTCGAATCGATGCCGGCCCACAGACACGCCGCGCCGCGTTTGGCGCGGGTTGCCGAGCCGGTGGGCCTCGATGGCGTTGAGGCCGAGCCAGACCTTGCCTTTGTCTGCGCTGCGCAAGAAGAAGTAGAGACGCTGCCGTATCAGTTTCTGCGCGATGTGCATCTCGGCCGAGACGTGCTTTGCTGTCTGGCCTTTCACCCAGTTGGCGCTCTTCTTCAACGCGCGACGCCAAGCGTTACGCATGGCTTCCTTGCCCAGACGGCTAAGTGGTGCGAGCGCTGCGGTAATGTCCAGCTCTGCCTTTAACGTGACGGACATGGTTCTGGCCTCAGTACGAGCTTGGTCATGCCGGAGCCGTCCGGCTGCAGTTCCATGACGCTATACACATCGCCCAGCGCCCGGACGCGCGTCCGTTGCCGAACGCCGGTGGCGTCGGCTTCGCGCAAGATGACAAACGGCTCGCGCAGCCCTGTGCGCTGGCCGCGCATGACTTCGACATCCAGCCACGGTGAATAGAACATGCCCATCACCGGGTCGGGCTTGCCGTCGATTTGCACCTCGTCAGAGAGCGCCTCGAAAACCGCCGTGTCGAGATCCGCCACGTGCTCCCGAAACGTCATATCAGGCCGCCTTGCCCGTCGCGGCCGACAGCTTGATGACGGCGCGCGGACGGGTGCACAGGTGCAGCGGGTTGGACTGCGCTTCCAGCTCGACCGCCTTGCCGAACTTGCCCGCTTCCTGCTTGGCGTAGTACGGCAGGCCGTTGGTGTTAACGGCTTCCATGTAGTCGGCCGGTGCGAATCGGGTGATGAACAGTTCGGGCACGCCTTCGGGCACGGCGTAGGCTTCGTCGTCGCCGATGTACCCGACATTGCCAACGCGGCCGCGATAGCGCTCCCAGGTGACGCCGCCGAAGTCGAACGTGTCACGCGGGTCGCCGCGCAGCGACGCGGCCATCTGGGTGTTGAGGTAGGTCTCGCGGATGTCCTTGGACGTCATCAACTGACGCCAGAAATTGCGCCCGCACAGGGCACGCACGCCGGTGTGCGGTGTGGCGCCCAGCGAATCCTCCACCATGTCGAGCAGTTCCAGCGTGGAGGAACGCACGTCGCCGATGAGGATGGGCAGTTGCTGCTGCTTCAGCCCGAAGCGCTCGAACAGATCAACAAGGACGGACTTGCCGTCCGAGTCGAGGATCTGGCCCTTGATGGCGCCGATGCGGTGGAACTCGTGGGTGGCATCGAGCTGGCGGCGCATTTTCTGCAGGCGCTTGCTCACAACGGTCTGCAGGGCTTCGAGCTCGGTCTCTTCGCCGAACGCGCGCAGGTTTTGCACTTCGTCGGCCTTGATGCTGGCGACCGCCGGCAGATGCACGGCGTTGAACGGAATGATCTGACGCTTGCTGCCGACCACAACCTGCCCGGGCGAGCCGCGTTCGGCCGAGGCGACCAGCTGCAGTTGTTCGCCATCACGCTCGATCTGCGCGGTGGTGACGGTCATGCCCTCCTCTTCGAACAGACCGAGAGCGGCCAGCCGCGAGGGCGTTGTTTCCAGCTCATTGATGCTGGCGGTGAGCGCCGTCATGGAAAAGGCGTCGTCATTGAACAGGGCCATATCAGCCATGGGGTTCTCCTGAATTCGGGTGGGTGCTTAGCGAACGGCGATGAAGGCCGCGAGCAGGTCGGTACGGGCTTTGGCGTCCAGGCCGGTGAGGCGGGCTTCGGCCACCTCTGCCAGGCGCACAATGGCGGTGGCGCGGCGGACGGTTTCGGACGCGCGCAGCGGTGCGTAGAGGATGGCGGCGGCCTTGCCGTCTTCCGTGGTGCCGTACGGGGCGTAGCCGGTACCGTCGGCGTCCTGCTCGAGCAGTTGGCCGGCCGGAAGCGCATCACCCGCCGCCACGGCGATTTGCTCGCGCGACAGGCTGCCCGGCGCTTCGGTCAGCAGGAATTCGGCGGTTTGTACGCCTTGTGTCTGGATCTGCATTTGGGTGACTCCAATGGATTGCTTCAGGCGAGAGCCGAAGGCGTTTTCTTGCGGCGGGCGCTGTAGATGCTCGGGCCGTGCGGGCCGGTTTTGCGCTCGGTGGTTTCCTGCCCTGCCTGCGGCTGACGGTTCGACAGCCCCGTTGTGCTGGCTGCCATGACGCGGTCGTACAGCCGGGCGCGGACCTGTTCGGCGTTGAGCCCGTCGGCGACGAATTGCGCGGTCAGTTCAGGCAGGTGTGCTGCCGTGCACAGGCCGGCGATGTCTTTGGCGCGTGCGACGACGGCGTCGATGGCTTCGTTGCTGGCGAGCGCGCTGGCCGACACGACAGCCTCAGCCAGTTGCGGCAGGCCTGCGGCGCGGCACGCTGCGAAAGCGTGTTGCGCGAGCGTGCCGGCGTCGGGCAGCGGCGTGGTAGCGACCGGTGCTACGGCTGGCGCTGCTGGTGCTTCCGGAGCGGCGGCTTTCGGCGGCTCCGCCGGCGGCGCTTCGAGCGCTTTCAGCAGCGCCTGGGGCGTGTGCTCGAACCGCGCGAGCAGCTCTCCGGTGCGCACAGACGCCTGCAGCTTGACGGGCGCCTCGATCTGGTCGGCGAAGCCGCGATCTTTGGCCTCGGCCGCCGTCATCCACGTCTCTGCGTCCATCATGGCGACGATCTCGTCGTCGGTCAGGCCGCACTTGTTGCGGTAGGCGGCGACGATGCCGTCGCGCGTCTTGTCGAGCAGCTCGGCGGTCTTGCGCATCTGCGCGGCGTCGCCGGCGGCGATGGTCCAGGCGTTGTGGATCATCATCATGGCGTTCTCCGGCATGACGATGGTGTCGCCCGCCATGACGACGAGCGACGCGGCCGAGGCGGCAATGCCATCGACGCGCGCCGTCACCTTGCCGCTGTAGCGGCGCAGTGCGTTGTAGATGGCGAAGCCGTCGAACACATCGCCGCCGCCGGAATTGACGGCCACGAGGATCTCGTCGGCGTCCTTTGCCACGGCGTCCAGCTCGTTGACGAATGCCTTGGCGGTGGTACCCCAAAAGCCGATGTCGTCATAGATGCGCAACTCCGCGACCGTCTTGCCAGCGGCGTTGCGCGCGGCTTTGAGGTCGTACCACTTCCTCTGTTTAGCTTTCATCGTTGGTGTGTTCCTGGTTGTGGGTCACGCTGCCGGCGCTGTCGCGCCTGCGCGCGTCGGAGTCGAAGACGAGGCCGAGCCTGTCGGCGCGTTCGTTGTCGGCAGCGTTTTCGGCATCGGTGGTCTCGGGGTCTTCGCCCTGGGCAAGGATCGTGGCCGAACGACTTGCCAGCCCCGCGCGAATGGCGATGCGCTGGGCCTGCACGTCTTGCACCGGGTTGATGTACGGCCAGCCCTGCGGCACCCAGCGCACGCGTTGATAGAGGCGCCGGTTCCGGTAGTAGTCGGGCATGGGCAGCGCGCCAGACAGCGCCACGGCGTCTGTCCAGGCGGCCCACACGGGGCGGCAATACTGGTGGATGAAGACGTTCCACTGCAGCTGCTCGAGCTGGCGCCGGAACTCGCCGAGGATCACGCGCAAGGCGCGGTCGCTGACGTCGCGCAGGTCGCCGGTGAGCACTTCGTACGGCAGGCCGACCGATGCGGCGGCAGCCATGAGCTGCTGGCGCATGAAGGGGCCGTAGTCGGTGCCGGCGCCGGGCGGCTCGGCAAACTGCACCTCCTCGCCGGGGAGCAGTTCTTGCAGGGAGCCGGGCTCCATCGATGTCAGCGGCGTTCCATCGACATCCATCTCTGCCGGCTGATTTGTCAGCGGGTCCAGCCGCATGTTCGTGGGCGCTGGCCGGGTGATGAAGCCGGCGAAGAGGTTCGCCACCTCCTGCCGCACGAGCACTGCGTCGTCGAAGCTGTCGAGCGTGTGCAGGCGCAGCAGCACCGTTGCCAGTACTGAGCAGCCGCGCACCGCGCCCGGCCGTAGCGGCTCGAACACGTGCTGGATCTCCGAGGCCGGCACACGGACCGTTCCCGCCCGTGCCGTCGCGCGCCCTGACTCGCCCGGGTGGCGACGGTACAGGTGATACGCAACGCGGTCGCCGTCCCGGTCGAACTCGACGCCCGAGACGATCTCGCCGCCGTTGGGCAGCATTTGATTCAGGTTGGCCGGTAGGTGGTCGGCTTCGAAAAGCTGCACCTGCAGCGGTACGCAGAGGCCACGTTCGGGGCGGCGGGGGCGGACGCGGTTCAGAACTTCCCCATCGGTGAACAAGGCGCGAGCGGCCAGCGTCTGCAAGCCGTAGAAGTCGAGCAGACCATCGGCATCGGCTTCCTGCACCCAGTCGCTCCAGAGCTCTTTCAGCGCTGTGCGCAGTTCGAGATCGGGATGCTCGGGGTGCGGCACGATGCCGGTACCGATGGCGTTGGTCACCAGCCCGGCAATCGCTTTCTTGGCCCATGGGTCATTGCGAACGGCGGCGCGTGCACGCGTGCGGATAGTGCCGAGGTTCTGCGTGACAGAGGCATTTGGCCCGGCGCCCGACGTGCGCCAGGCGCGGCCCCGGCTGCCGGTGGTGCCACCGGCCTCGTACGCCTGCGCCCGGACGGCCCGCTCCGCCGGCAAGACGAAACCAAGCTGGCCCAGCGCAGGGTATCGGGTCATGTCACCCCCTTGCCCGCCGAGCGCAGCCGGATCACGCGCGATGCCGGTGCGGCGTCTTCGAGGTTGCGGACGATCTCACTGCGGATGCGCAGCATTTCGTCCACCGAGCGGTATCGGGCGCGCCGGTCCTGAAACTGAACCTCGAGCTCGCCCTTCACCAGTGCACGCTCGATGCGCTGGAGATCTTGCTGTGTGTAAGCCATGCGGTTCTCTATCGTCGTTTGAGGTAGCGCGACGCAGCCACGCGGCGGCGTGTGTGCGCGGTGCGCGGCGGCTCTACGGCCAGTGGTGCGGCGGGTTGTGGTGGCGCTTCGTCGTTGACGGGCGCCGCGGCAAACAAGCTGCCTTGATCGAAGTGCATGCGCAGCCGGCGCCAGTCGGGTTCCTGATACTTATGCACGCCCAGGTAATGCGCCGCGGCGAGGTTGTAGACGTTCAAGTCGAGAATCTCGTTGCGGTCGCCCCGCGCCTTGACCCACTCGGTGCGCGGGTAGCCCTTCACGTAGCGCACGATCTGCTTCTCTGCGGTGAGCTGCTTGTAGAACTCCAGCGGCAGGTCGTTCGAGAAGTGCAACGCGCCCGGGCCGCTGGTGAGCTTGAAGCGGTTGTAGATCCAGTCCTTGGCGGTGTCGGTGCCGACGATCCAGAGCTCGGCGCCGTCGACTTCCGTGGTGCCTTGCCACGTCACGTCCACGCGGGACGGGCGCTGTGCGATCACGGGCTTGTTCGGTTTGCTGGCGCCTTTGACGGCCAGCACGTGGCGCCACTGCCGCAGACGCGTGAAGTGATAGACGTCTTGCGTGTGGCTGCCGCCTGAGTCGATGGCAACGGCGCGGATCTGCATCTCTTTGCCGGAGGCGTGCAGGAACGTCGCCTGCAACGCTTCGTCCAGCGTGGCCCACAGCGCCGGGTCGGACGGGTCACCCATGAAGACCTGGTGATCGATCGTCCAGCGCTCCATGCCTTCGCCCCAGCCCATGATGAGCAGTTCGAGGCGGTCGTCCTGTGTGTCGACGGCGGCTGTCAGCAGCAGCGCGCCGGCGGGCACGGTGCGCAGACGGTAGTCTTCGGCGCGGTCGCGCAGCTCGTCAGCGCTGGTGCGCTGCTGGGCGTTGTCCCAGACGCGCGCCAGTCGCGTGTTGTAGAACACCTGCATCAGGCCGGGATCGCCCTTTTCCTGCGCGAGCTTGGCCTCGCGGTGTTCCTTGATGAGCGCGCGCCAGGACACCCAGCCGAGCGGCGAATACACCGTCGACAGGTGAAAACCGACCGTCTCGCGGTCGCCCTTGGCGTGGGCGATCCAGCGGCCGGTCTTGAAGAGCGCGGGCTTTTCGTGCTCGCGGATGCGGTAGAAGCACGCGGGGCACTCGCAGTAGACGTCGCTCAAGTCGTCGCTTGCGCGCAGCTGCTCGAATTCGAGGATGTGCTCATGGCCGCAGTGCGGGCAGGACACGTAGTAGTGGCGCTGGTCGCTCTGCGCGTAGAGCTCGGCGATGCGCGAGGCTCCGTCGATCGTCGGCGAACTTGTGTAGTAAAACTTGGCGTTGCGGCCGAACGTGCTGGCGCGCTTTTCGGCGATGCCGATGGGGTCGCCTTCGTTGTTGAGGTCGCGCACCCAGCGGTCGATTTCGTCGCCGTACACATACCGCGCGGAGACTTCGGCCAGGTTGGCGGCGGAGCCGGCGGTGTTGATGAACAGCGTGCCTTTGCGGAAGTCTTTGCGCTCGGCGGTGTTGGCAGCGTCGCGCGAGCGGGCCGATGCGACGCGCTCGCGCAGGACGGGTACGGCATCGATTGTCTTGGCCACACGTGCGGAGAAGCGGC
>Ga0209566_100626_pt1 | contig 21772 bp, 22 predicted proteins | sample Araplavi_mTSA_r2_2_FD_184287 | JGI IMG/M metagenome (GOLD analysis project Ga0209566, IMG submission 184287) | Arabidopsis root microbial communities from North Carolina, USA - plate scrape CL_Cvi_mTSA_r2 (SPAdes) (version 2) | ecosystem: Host-associated > Plants > Roots > Endosphere | place...
GAACCTGTCGCCCAGCCCGTGTTTGCGACGCATTCGCCGCCTGGAGGAAAGCGGCGTGATCCGCCAATACGCTGCGCTGCTCGACCCGACCAAGATCGGCCTGGGGCTGTCGGCGTACATCAACGTGCGGCTAGAGAAGCAGGGCGGCGCGCCCAAGGGCAAGGGGCCGTCAGACATCTTCCGCGCGGCGGTTGCGACGTGGCCCGAGGTGGTCACCTGCTACGCCATGACCGGCGAGATGGATTACCTGCTCAAGGTGTTCGTGGAAGACATGGAGCACTTCGCGCGCTTCATCCGCGACCAACTGCTCGCGCACCCGGCGGTGATTGATGTGAAAAGCAGCTTTGCGCTGGAGCGGATTAAGGATACGACGGCGTTGCCGGTGGTGGTTTGAGGGGCAACGGTTGTCCGGCAGTTGCACTATTTTAGTTGTGCCAGTGTAACAAGCTCTTGGATGATGACTCGTAGATCGTTGATGAGTTTGTCAATGTCTTGACGTTGAGCAATGAAGCGTCGGCTGTGTGCTGACATGTCCCCAACATCCTTGAGTCTGGGGAGGGCAGCTTTGGAGTTCTTGCTTAGATTCCACGTACTCTCCGCTGCTAAGGCATTTATGAGGTCCTTGAGGTAAAAGAAGTCTCCGTTCGGATTCTGTATCTTCGATGCAATGCCGTGTTTTTCGAAAACCTCGATTATCAGAGTTTCTGTTAATCGACGGATCATGACAGCAGATGCGTCGTACCATCCGTTTGAGTATGAGCCGTTAATCTGATGAACCAATCTTTCGAGATAGCCACGAGTGTTGCGAACTAGCGAAAAATAAATGACTGGTTCGTCTGCGCTTGGCGCGCCTTCTTCCGGTGGCGGGTTCTTCGCGCGAATGCTGTCACGGAGCTGCTGAACCCCGAGCAGCGCGGCTTCGAGATCCATGTTTTCTAGCTCTTAAATGGCAAATGCTTGGCCATGCTCTCGAATATTTTATCGATCTGCTCGGGGCTACTGTCCGGGGATATGTGGATCTGGATGTCCACATGTAACTTCGGGCTGAATCCGCGCTTGTGTTGATCGGAGTCTCCGTTATTCTCCGGCGGTGAAGTGTCCGATTGGTGCGATACCGATTTCTTGGTGCTGACTTTCGTGGCTTGCTTTGGCGCGGCTTTGGTAGTTTTTGCGTTCGAACCGTTCCCCTGAGCCTTCGTGGTTTGTTCTTTTGCTTTTGAAAGATCGGCTTCCATCAGCATGATGTATGTAGCTCCGTACGCGCGAGCTGCTGATTGTCCAACCTTCGCACTTCTAGCAAACCAAGTTTCGACATCTTTGGTTTCAGCGTTCCCATCGTGAAACAGGTCGCGAAGCTCTGCAGGGTAGGTTGCTTCAAGAATCGTCTTGCAGACTTCCGAGTATTTTTTGTCGTCACGCCAATCGTAAGCTAGATCAGTAGGCTTACCTGCGTCATCAATCAGGCCGAACGCTCGCAGCGGAGGAATGATGTTTGCACTGGCAGATGCTTCTCCCATGCCGAGTGCCGAAGCGATATAGCTGGCGGATACTTTTTCCGGAGTCCGTTGCTTGAACTTTTCTCGTAACAAGAACCAGTTGTTCCGAGGAATCTTTGGATAGCTCTTCTTCTTGTCTTCCGCCATCTTGCTTTCTCCCCATGTGCGACTGCAAAACGAGCAAACTGTGTGGAAAAACTTCAATTTGAAGTGCGAAACAAAAATATACCTTAGATTTGTGTCCACCTGTCACACAGTTCCAAGGGCTTTGTTTCTCATGGGAATTAAGCATTTCGTGAGGGCCATTGTGGACACCCGCAATGCTCGGCCCGCTATAATCCGACAGCCAATGCTGAGGTGTTGGCGTGGGTCTGGCGATCCACCAAAAGTAGTTTCTACGGAGTGGCATTTCGCGCAAGCGGTTTGCCTGTGCACTCGCACGCCCCTATGGCGGGCCGAGTGGGGAGACCTCCGGGTCTGCCGGTTCTCCGTAGACCGGTTCGCCAGCCCCACTGTCGGGCCCGCCACCTCCGTCTGGCGATGAAGGTTCGGGCCTCCTATGTTGTAGAACTACGGAGGTTCTATGTTGTTCGTACCCAGCGGGCACCGCCCCGCATCCTATCCATCCCCACCCCGCACCCCTGCGCACACCGCTCACGGAGGTGCCCAATGACCCATCGCAAACGCCATTACCTGAGCGGCGCACTGGCCGCGCGGGAATTCCTGCGTCGCACGCAATCCGATTTGTGTGTGCATAGGCAATTCAAGCCGAATGCTTTGCGCTGGGAGTTCGCGTCCGCCGTCGGGTTGCATCCGCCCGAATATCGCGCCGGATTCCTCGACGCGATCGGGGCGTATCTGCTGACCACGCTGGAGGGCGTGTTGGTCGATCCGTACCGGTGGGAAGTGTTGGACCTGCTTGAGCGGGAAGAGAACTAAAACAATAGGAAGGCTTCCCCGGGGACGGGCGGGGATGCTGATGGAGTTGCTCAAGTGCGCGAGCTCAATCGCCGCCTATTCGTTGGAGCGGCGATATCGGCGACGTGCCGTCCGCCCGCCGCGTGATCGACACGCTTGGCGCCGACGGCGGCGCATGGTGCGCGCGCAGGGTCACGAGCCAATCTCCATCGAACCCATCACACGTGAATCGGAAGTGCTGCTCGTCTAGCCACTCGACCTCTTCTAGCAAGTACGTCGTGTACCAGGTACTAATCGTTTCGAAGCCGATCACTCTATCGAGTCCCGCTGATACCAGCGTAACGGTGACGGCCTCCTCGAACAGACAGTCGTAGTTGGTGATGAATACGTAGCCGAGCGACGTTTCGTACTGATGCAGCAATATGTAGCCCGGCACCGCGAGCGAGTGGTGCAGTGCGCCGTCCACAAATACACGAGAGTGCCCGGGCCAGGACTTGTAGGGGCCAATATGCTCTTGCAGCTTGAAGCGGTTGACGGGCGTCATGCCGCCGCCTCAGCCACCACCAAATTCGCATCCCGCACCAACCGCCACTTCCCATCCGCCTCCTTGCGCAAGATGGTGAGCGTCTGCCCCGATCGCCGCACCACCTTCCCATCCGGCATGGTGATGACAATACGCAGCGCGTTGCGCAGGTAAGCAATCTCGCCAAACACCTGCACCTCCTGAATATCGCTCGCGCCGTCGACCTGCACGTCCTTCATGCCGTCGGACATCTTGGCGAAGGCTTCCTTGCCGAAGGGCGCTTGGCCGGGCGTGAGGAAGAGCACGTCGTCGGTCATCAGGCTGAGCACGGTGGCCAGATCGCCCGCTTTGCTGGCAGCGAGCCAGGTATCTACTACGTTGCGGATGGCGCGTTCGTCGTCGGTCATGGCGGTGTGGGTGTCGGTGAAAGCGGGGTCTTTCACTCTACACCGCGGGTTCGACCGGCGGCGCCACACGGCGCTTGATGAAGACGGCGGGCGACAGCACCGGGATGTGCCGCGCGCGCAGCGTGACCAGCCAATCGCCGACGGCATCCTCGCAGGTCAGGCGGAAGTGGTTCGCGTCGATCCATTCGATGTCATCCAGCCAGAACGTGTAGTACGCCGCACCAATGGTGCCGGTGCTGATTGCGCGCGAAAGGTCGGGGGCGACCAGCGTGATGGAGACGGCCTCTTCAAACGGGCAGTCGTAGTTGGTGATGAGGACGAAGCCGAGATCGGTCTGGTACTGCCGCAGCAGTTCGTAGCCGGGGATGGTGAGTGTGGGGTGCGGCACGCCATCGACGATCACGCGCGTGCGCATGGGCCACTTCTCATACGGGCCGCTGTGTTTCTCCAGGGCGAAGCGTTGGAGCGGCTGCATGGCGGCGGTGCCTGGCTAGTCCTTGCGCATGCCGCAGTTGGCCACTTGGCGGCCGGGCTCGGTGGCGTCTTTCCAGCCGGGTTCGTTGCGCTTCTCGTACGCCTCCAACGACGGATAGCCGTTCACGTTCCAGAAGGTGTCGTTGTAGCGCTCGACTTCAATGACGGCCAGGCCGCAGCGCTTGCGGTGGTCTGCGATCTTGTAGGCGGCGCGCGGCCTGTCGCCGGCCAGGTCCTGGTCGAGCACCTTGTAGCGCGCGGGGCCGCATTTGAAGAAGCTGGCGTTCCACTCGATCGTCTTGGGCCGAACGAACAGCGCGCCGAAGCAGGCACGGCCGTCGCCGCGGTAGGTGCCGGCGAGGGGGTTCGTCGCGGTGTCGGCGGCCATGGCCGAATGCGCGGTCAGCAACGACAGCGCGATGAGCAGGCGGCTTACTTGCATGCGACGGGCTTTCCGGTGTGGATGAGCGTGAGCGCGTAGTCGAGCTTGCGCGCGTACGCAGGGTCTCCGATGTTATACAGCGCCCCGACGTTCTGCGTGGTCACCGGACGCCAGCCGGTAATGACCTGGCGCATCGCCGCCTTGCGGTACTTGATCACCTGGCCGGGTTTGAGTGCGTTGGCGCCCGGGTTGAGCGCGCGCAGTTCTTCCAGCGTCGAGCCTTGTGTGCGGGCGATCTTGTCCAGGCTGTCGCCGGGTTTGACGGTCACGTCGTAGATCTTGTTGTCGGCGTCTGGCACGCTCTGGATGCTGAACTTGGCCATGCGCGTGAGCATGTAGCCGATGCCCGCGCGGATGTTCAACGCCGGCTGCGTCGTGGCCGATGCGACGTTCAGCTTGGTGCGGATGGCGGGCGGCACGACCAGGTTGCTGCCTTCCTTGCCGTTGATGAGCGTGTTCAGCGCCGGGTCACCGGGGTTGCCGATCTGGATGGGGTTGCTGCCCCACTTGGGCGAGTCGGCCCCGGTTTCCACCCACAGCATCGCCTTGATGATCTGCCAGTCCAGTGGCAGGTAACCGGCGTTGCCCATCAGGTAGCGGTTGTACTCGATCACGGCGGACTGGATCTCGCAGTCATAGCCGTTCCAGCGATCAGGGTGCTGGGTGGCGGTGTTGACGTAAGCCTGCCAGCGTTCGAAATCGGTTTTCGGTTTGGCTTGGGCCTTGGTGACCATGTGCCCCTCCGTGGTTGCATGACCTGTGGAGGGGCATGGTAGCCAGCGCCGGCCAGCCGAGTGTTAAGGGCTGTTTATGTAGCTTGCTAGCGGCTGGCGGTCATGGATGCTGCGCGCGTCACTGCTTGGGCGACGGGTCGTCTTGCGGATTGACGTACTTCACGTCCAGCGGCCCCGTGCCGTGAATCTGCACGACCGTCGTGGTCTTGGTGAAGGCGTAGTGATGCATGCCGCCCGGCAGGTTGTGGAAACCGCCCGTCTTGAGCGCGTGCGCGGCGCCCATGTCCATGGTGTCGCCGCTGCCCAGGTAGAGCGTGCCCGAGATCACCGTGAGGTTCTCGGTTTGGGTGTGCCAGTGCGGCGGCACCTTGTAGCCACCGGGCGCTTTCAGGCGGATGACGTAGGGGCCATCCTTGCCGGGGTCGCCGTAAAGCACGGCGAGCTTCGCACCCTTGGGGAGGCCCGGCGGGGCATCGACCCATTTGAGATCGGACGGATTGGCCATCGTCATGTCGGCCATGGCGGTGTCCTGTGCGCTTGCGGGCAGGCTGCCCAGGCACAACAGCACGGTAGCCGCGAGCAGCGGCCATTGTGCAGAGGGGGTCTTCTTCATCGTGGTCTCCTTCTTGCCGCGGCACGGGCTCGCGGGCGACGCGGATGGCTGCCACTGGAGGGCGAGCGGTGCCACATCCTCATCGTAGGGAAGGCCCCTGCGCGGCTGACAAGCACGCAATTGTTCTAGGCGACCACCTTGTGGATCGGAACGAAAAAACGCCCGGTCAGAGCCGGGCGTTTTCTTGCGTAGGCGGATGCAATCAGACCACGCGCTTTTGCGGCACCAGCGAGCGCCAGAAGCGCTGGCCGAAGCGGCGCACATCGCGCAGGTTGCGCTTGAGCATGTAATCCAGATCCGCCACTTGCTCGTCGATGGCCTCGGTCAGCAGGCTCATCGTGTCGGCGGGCGGCAATTCCAGGTAGGCATCGGCCTCGCCGTAGGCGTATTGCACGCGCATGCCAGCCTTCTTGGCGATGTGCATCATGGCCGCGTTGCGCGACAGGCAGTGCATGTACAGCGTACGCACCTTGGTGTTCTGGCCGTGCATCGCCGCGCGTTGGAACAGCGCACTGCCCACGCCCTTGCCGCGCGCCGATTCCGACACCGACACGCCAAACTCCGCCACGCGCCCTTGCGGGTTGTCGCGCAGATAAGCAAGGTGGCCCACGCCGACCAGCGTCAGGCGGTCGTCATACACGCCAAACACCTTGTCGTGGTCAAAGTCGATGCTGTCGACGTACGCTTCGATGACGTGATCGCCCACCACCTGGCCAAAACGCAGCAGGCGGTCTTCCTGACCAAGGGCGAGCAGGTGTTTGAGCAGGCGCGACCGGTGATGCGCGGCAAGCTCGCGCACCAGCACGGTGGAGCGCGGCGCCCCTTGCGCCGCCTCGGTCTTGTCAATGTCGTCCTGGGTGACGACGCCGATGGCCTTGCTCAGTTCGAGCGGGTTCACGACAACGTTTCCTATGCGGATTGCCCCCGTTCATACGCGGGCAAAAGGGATCGGATGCAGAGGCGGATAGCGCCTGCTGAGGCACACAGTCGGATGCAACTGGGTGTTGTGCAATGCACCATGCTATTGTAGGGCAATCAGGGATTTCCCGTAAGGCTGACGTCAGCCTCGCGCCGGAATTTCTCGTCAAATCATTGATTTACCGCAGTGGAACGCGCCCTCTGGCTTTGTGGTACATCAACAACGGGCGTTGTTGCGTTGCGCAAAAAGCGGCGTCGGCATCGCTTGTTTTGCGCAAGTGTCGCGGCGTCACGCAACGAACGGCGTAGCGGCTGTAACGCTGCTCCACATTAGCCGTGCGAAGATGCGCGTTCAAGCTGCCCCGCCTCCTGATTTTCCCTTTCTCGTCTATGCAGCCTTCGCGCATTCTTGTGATCTACGCGCACCCTGCGCCGCGCCGTTCGCGTGCCAACAAACCGCTGGCGCGAGCGCTGGCCAGTCTGCCTGGCGTGGCCATGCACGATCTGTACTGGCACTACCCCGATTTCGACATCGACGTGCGCCTTGAGCAGGAAGCGGTGGAGGGGGCGGAGCTGATCGTCTTCCAGTTTCCGGTGCAGTGGTACGCCACGCCGTCGCTGCTCAAGGAGTGGATCGACGTGGTGCTGGAGATGGGCTGGGCCTACGGCCCGGGCGGTACGGCGCTGCGTGGCAAGCACGTGATGGTGCTGGCCACCACGGGCGGCCGTGCCCACGCCTACAGCCAGGAGGGCACCCACGGCCACACGTTCGACATGTTCCTGTTGCCGCTGCAGCAGACGGCCGCGCTGTGCGGCATGCAATGGGAGCCACCGCATGTGCTGCACGACGCCGACGATGCGTCGCCCGAGATGATCGCCGCCCATATCGATCGCATTCGCACGGCTTTGCAGCCGTGGCTGCCGGTTGAACCCGACTGACTCCTCTTCGTCCATGCAATCGCACGATCTGCTCGTCAATTTCGTCATCTACCTGGCAGCGGCCGTGGCGGCGGTGCCGCTGGCGCGCCGGCTGGGGCTGGGCTCGGTGCTTGGCTATCTGCTGGCCGGGGTGATCGTGGGCCCGTGGGGCTTGCGGCTGATCACCAATGTGCAGTCGATCCTGGATTTCTCGGAGTTCGGCGTCGTGCTGATGATGTTCGTGATTGGGCTGGAGCTGGAGCCGGCGCGGCTGTGGTCGCTCCGGCGCAGCATCTTCGGCTACGGCGGGCTGCAGCTGATGGTGTGCGCGCTGGCCGTCGGCCTGGCTGTGATGGCGGTGGGCCATCCGTGGCGTGCGGCCGTGGTGGCGGGGCTGGGGCTGGCGCTCTCATCCACGGCGATCGCGCTGGCGACGCTCTCCGAGCGCAACCTGATGCGCACGCCAGCGGGCACGGCCAGCTTCGGCATCCTGTTGTTCCAGGACATTGCGGCCATCCCGATGATCGCGCTGCTGCCGCTGCTCGCCACCGACGCCAGCGACACCTCGGGTGGCCATCACTGGATGGCGGCGGCCAAGGCCGTGGGCGTGGTGGCGGCGGTCATCTTTGGCGGGCGCACGTTGCTGCGACCGGTGCTGCGTGCCATCGCTCGCACCAACATGCGCGAGATGTTCACCTCGTTCTCGTTGCTGCTGGTGGTGGGTATCGCGTTGCTGATGCACAGCGTGGGCCTGTCGATGGCGCTCGGTGCCTTCATTGCCGGGGTGCTGCTGGCCGATTCCGAATACCGCCACGCGCTGGAAACCGACATCGAGCCGTTCAAGGGTCTGCTGCTCGGGCTGTTCTTCCTGGCCGTCGGCATGTCGATCGATTTTGGTGTGCTGATGCGCCAGCCGCTGGCGGTGATCGGCCTCGTGGCCGTGTTCCTGGCGGTGAAGATCGGTGCGCTGCGCTTGCTGGCCACGCGCTTTGGCATTGCACGCGGGCAGGCATGGCTGTTTGCGTTCCTGCTCTCGCAGGGCGGTGAATTTGCGTTTGTGGTGTTCGGCCCCGGCGTGGCGGGCGATGTGCTCGGCGCCGAAACGGCTGCCGCGCTGAACTTGGTGGTGGCGCTGTCGATGGCCGCCACCCCATTGCTGCTGCTCTTCCACGACAAGGTGCTCGTGCCCCGCCTGATGGATGGCAAGAAGCGCGCGCCCGATGCCATCGACCCGCAGGACAACCAGGTCATCATCGCTGGCTTTGGCCGCTTCGGGCAGATTGTTGGCCGGCTGCTCTACAGCCAGGGCTACAGCGCCACCGTGCTCGACCACGACCCCGACCAGATCGACATGCTGCGCCGCTTCGGCTTCAAGGTCTTCTACGGCGACGCCACGCGCATGGACCTGCTGGAAACCGCCGGCGCCGACAAGGCCCGCATGATGGTCGTCGCCATCGACGACATGGAAACCAGCCTGGAAGTGGTCGACCGCGTGCGCGAGCGCTTTCCGCACCTGAAGCTGTACGTGCGGGCGCGCAACGTGTCGCACGTGTACCAGTTGCGTGACCGTGGCGTGGAGGTGATCGAGCGCGAGATGTTCGAGGGTTCACTGATGATGGGCCGCCGCGTGCTGGAGGGGCTCGGCAAGGAGCCGTACGAGGCACACCGCATCGCCCAGACGTTCCGCCGCCACACGCTCAACGCCATGGAGCAGGTCTACCCCGTCTACCGCGATCAGAAGAAGCTCGTTTCGCTCGCGCAGCAAGGCCGGGATGAGTTGGCCGAGATGTTCCAGCGCGACCGCACACAGCGCAAACGCCTGCGCGAATCCGGCCTGCCGTGGGGCGAGGGCGATGCGCACGACGACATGGCGGACATCCAGCCGGATGCCGACCTCGCCAACGAGGTCGATGGAGGGGAACCCGGCGCGCCCATTGATTGCCCGGCACGCGCCGGTCTGCGCCGGGAAGGCTGAATTCGGAACAGGAAAGAAAAAAGGAGCGCTTCGGCGCTCCTTTTTTTTGGGGGGGCGGCATGAACGGCGCTAAACCGCCACGCTCACGTTCCGCCGCAACTCGCAGGTATTGAGCGAATCGGCCTCGCCGCGCAGCAGCAGTTGGCCGTTGCCGACCAACTCGCGGCAGCGCCAGAACACGAACCAGTCGCTGGCGAGCAGCCCATCGATGGCGCCCATGATGCTGCCGACCACGTCGCGGGCGCTGGCCCAATCGGTCGGCACGTGCTCGAGGATCACCTCATCGACGGTGCCATACGACACGGGTACCAGCGTGTTGCCCTTCCACAGGCGCACGTCGGCGTTCTCGCGCACGGTCTGCTGCCATTCGTACGCCAAGCGACCGATACGCAACACCGACACTGGCGCGATGGTCGAAAACCGCCGCGCCAGCCGCGCGCCCGAATACATGCCGATGGTCGTGAGCGGGCCCTGGCCATTGGGGGCCTCAAGTTCACGTACATCCATGCCGACTTCATTGATGCGCTGGGGCGACTGATGCAGGTGAAAGGCGACCCGGCGCAGCATGAGCTGATCCGACGCGCTCTGGCCGTGCCAGATGGCCACTTCGGTCGTGGCGTCTCGCAGGTCGGCCAGCGAGGCCAGGCCGTTGCGCATTTCGGCGGCGAAGTCGATGTTGCTGTTCGGGGCCACACGCTGCCAGAAGCCCGAGCGCGCCATCGCCACGCTGTCGACGTCGGCCAGCGGCCCGACGGCGAGATCGTCGCGCAGTACCACTACGGAATCGGGGCGGCCAGCCTGTGCGAGCGCCTGCTTGAGCGTGGCGCCGGCAACATCGCCGTTGACGACATGGATGTATTGCATGGCAGCAATTGTAGCGATAGTGCTCGCAATGCGCTGTCGTTTTGCGCAAGTCTGTCGGGATTCCTTTGCGTTGCGTCATGGCGCCCGGCGCGACGGAGAAATGGGATGCAGGCAACGCTCAGATGCTCATGCGAAAATCGCCGCTTTGCTGCAAACCATAACGAAAAACAGGTGAGGAAACAGTCATGAGAGCCCCATTGTTTGCCCAGGGAACGCGACCGGCAGTGCTGGCCGTGCTGGCAATGGTCGGTGCGCTGGCAGCGGGTCAGGCCGCCGCCGTGCCGCCGGCTGAAATCTACAAGCGCGCCCAGCAGGAAAAACCGGCGCTGATCGATACCATGAAGACGCTGGTTTCGATCGAGTCCGGCAGCAAGGACATCGAAGGCCTGGACAAGATTGCCGGCGTGATTGCCGAGCGCCTGCGCGGCATGGGCGGCGACGTCAAGCTCATCGACCCGAGCGACCATGCCTACCGCATGGCCGACACCCCCGAGAAGGTCGGCAAGATGGTGCTGGCGCGCTTCAAGGGCGAGGGCAAGCGCAACATCATGCTGATCGCGCACATGGATACGGTGTACCTGAAGGGCATGCTCGCGCAGCAGCCGTTCCGCATCGACGGGGACCGCGCCTACGGCCTGGGCATTGCCGATGACAAGAACGGCGTGGCGGTCATCCTGCACACGGTGTCGATCCTGCAGGCCGTCAACTTCAAGCAGTACGGCACGCTCACCGTGCTGATCAACGGCGATGAGGAGATCAGCTCGCCGGGCGCGCGCGCCATGCAGGCCAAGTTGGGTGCCGAGCAGGATGCTGTGTTCTCGTGCGAGGGCACGCGCGTGACGTCGGACAAGCTGTCGCTGGCCACCAGCGGCATCGGCGCGATCCTCCTGGATGTGAAGGGCAAGGCCTCGCACGCAGGCGGCGCGCCGGAGCAGGGCCGCAACGCGCTGTATGAGCTGTCGCACCAGGTGCTGCAGATGCGCGATCTGTCCAAGCCCGAGACTGGCCTGAAGGTGAACTGGACGGTGGCGCAGGCGGGCACCAACCGCAACGTGATTCCCGCCGTCGCCAGCGCCCAGGCCGACGTGCGCCTGCTGCGCGCAGCCGATGCCGACAAGCTGGAAGAGACCGTCAACGAGCGCATCAAGAACAAGCTGATTCCGGATACGCAGGTCACGGCCAAGTTCGAGCGCCGCCGTCCGCCGCTGGAAGCCACACCGGCCTCGCGCGCGCTGGCCGAGCATGCCCAGAAGATCTACGGCGAACTCGGCAAGACGCTGGAGATTGACGAGAAGGCCGAAGGCGGTGGCACCGATGCCGCGTTTGCCGCGTCGAAAACCAAGGCGCCCGTGATCGAGCGTTTTGGCCTAGCGAGCTTTGGTGCGCACTCGAACGACGCGGAGTACGTCGACCTGAACTCCATCGTGCCGCGCCTGTATCTGCTCACGCGCATGGTGATGGATGTGTCGCGCGACCGCGTCGGCACGGCCAAGTAAGACCCTGCAACGCGGCGCGTAAGCCTTACACGCGCCGCAGCCAATCGCCTGCGCGAGGCCGCTGGTCTGTGGCCTCCACTCGCCCGGGTGCCGGGTATTTCTCTTGCTTTCGCCTGACGCATGTCCCCGTTTCGGCCGCTGGCCGGTGGAGCATGCGCGATGTCAGAAGAGCGTTCCGAACATTTCCCCACTGCCCCGGGTGGCTCCGATCATGGATCGGACGGGTCACCCGCGCGACCGAGCCGGCGCGATTTTCTGCAGAGCGCAGCGGCGGCGGCGACGGCATTGGCGCTGCCGCATGAGGCGGCCGGTGCCTCTGCTTCCGCCTACACACCCACGCGTCCGGCAGCGTTGGCGCCGGCGCGGCCGGTGTCGCTCAATATCAACGGCAAGCCGTATGCGCTGTCCCTGGAGCCGCGCGTGACGCTGCTTGATGCGCTACGCGAAGTGCTCGGCCTGACCGGCACAAAGAAAGGGTGCGACCGTGGCCAGTGCGGCGCGTGTACCGTCCTCGTCAACGGCCGACGCATCAACAGTTGCCTGACCCTGGCGATCATGCACGAGGGCGATGCCATTACCACTGTGGAAGGGCTGGCCCACGGACATGACGGCGTGATCGACCGCGCCGCGCTGCACCCGATGCAAGCGGCGTTTCTTGAGCACGATGCCTTTCAGTGCGGGTATTGCACGCCGGGGCAGATCTGCTCGGCCGTGGCGGTGCTCGACGAAGCCCGGCGGGGTATGCCGAGCACGGTGACCCGGCCTGCGGCGCTGGGCAACGACGGGCCTGTCGCGCTGACTGAAGATGAGATCCGCGAACGCATGAGCGGCAACCTCTGCCGCTGTGGCGCGTACCCCAACATCGTGGCGGCGGTTCGTGTGGTGGCTGGCGTGGTGGCTGCCAAGTCCGGCAATACCGTCTGAGGAGCCGCCATGCAATCGATTGCCTATGACCGCGCCTCTTCTGTGGAGGCCGCCGTGCGCCTGGGCCGCGAGCCGGGCGCGCGCTATATCGGCGGCGGGACGAATCTGCTGGACCTGATGAAGGGCGGCGTCGAGCAGCCCCTGCGGCTGGTGGATGTGAGCCGACTGCCGTTGGCAGAGATCCGCGCGTTGCCCGACGGCAGCCTGCGCTTGGGTGCGATGGCGCGCAATGCCGATACGGCGGCGCATCCGCTGGTGCGCTCGCGCTATCCGTTGCTGACAGAGGCGATTGTCTCGGGCGCGTCCGGCCAGTTGCGCAACATGGCCACCAACGGCGGCAACCTGATGCAGCGCACGCGCTGTCACTACTTCTACGACACGGCGTACCCCGCCTGCAACAAGCGGCAGCCCGGTTCCGGCTGCGCGGCGCGCGAGGGGTTCAACCGTATGCACGCCATCCTTGGCGCGAGCGAGGCTTGCGTGGCGACGCATCCGTCTGACATGGCCGTTGCACTGGCTGCGCTGGATGCCACGGTGGTGGTGCATGGCGCGCACGGCGAGCGGCGCATTCCCATCGAGGCGTTTCATCGGCTGCCGGACGCGCATCCCTATGTCGATACGACACTGGAGCCGGGCGAGTTGATCGTCGCGATTGATCTGCCGCCGCCCGCGTTCGGCATGCACGTGCACTACCTGAAGGTGCGTGACCGCGCGAGCTACGCGTTTGCGCTGGTGTCGGTCGCGGCTGCGCTGGTGTTGCAGGCCGATGGGCGGACCATTCGCGAGGCGCGCATTGCTCTGGGCGGCGTCGCGCACAAGCCATGGCGCGCGCATGCGGCCGAGCAGATGCTGGCGGGGCAGGCAGTTGACGCGCAGTTGTTCGCTCAGGCCGGTGCGCTGGCTGTGCAGGGCGCGCAGCCGCTGCGCGACAACGGCTTCAAGGTGCCGCTTGCACAGCGCGCGGTGGCGCGCGCGCTGACGGTGGCGGCCAGGCCGGCGAAGGAAGTGACAGGAGGTGTGGCATGAGCAACGTCGGTCAACCGCTGGACCGCACCGATGGTCTGCTCAAGGTCACGGGGCAGGCGCGCTATGCGGCCGAGTTTCAGGTGCCGCATCTGGCGCATGCCGTCCTGGTGCAAAGCACCGTGCCCGCCGGACGCATCAGACGCGTCGACACGCATGTCGCGCAGGCCATGCCCGGCGTGCTGCTGGTGATGACACACGAGAACGCGCAGCGCCTGCCGAATGGCGGCAAGCCCGCGCTGGAGCCGCCGGCCGGCCGCATGCTGTCGTTGCTGCAGGATGATCAGGTGCACTACAACGGCCAGCCCCTCGCGCTGGTGGTGGGCGACACGCTGGAACACGCGCAGGCTGCCGCGCGCATGGTGCGGCTGGAGGTTGCGCAACAGCCGGCACGGCTCGATTTCGAAACCGCCCGGGCGGATGCGCATTCGCCCGGCAAGGTGCAGATGCAAGCCGCTGATACCACTCGCGGCGACATGGCCGCCGGCATGGCGCAGGCGGCGCAGCGCATCGAGGCTGTGTACGGCACGCCCATGGAAACGCACAACCCCATGGAGCCGCACGCCACCATCGCCGTGTGGGACGGCGATGCCCTCACGCTCTATGACAGCACGCAGTACGTCTCGGGCGTGCGGCGCACCGTCGCCAAGACGCTGGGCCTGTCGCCCGACAAGCTGCGCGTGGTGTGCCCGTTCGTCGGCGGGGGGTTTGGCTGCAAGGGGTCGGTGTGGTCGCATGTGGTGCTGGCGGCGATGGCCGCGCGGCAGGTGGGGCGGCCCGTCAAGATCGTGCTGGAGCGCTCTCAGATGTTCGGCCCCGTCGGGGGTCGCCCGCGTACCGAGCAGCGCATCGCATTGGGTGCGACTCGCGACGGCCGCTTCACCGCCATTTCGCACGACGCGTTGACCACCACGTCGATGATCGAAGACTGGACCGAGCCGTGCGCCATCGTCACGCGCATGCTGTACGACACGCCCAACCAGCGGACCACGCACCGGCTGGCGCGGCTCAACATTGGTACACCGACCTTCCAGCGCGCACCGGGCGAGGCCACCGGCACCTTCGCGCTGGAAGTTGCATTGGATGAGATGGCCTACGCGCTCGGCATGGATCCGGTGGAGCTGCGCCTGCGCAACGACGCCGCGCAAGACCCCGAAAGGCGCATCCCTTGGTCGAGCAAATCGCTGGCGGCGTGCTACCGCGCCGGCGCCGAGCGCTTCGGCTGGGCGCGTCGCAACCCGCAGCCTGGCAGCATGCGCGAGGGCAACACGCGCATCGGCTGGGGCATGGCGACGGCCACGTATCCCGCCAATCGCAGCCCGGCCGGCGCCACCGCGCGCTACCTGCCGGACGGCACCGCGCAGGTTGAATCCGGCTCGCAGGATCTTGGCACCGGCACCTACACGGTGATGACGCAGGTGGCGGCGGATGCCATGGGCATGCCCGTCGCGCGCGTGCACTTCAGCCTGGGCGACACGCGCATGCCCGAGGCACCGGTCTCGGGCGGCTCGCAGAGCGCCGCCAGCGTGTCGCCCGCCGTGCAGGCCGCCGGCGCCCAGGCGCGCGATGCGTTGATTGCCGCGGCCATTGCCGATGCAAGTTCGCCGCTGCATGGGCTGGCTGCTGGCGACATCACCGTGACCGATGGCGTTTTGAGTGCCCGCAGCGGTGTGCGCGAGCCGGTGGCTGCCGTCGTCGCGCGCCACGGCCGGCCAATCGAGGCGACCGCCAAGGTGCAGCCCGGCGAAGAGAAGCAGAAGTTCTCGATGCACTCGTTTGGCGCGGTGTTTGCCGAAGTGCATGTCGATGCGGACTTGGGCGTGATCCGCGTCTCGCGCATCGTGGGGAGTTATGGGGTGGGGCGGTTGCTCAACGCCAAGACGGGCCGTAGCCAACTCATGGGCGGCATCGTCTGGGGCATGGGCATGGCGTTATTCGAAGAGAGTCTGCTCGACCCGCGCTACGGCCGCATCGTCAACAACAACCTGGCGGAGTACCACGTGCCCGTTAACGCCGATGTGCCCGACATCGACATCCTCGTGCTCGATGAGATGGACCCGCATATCAACCCGCTGGGCGCCAAGGGCATAGGCGAGATTGGCATCACCGGGGTGCCCGCTGCCATCGCCAACGCGGTCTATCACGCCACCGGCCGGCGCGTGCGCGAATTGCCAATCACGCTGGATAAACTCATTTGATGGATCCGGCCCGCGCATGAAAAAGCCCCACTGGCGCAATACCAGCGGGGCCTGAGTGGGCCAAAGGCGGGAACGGAGGTGCCTGGAGACCGGCCCGTAACCGGTAAATGCGGTTGCCTGGGTCAATGCCCCAATTTGGCACCGGATACCCTAGACTGACCCGCCGCCTTCACGCGCGCGGCCGGCAGGGTCAGTGCGCATGCCTTCTGCGTAAGGATCAAACCGCCCGCTGCGCGCGCCTTCTGTATACGTATCGAAACGTCCGGTGCGGGCACCGTCGCTATACACGTCAAAACGCTCGGCCCGTGCGGCCTGGCCGAACACTTCCACGCGGCTGGCCTGCGCCCAAGCGCTGCCCGCCGCCAGGGCGCTAGCCGCCAACAGCGCGGCCATTCCAATCTGCTTGAGTCGCATGGCGAACTCCTTCTTCAACTGATTTTCGGTGCTGTTTTTTTAAGCGTGGTCTTGTGATGTCCTGCCACGGTCTACAGCCTAGGTCAGGGGGCATGGCGTATCCACGGTGGTGCGACGAACGGTTTGTTGTGGGCGCCGAAATGATGCGGGCCAGCGTGAATCGCGCCAAAAAGCGCCTCGCTGGCGTAATGGCGCGGTCGGCCGTTTCACCTTTTTGCTTAATCAGCGGGATGTTTGGGGCGCTACCCCCAGCATTGATGCACCACAGCAGGGCGCAACGCGCCGGCAAGCCTTGTCGGAGGCCGGTTTGGTGCGGTGCACGAAAAGCGATGCGCGCTTACCACACTTCGCAGAACGATTCTGTGAATTGCTTTGCCCGCCATAAGGGCTTTTGTTAAATTTGCGCGGCACTTCCGACACGGAAGTAAAGGAACGGAGGAGCCCAACCTCATGCACACGGGGGCGGGCGGTTTGAGACAACTTTTTATTTACGAGCCCACATGAAAAAGTCTGCCATTCTGGTTGCAGTCGGCGCCCTGTTCGCAGGTTCGGCCTATGCCCAATCGAGCGTGACGCTGTACGGTATTGTCGATACCAGCATTCACTACATCAACAACGCGAACCAAGCTGGCAACAGCGTGACGCAGATGGAAAGCGGTGCTGTGTCCAACAGCCGCTGGGGCCTGAAGGGCTCGGAAGACCTGGGTGGCGGTAACAAGGCGCTGTTCGTGCTGGAAAGCGGCTTCAACTCCGACTCGGGCAAGATGAGCAGCTCGGGTACGCTGTTCAATCGTCAATCGTTCGTGGGCCTGTCCAACAAGGACCTGGGCACCATCACGCTGGGCCGTCAATACAACTTCGGCTTCACGACCGGTGGCAATTTCGACCCGCTGGGCGTGGGTAACTATGACGGCAACTCGTGGATGTACTACGGCCTGACCGGCCTGCGTGAATCCAACATGCTGAAGTACGAAGGCAAGTGGAGCGGTCTGTCGGTTGGCCTGGCTTATGGCTTCGGCGAAGTGGCAGGCAGCACGAGCCAGAACTCGTACGTCGGCGGCACGGTGGCCTATGAATTCGGCCCGGCCTACATCGGTGCCTTCGCACAGCAGCACAAGGATGTTGCTGGCAACAAGCAAACCGTGTGGGGTATCGGTGGTAACTACACCATCGCCGCAGCCAAGCTGTTCGCTGGCTACATCGACAGCAGCGACGCCACGGGTTGCGTGAACAGCTCGTCGAACTGCGTTGGCGGCAGCGCCTTCGGCCTGAACATCTACGGCAACGCCACCACGGGTGCTGGCCTGACCCCGGGCGCCACGAAGCGTCGTGACCACGTTGGCATTCTGGGTGTGACGTACAACATCACCCCGGCACTGGCTCTGACGGGCGCGTTCTACTACGACAGCATCAGCAACGCAGCACTGACCGCCGGCAACGACGGCAAGCGCTACACCGGTGTTCTGCTGGCCGAGTACGCCCTGTCCAAGCGCACGCAAGTGTATGGCACGGTCGACTACAACAAGGTCAAGGACGCAGCTCTGCCGGAACTGTCGGGCGGCGGCAACACGACCGGCACCGGCAAGTCGAACCAGACCAGCGTTGGCGTGGGTATCCGCCACATCTTCTAATCGACGCTGTCACTCGATTGGGAACGGAAAGGCGCCTTCGGGCGCCTTTTCTTTTGCCTGCGAGCTTGCCTCGGCATCCGCCTACAATGTCAGCATCTGTGTCTTCTCTGACTGCTGAGCTATGCGTTTTGCACGTACTTCCCGTCGCGCGCTGATTACCGTTGCCGCGCTACTGACCGTGGGTTTCATGCCTGCTCAGGCGCAGGACTACCCTGCCAAGCCGATCCATATCATCGTCGCGTACCCGACCGGTGGTATTTCCGACAACGTGGCGCGCGCGCTGGGCGAGAAGCTTTCCGCCCAGCTCGGCCAGCCCGTGGTGGTGGAAAACCGCGCCGGTGCGGGCGGCAGCATCGGCATGGACGCGGTGGCCAAAGCGGCGCCCGACGGCTACACACTGGGCTTTTCTTCTGTGAGCCCGCTCACGCTCAACCCCTATTTCGGCAAGCTGCCGTACGAGCCGCTCAAAGACATCGCGCCCGTGGCCAACGTCATGTACGCACCGATGATCCTGCTGGGCACGCCGTCGTTCACCGGCAAGAGCTTTGCCGACATGCTGAGTCAGTCGCGCACCAAGCCGGGCTCGATCCGCTGGTCGACGTCGGGCGTTGGCACTGTGGGGCACTTGGCGCTGGAGCAGGTCAAGGCGCAGGCGCGCGTGGACATCACGCTGATCCCGTACAAGGGCGGTGGTCAGCAACTGACGGATGCCCTGGGTGGCCAAGTGGAGGTGATGTCGACCAACGTCGGCCCCACGCTGATGCAGCACATCACCAGTGGCAAGTTGCGCCCGCTCGCCGTGGGCGCGCCGCACCGTCTGGACGCGCTGCCCAACGTGCCCACCTTCACCGAGCTGGGTTATGCCAAGGCCAATATGGCGTCGACGTTCGGTGTATTCGCGCCGGCCAAGACGCCCGCACCGGTCATCACACGGTTGAACGCGGAGATCAACAAGGCGCTGTCCGCGCCTGACCTGCGCGATCGGCTCACGCAAGCCGCCGTGGTGCCGGTGGGCGGCACGCCGCAGCAGTTCGCCGCCGCCATCCGCGCGGAATACGACAGCAACGGCCGTATCGTGCGCGCCGCTGGTATCAAGGAGCAGTGAGCCCGCGTTGATGCGGATTTAAGCGGTGAAGCGGTAGCCGACGCCGACTTCGGTCAGTAGATGCTCGGGCCGCGCCGGATCGCGTTCAAGCTTGTGGCGCAGGTGGCCCATGTAGATACGCAGATAGTGGCTGCTGTCGGAGTGCGCGGGGCCCCAGACTTCGCGCAGCAACTCGCGATGCGTCATTACCGTGCCGCGCCGGCCGAGCAGCACGGCCAGCAGCCGATACTCGATGGGCGTGAGGTGTATCGCCTCGCCGTTGCGCGTGACCAGACGGCGCGCCAGGTCGACTTCCACCTCGCCGAAGCGGATGACGCTGCCACCGTCCTCGCCACGCTTGGCGTGTCGCCGCAGCAGGACGCGCAAGCGCGCAATCAGCTCGCCCACGCCGAAGGGTTTGGTGAGGTAGTCGTCGGCGCCGGCATCGAGGGCGGCGATCTTGTCGCGCTCGTCCACGCGGGCGGAGAGCACCAGCACCGGCACCTCCGTCCACGTGCGCAGCTCGCGGATCAACTGCATGCCGTCGCCATCGGGCAGGCCAAGGTCGAGGATCACCGCATCGGGCTGGCGCGTGCCCGCTTCGATCAGGCCGCGCTCAATGCGATCGGCTTCATGGACTTCGCAGCCTTCTTCCTCCAACGCAGCGCGGACGAAGCGGCGGATGTGCGGCTCGTCATCGATGACGAGGACGGTGGGCGTGAATGTGAACGGCATGGCTCGCATTGTAGAGCGAGCGACCATGAAAAACGGACCCCGCAGGGTCCGTTTTGCTTGGGCGCGAAGCCGCGATACCGTTTAGGCCTTCTTCGCCCAGGCGCTGCACCAGCCCTTGTTGGCGACATCCTTGCCGGCAAACAGCGGGCAGCCGCCTTGTGCGGCGGTACCACCCTGGTACAGGGCGCAGTTGCCGCAGTGCTGATCCGGCGTGTGCTTGGGGAACTTGGCCTTGTCGGCCTTGGTGGTGTCGGCCACGTAGCCCAGGGCTTTGGCTTGCGGGTCGCTTTCAGCAACCAGCGGTGCGGCCAGTGCCAGATCCGACATCGACATGACGGCGCCTGCGGCGGCCACGATGGGGATGCTCTTCAGGAATTGACGACGATTGGACATGCTGATTCCTTTTGTGGGAGTGTGTTGTGTGGCGTCCCGTGCCGCGCCCGTGCCAAACACCGGCTCGCCCTGGGGGACTGCGGACGGCGTCGGCGCGCCGCTTTCCGCTCGTGCATTCTGGCACAGCAATCGCCCGCCAGCATCTGCGCGCGGTCAATGTTCCCCATACCTGGATGCAGCAATCGTGCACATTCGGTGGAGGCAAGCCGCGTGCGATCGCGTTGGCCATCCCCCATCCGGCCGGCGGCCGATGACAATTTGCCGCAGGGTCAGGCCAGCAGCGTGCGCAATGCCCCAATCAACGCGTCACATTCGTCATTGGTACCCACGGTGGTGCGCAAATGCTGGTCGATGCGTGGCAGCTTGAAGTGGCGCACGAAGATCTCCTGCGCTTTGAGATGCGCCGCGAGCGTGGCCGCGTCGTGCGCCGGATGTCGCGCGAAGATGAAGTTGGCCGCCGATGGCACGACATCGAATCCCAGTGCCTGGAGGCTTTGCGTCAGCCGTTCGCGGGTCGCACCGACACGCTGGCATGTGGCACGGAAATACGCGTCGTCTTCGTAAGCGGCCTGGGCGGCAGCCTGGGCGAGGCGATCCAGCGGATACGAGTTGAAGCTGTCTTTCACCCGGTTGAGCGCCTCGATGAGCGCGGCGTGGCCAAACGCAAAGCCCACCCGCATCCCTGCAAGCGAACGCGACTTGGACGTCGTGTGCACGACGAGCAGGTTCGGATAGCGGTCGATCAGCGCGACGGCCGACTGCGCACCGAAATCGACGTACGCCTCGTCGATCACGACCACCGACGACGGATTGGCCGCGACGATGCGCTCGATGTCCGCCAGGGGGAGGGCGCGCCCGGTGGGGGCATTCGGGTTGGGAAACAGGACGCCGCCCGCATCGCCGAGGTAATCGTCGGCATTGATGGAGAAGTCGTCTGCCAGCGGTACCACTTCACACTGCACGCCGTACAGGCGCGCGTAGGTCGGGTAGAAGCTGTACGAGATGTCGGGAAAGCGCAGCGGTTTGTCGTGCTTGAGCAGCGCCTGAAACACGTGTGCGAGCACTTCGTCCGAGCCGTTGCCGGCAAAGACCTGTTCGGGTTTCAGGCCGTGATGGGCCGCCACTGTTTCGCGCAACCGACGCGACAGCGGGTCGGGATAGCGACGCAGGCTGTCGCCGGTCGCGCCCAACTCATGCGCAATGGCTGCGACCACGCGCGGCGATGGTGGATAGGGATTTTCGTTGGTGTTCAGCTTGATGGGGTGTGCTAGCGCCGGCTGTTCGCCCGGCACATACGGCACAAGTTGCTGAACCACATCGCTCCAGTAACGGCTCACTGCTTGACTCCTGATCGGGCAAGGGGCGCGTGACTGCGCGGGGCCGTGTTGGACAGCGGAACCGCATGTTGCGGACCCTGCAGTTCGGGCGCAGGAACGTCCCCAAAACGCCTCAAAACGTGGATTCTTGGCGCGCCCGGCTGGGATCGAACCAGCAACCCCTGCCTTCGGAGGGCAGTACTCTATCCATTGAGCTACGGGCGCATGTCGGCACAGAACGTGCCGAAAGGAAGCCCCGCAGAATAGCGTATTTGT
>Ga0209566_100627_pt1 | contig 21729 bp, 18 predicted proteins | sample Araplavi_mTSA_r2_2_FD_184287 | JGI IMG/M metagenome (GOLD analysis project Ga0209566, IMG submission 184287) | Arabidopsis root microbial communities from North Carolina, USA - plate scrape CL_Cvi_mTSA_r2 (SPAdes) (version 2) | ecosystem: Host-associated > Plants > Roots > Endosphere | place...
ACGGGGAACGTTAGTTGAACAAAGACAGCGACAGTCTAAGACTTTATTTTTCAAGTCTCGGGCCGCCGCTGTTTCATTTTTTAGTCAGTCTAATACTTATTTTTCAAAGTCTGGCGTTTTCAATCTCCATAAACCACGTTAAATCGAGCCCCTCAGTCTAAAACTTTATTTTCACTGGACAATTAGTCCAGCCATTTATGTTCGAATACGAATCCCAGAATTTCTTCTGCGGATTTGCCCGTCATAAATTGTGCGACAAGTCGCTTCGTTGCATCGGCTTCAGTCCACCGGTTCGCTTCCATCAGAATCTGAATGGCATGGCCGAGGCTCTGATAAAATGCGATCTGCATCTCCTGCGCCGCTTTTAGTTCGTCCTCGCTCGAACGGATGCCAGACGATTCCGGTTTCCGCTCCTTGGTGGCTTGGGATAGATTTACGCATATCTTCCGCGCCAAGATCCGTGCAATAGGCAGGCGATCCGGGCTGTTGGCGCCAGGAATCATCCAGTCCGCCAGCATCAACCGGATCGAACCCGGCCTCGTCCACTAATTGGGATACGATCGCCTTCGCTGCAGGGTCGTCGCCGGACACAGGCAAAGCCAAGCGGCCAGAAAGTCCCGACTGGATTTCTTCTGTCAAGTTATACCAATTCGTGGCATTGAACGCTTTGATTACCGGATGTTTGATTTGTTGCTCCACCCAGCGGCTTTCAGGCAAGCCCTTTTCGATGGGCTCGATGGCGCCGTCGCGATGCAAAGGATAATAATTGCCGGTGTCGATGACAACCGCTCCGGGTGCGATCTTATCGAGGAAATCAGTCGGTAAATCAACAATACCCTTTGTTGGAATGGAGATCATAATAACGTTGGCGCCATGAGCGACATCTTGAACCGTTGTGGGCGTTGCTCCTGTTTCCTTGGCTAACTCGTGCAAAGCTTGGGAGCTACTCGAATTGGTTATGGAGACAATATGCCCTTTGCGAGTAAAAATCCGGGTAAGGTTACTTCCAATATGCCCCGTTCCGATAATAGCGATCTTCATATTAAACAACCTTCCTTCTCGGGATTTTTTTCTACAAATATGACCATAGTCATAATTACTGAAGTCAGTATATCCCGGTCATATTTGTTTTTCAATCGCTCGCTTCAAACTTGGACTAACTAAAAACACATACGTTATAGGTGTTGGTGTGGAGGGGTAGCGGAATGGAAGCAAAAGGCGAAAGAACTCATCCTGGCCAAGGGGAATAACAACGTTACCGTTGATGAAATATGCGAGAGATGCAGCCTTTCCAAAGGGGCATTTTATATTCATTACAAGTCCAAAGAGGACATCATCAGAAAGTTGTATCGAGACGATATGTCTGAGTATTGTCAATTTATCACTAAAATCAACTGAAGCCTCGTTTTTTTCAGATTGCACTAAGCAGGAGCTTTTGTTTGAAGCTGTTGACGAAGGACTATCAACGTCAATCTTCAGAAATGTTTAATCCTAAGAGATCGTCAATTATACGTACTCTTTTTTGATGGGAGTCTTCATCACCTAGTATCTATCAGACTCGGCCTACGACATTGGCAAAGCAAGCGAAAAATAGGTAGATGCTCTGATAAAAGGCCTCCAGTAATGGAGGGGGAGGAAGCATCCTAGTCCTAAGAAACAAGTAGGGAAACTTAACGGTGTGCCCCGAAGCTTGATTGAAAAATCAAGTTTTTCTGCTTTGTGGGGAAAAAGCGCGCGATGAGAAATGTGGTTTTAGCCGGAGTAAAAACCAGAGGTTTGACGACATTTAAGTGACCGTAGTACACTGACTGTAGTCATTTTTAGCGTTGGTCGTAGTGGTCGTCATATAAAGTACGGGAATTACGTGTATCAAGCGAAAATCATTGTCTCAAGGAAATTCGAAAAATCAGAATGGGCAAAGGGATGAATTTGTATGGATAATAGAAGGCTAATAAATGATATCGATTTTGATAATGCATTTATTTTGAACAGTTTGTAATGGTTGTATCTAATGAGAAGTTCATGGGTGGGGGGCTAATCGAAGGTTATGATGATCATTGTATTCAGATAAAAGGTAGAGAGTTCTCACGTACTCAGACCATGTTTATTCATACGCCTCCGCCAGAAACAGATATTCATTTTACTAGTTAACCGATGCCAATCTCTTAACTTTGACCTCTCATGGACTAATAGGTGTCAGATTGCCGCTTGTAAATAATCGCGGCAGCTAGGGATCAACATGACAAATCCCCGGCTGCCGCCTTCCAATTACTGCAAAGAGCCTTTAAACGCGTTATACATATTCGCCACATGTGCGTCAACATCATCCCGTGACATACGTAAGCGAGCTACAGAAGTGCCGTATCCAATTTCTTTCAGACCTTCTGCCAACCCCGCAAAAATGCCATCCGCAAAGGCATCCAAAGGCTCACCATGCACATGCAGGCCTGTTCCGCCCAAATCTGTATTCACGGCGGGAGGAGCCACCTCAATCACTTCAACCGAAGTCTCCGAGAGTTGTTGCCTCAGGCTCATGGTGAATGAGTGAAGAGCCGCTTTCGTTGCAGAATAAATAGGCGCAATCGCAAACGGGGTAAAAGCTAACCCCGATGTTACGTTAATGATCGCCGCATCATCTTTCGTTGCAAAAAACGGGGCGAACAGCATAGCGAGATGAAAAGGCGCTTCAATGTTCGTTGTGATTTCTTTATTGAAATAACCCCAATCGTTCTTCGCATCCGTTTTAAGCACATCAAAGCGTTGTTGAATGCCTGCGTTGTTCACTAACACGTTCACATCCGGATAATTTGCGGTGACCCAATCGAACAAGGCCGCACGCTCAGATTCAATATCCAGGTCACTCACCCGAGTAATGAGGCCGGGGATTTTCTCCTTTGCACTTTGCAGCACATGCTCCCGTCGTCCGGTAACAATAACGATATTTCCCGCTTTGACGAAGCGTTCTGCAAAAGCAAAACCAATACCGGTGCTTCCGCCTGTAATAAGGATCGTATTATTAGAAAGTTTCATCTTAAGTTCCACTCCTCAAGTATCTTTGGTATATCGTGCTATTTTGAAGTCAATTCCTTCTAGCGACTCTGTCATTAATGAAATCTTATCCAGCACAGCTTGTTTGTGATTTAACATCATCTCAAGTCGTTGTTCGGTGGTGCTCTCGCCTTCTACGACCCAATCCATATATTGCTTAATGTCACTTATGGGCATCTGTGTGTTCTTTAAACAAATAACGGTTGCGAGGAGCGCCATTTGATCCTCCGAAAATAACCGTCTGCCGGCATCATCGCGCTCGACGAACGGTAATAAGCCCTTTTTTTCATAATATCGTATTGTTGATTCTGGAAGATTAAATCTGGCTGCAACTTCGCTAATGGAAAAATACTTCATCTGGAGACCTCCGGATACTTTGCCCTGTCGACAAGATTATGATACGACTTAAACCATGGTTTAAGTCAACGATAAATTTTAAGGTTTTGCGCAGAAAAAAAGAAACAGCCTTGGTTTGGACTCCTGCCAAACGAAGACTGCTTCTATTCAACTATCAAATCCGGCAAATATCCTTCGGGCAATTCTCACAATGACAAATATCCCGCAAGTAATCGAGACTCAAAATAATAAGCCGTCCCTGTTCATCAAATTGAATGGCGTTAGCTTTCTTGAACTCGCCAAGCATGCGATTGACGCTTTCGCGGGTAGCTCCGATCATGTCGGCAAGCTCGGAATTGGTCAGCTTCTTGGAAACGAGAATCTGTCCATCCTGCTGAATGCCGTAGGAGTTCGAGAGCCTGATCATCAACGAACACAAGGCGCCGTGCTTGCCGAACATCATGAGATCGCGGAACTTCGTCTGCGTCATACGATGGACAAGCCCCATCCACTTCATGAATTCCACCGCTAAATCCCCATGCTGCCAAAGCAGCACTTCCAGATCCTTCTGCTGGATGACGCCTATGACGGAATCCTCCATAGCCTCGGCCTTGAAGATGTGAAGCGACTGCTGAAAAGGATCGAACTGGCCAAACATATCGCCAGCTTGATACATGTACAAAACAAATTGCCGACCTTCATCCGAAGACTTGGTAATTTTAACACGGCCCTTTTTAATAAAGTAAAGCTTATCCGCAGGATCCCCTTCCCAGAACAAATGCGCTCCGGCAGCGATCTTCATCTCATACATAATCTGCTGCAGCTTCGTTAAGCTATCTGCTGAAAAGAAGCCTGTATTTGTCACACCCGTGTCGGGCCGTAATGTATTCGTGTTCTCCATCGACTTACCACTCCTAATAACATGATCAGGCAGTTTAATTCAAGTATAACAGATTCGCCCCCAAAGCACTGTGATTTATATCACATCGCTCATGGAGCTGTGACATTTTTCACTTACGGAATGGTAAGTCTGAACTAAATTATAACTATACCAAACTTAGCTTGGGAGGTGTGGCGGTAAATGCTTACAGGTGTGATTTTGGCTGGCGGCGTCAAGCGCCGGATGAATGGCATCTTGAAGGCGCTGCTCCCGTTCGAGGGCCAGCCGCTCATTGTCCGGCAAATCGACCAAATGCGAAATTTATGCGATGAACTGATGGTGGTTACGGACGAGCCCAGACCGCTCTTGCCAGTTCTGGATCCCTCTGTCCGTGTGATAACGGATTTTTTTAAAGGCTGCGGAGCGCTGGGAGGGCTGCATGCGGCCTTGTCGTTAGCCGGCAACTCGTCGGTATGGATCGTAGGCGGGGATATGCCCTTCCTTTCCAGCGAGGCGGCGGAACACATGTGGAAAAGAAAGAGTGAAGGGCTCCACGCTGTTATCCCGCGTATAGCAGGCGAGTTAGTTCCGTTACACGGTATTTATGATCGGGCGAGCACGTCGCATATGATTCCGCTACTGGAACGAGGCGAATCCCAAATATTAACGCTGTTGAACTATATTGATTGGCGAGCTGCGTCGATGGACGACCTGCCGGAATATGACGCCCGGCGAAACCTCGCCTCCAGCATCCGCACGATGCAGGATTATGAAGCGCTGCGGCCCGACGGGCGAAGACGATAGGCTGAACGTGCCGATTTCGCAGCAATGTGATATTCGTCACTGAGGGGATGGCTGGAAATCTCCTACAATAGTGGCATCGCGATCGAACTCGAACACGGCGGAGGTGAGGGATGACATGGTGGAGACGAAGAAGAAAGCTGGCAAGAACGGTCAGGTTGTGGCTGCTGCTGCAGCAAAGGAGCCGGCTCTAAAAGGGACTTTTGCCGCAGTATTGCTTCTGGGAGGTTTTCTGGCGATGACGTGGTTGGCTGTATTCCTATTATTTCTTTCCAGACAATAGCCGGATCGCGATGCAAGCAGAAAGGGGCAAGTTATGCATATTCATAAACTTGAGAAAATTTGGCTTACGATTGGGATCAGCATGTTATTTGTTTTTTTAGGCGTTCTGGGCGTATCCGCCTTTGCCATGGGCTTACAACCACCCAGTGAGCACCACCATATGCTCGATCCGGCTAAGGTTCAGGAGACTGCGCCATTCGACAAGCCGGGGCTGCGTCAAACCGGGGACAGCACGTATGAAGCTGTGATGACCGCTTTTACGTTCGGTTATGCTCCCGATAAGATGGAGATTCCGCTCGGAGCTACCATTGACTTCGTGGTGACCAGCCAGGATGTCGTGCACGGTTTTGAAATACCGGGAACCAATATCAATATGATGATTGTTCCTGGAGAAGTAAGCCATGTCAGCCATAAATTTACGAAGCCTGGCGAGTACTTGATTCTATGCAATGAATACTGCGGTGGTGCGCATGAATTTATGAAAACGACGATTATCGTTAAATGACGGGAAGCTATTCAGGAAGGTGGAAGTTGTCATGCTGACAGGACGACAGGAGTTTGGTGAAGCTGCATTTGATCGGAAGGACGGCAAGCTCGTTGTCGCCCATATCCTTGTTGCTTTTATAGCTTTGCTTATTGGCGGCGTGGCGGGGCTGCTGCAGTCGATGGTGAGGAGCGGGTCGTTAAAGCTCCCGTTCAATATCGGCTACTATGAGCTTTTAACCGCACACGGCGTGTTGATGGCTATTATTTTTACAACTTATTTTATTATCGGGTTTCTGTATTCAGGCGTTTCCCACACATTGGGGGGCAAATTGCTGCCGATCGTGAACCGCATGGGTTGGCTCGGATTTGCGCTTATGACAGCAGGCACAGCCCTCGGCGTGGTCATGATCCTGACCGGGAAGGCCAGTGTGCTGTATACGTTTTATGCGCCGCTCAAGGCTTCGCCTTACTTCTATATCAGTTTGGTTTTCATTGTGGTAGGCAGCTGGATCAGCGGTTGGGGTATTTTCTATCAATTTAAATATTGGAAAAAGACGCATCAAGGCCTGACATCACCGCTCTTTGCTTTCATGGCGGTCGTTACTTTCCTCATGTGGCAGATTGCGACGCTGGGTGTGGCGGCTGAAGTGCTAATTCAGCTGATTCCTTGGTCGTTCGGCTGGGTGGAAACGATCAATGTCATGCTTAGCCGCACACTGTTCTGGTATTTTGGCCATCCGCTCGTATATTTCTGGCTCATGCCGGCGTATATGTGCTGGTATGTCATCATTCCGAAGATTATCGGGGGCAAAATTTACAGTGACGCGCTGGCTAGACTAGCCTTCATATTGCTGCTGCTGTTCTCCATTCCGGTAGGGTTTCACCATCAATTAATGGAACCTGGGATCAGTCCATTTTGGAAATTTCTCCAAGTTGTACTGACGTTTATGGTTGTCGTTCCTTCGCTGATGACGGCATTCTCCTTATTTGCCACCTTTGAACTGAACGGTCGTGCCAAAGGCGCCAAAGGGCTCTTCGGCTGGGTGCGCGTCATGCCTTGGCGGGATGTTCGATTCTTCGCCCCTTTCATGGGCATGTTGATTTTTATTCCTGCGGGCGCAGGAGGGTTAATCAATGCGAGTAACCAAATGAATGCCGTGATTCACAACACGTTATGGGTGACAGGGCACTTTCATCTGACAGTGGCGACGAGTGTAGCCCTGACTTTCTTTGGCATTACGTACTGGCTGATCCCGGCGGTAACCGGACGCGTACTGACGAAGCGCATGAATAAGCTGGGCATCATTCAGACGGTGATCTGGTGTGTGGGCATGTTCTTCATGTCAGGGGCCATGCATCTATCGGGTTTGTTCGGCGCGCCTCGCAGAACGGCCTTTACGACCTATGAAGGAAATGCAGATGCGATGAGCTGGATGCCCTATTATGTAGGCATGGCCATAGGCGGGACCGTGTTATTCATCGGCGTATTGCTTATGGTGTATAATGTGTTCGCACTGCTTAAAGCCCCTCAAGGCGCAACCGAATACCCAATCGGCGAGACGATGGAGCAGGCGGAAACGACACCGGCTTATCTGGAGCGCTGGGGCGTCTGGATTAGCTTATCGGTAGTGTTGATTCTTATCGCGTACTCGATTCCATTAATGGATATGATTATGCATCCAGGTGTAGGCTCGAAGGGATTCGTCACTTGGTAAAATAGGCGGGAACACCGGCCGGGCCTTATAAGGAAAAATGACGTCATTTATTTAAAGATCTTGTGAATTAATTCACAAAATGTACAATTCGTACAACCGGGCTTCATCGTGGGTCGAATGCATCATAAAATCATGGAGGTAATTGGATGAAAAAGTTAGGGATGAGTGCGGCAGTAGTCGCTATGCTGGTGATGATCGCCATGGTGTTCGCAGCATGTGGAAAAGATGATGGCGGTACAGCGTCCGGGACTCCGGCTGTGGTGAAGGAAGTGACGCTTCAAGCCAAAAACTTCGAGTTCGATCAGAAGGAAATTCGTCTGAAAAAAGGCGATAAAGTCAAAATTACGCTTGAAACTACACAAGGCAGCCATTCGGTCAAAATCGAAGGCTACGATAAAACGATTCAAGCCGGCAAATCTGTCACGTTTACCGCTGACAAGGCGGGAGAATTTACATTTGCTTGTGATCTGTTCTGCGGTCAGGGCCATGGGGATATGACGGGGAAATTGATCGTCGAGTAAGAGAATTTCAGACGGGTATCAAGATGAAAGCCTCTGAGCGTAACGCTGCTCATGGGCTTTTATTTTCGTTTCATTTCTGGCACTATAGGGTAATATAGAAGGGATTTGCCAGAGGTTCGGGCACTTTTTATTTGTTTACTGTAAGGAGGGGGAGTCGGGATGGAAGTTTTTGTTGTCGTTCTGTTACTGCTAGTCTTAATCGGGGTATCCAACGTAATCTACAGGTTCGTTCCCTTCGTACCTGTTCCATTGATTCAAATCGTGCTTGGCGCTATCATCGCGGTGATTCCCCTGGGCATTCATCTGCCGCTGGAACCAGAGCTGTTTTTTATCTTGTTTATCGCTCCGCTGCTGTATAACGACGGTAAGCATACGCCCCGGGAAGAGCTTTGGCGTTTGCGGGCGCCGATTCTGCTGCTTGCCGTGGGGCTTGTGTTTGCGACGGTGCTGGTAGTCGGTTACACGATCAACTGGATGATCCCGTCGATCCCGCTGGCGGCAGCCTTCGGTCTGGCAGCCATTCTGTCGCCGACAGACGCGGTGGCCGTCGGTTCATTGGCAGGCCGGATTCACCTGCCGAAGAGCCTGATGCGTCTGTTGGAAGGCGAAGCCTTGATGAACGACGCCTCGGGCCTCGTGGCCTTCAGATTCGCCATCGCCGCCATGGTGACAGGCGTGTTCTCGCTGCAGAAGGCGACGGTCAGCTTCCTGCTGATCGCGTTAGGCGGCTTGGTCGTCGGGGCGCTGCTGGCCTTCATTATCATCGGCATTCGCCAGCTGCTCCGGCGCGTCGGCCTGGAGGATGAGACGATGCATATGCTGCTGCAGATCCTGACGCCGTTCCTCCTGTACCTGATCGCAGAGGAGATTGGCGTATCGGGGATCTTATCCGCCGTGGCGGGCGGCATTGTGCACGCCGTGGAGAGCGAACGGCTGGAACGCGATATGCCGAAGCTGAAGTCGGTATCGACGAACACGTGGTCGGTCATTCTTTTTATATTGAACGGGCTGGTCTTCGTCATTCTCGGCTTCCAAATTCCCGAGGTGACCGAAGTCATCTTCAAAGATCCGGACTTCAACAACTACCAGATGCTGGGCTATGCGGTCGTGATTTTCGTGATGCTGCTCGTCCTCCGCTTTGTATGGACGCTCCTGTTCACAAAGGGAGGGCGCATGTTCGGCAAATCCAGCAAAGAAGCGGCGAGCTTCAAGGTGCTCATCTTGACGACGATTTCAGGGGTGCGCGGTGCCGTGACTCTGGCCGGTGCCTTCTCCATTCCGCTGTATCTGGCGAGCGGAGAGCTGTTCCCGCAGCGCGATCTGATCATCTTCCTCGCGGCCTGTGTGATTCTGCTGTCGCTGCTGACAGCGAGCATTCTGCTGCCGCTGATCGCGAAGAAGCGGGTGTCCGCCGACGAGACCGAGAAAGCGCAGATCGAGCGCGAGTGGCAAATCCAGGTGATGCAGGCAGCCGTGCGTCATTTGCAGCAGGAGAGCAACGAGGAGAACGAGATGGCGTTGGAATCGGTCATTGCGGAGTATCGCCGAATGATCCAACAGTTAAGCACAACGGACAATCCGTCGAGGCCATTACCCCGTCTGCGTCATGAAGAAGTGGAGCTGCGCCGAGCTGCGCTAGATATTGAACGGACTTTTGTCAGCAATAAGCTGGAGCAGGGGACGATCACGCAGCGGCACGCCGATTTCTATTTCAAGATGCTGGATCAGGTCGAGCTTATTCTCGCGAATCGATTCCATCTCTGGGTAATGATTTTCAAGAAGCTGTGGGGCCGGTTGAAATCTTCCTTCCGCTTTGTGCCAAGCGAGATTTCTTTCTCTGAGCAGGACGTGATGGCGCTTCGCGGGTTGAAGATCCAGTGCAGTCAGGCGGTGATTCACCAGATGGGACCGCTGTGCACGCCGGAGATAAAGGATGACCCGACGGAATGTGTCGTTGCTTACTATAATCAAGTCCTCGATCGCTTGAAGAAGATTCAGCTGGCAGCTACGCATAAGGATCGCGCGTTTGACGATTCCCGTAAAGAATTTCACTGGATCGCCGTTCAAGCGGAGCGGGAGGAAGTGCAGAGCCTGTATGAACAGGGGACGATCGATCGTACGCTGGCCGCTGAACTGCGGCGTCTAATCCGTGATCGGGAAGCCTCGCTGTATGAGCAGGACGAATTAGGATGATAAAGGAAACCCAGCCTTTCCATGTTTAGTGGAGGGCTGGGTTTTCTCTCATTTTAAGCAAGCTGGGAAGAGCCGATGTCTCACGGGGAGCGGTGTCATTCTACAGCGAAAAGCCCGCTCTAGAGCCCCTACTTGGCTCGTGCGGACTCGCTCTAATGCGAATGAGTCACATTAGAACGTCTGCTTGGCTCGCGCGCCGACCCTCTAAAGCGGATTTTTCACTTTAGAGCAACCCCCCTCGGAGCGCCTTGACCAGGCTGGCAGAGTGCTAGTTAAAATATGTAATTGCATGCGCTTTCATCCATAAATGAGGTCAAAAATGCCGAAAGATCGGCGCTGGATCATTTTACATCGCGGGTAAAAGGGTCTATGATTTGGCTCAAAACCAAATCAAACATGCATCAACGCTGAGTCCCTGCTAGACAGGGAACGGGGGAACCAACAAGAACAAGCCGGCCATCGCCGGTCTGTTCTCGGGGTGAATCTCTGGCAAATGATTGCCGGAGTAGGGCGCTCTCAAGCCCGAATCCGACAGCTAACCTCGTAAGCGTATTGGGAGAGAATGACCCATGGAGGATCTGCCGGCCCGTTCCAATGAATGCGGCTGGACAAGAAGCCTGCGTGTAGAGCAATTCTCTGCGCAAAGGCTTCTTTGTGTTTTTTACAAATAAGGAGCGTGTACGAAGAATGATTGAGGAAAAGATATGTCCGTCGCATCAGGCTTATGCCGGCAGCAGCTGCAAAATCAGCAGCATCGAATGCTTTCGCTTTGACCAGGAGCTCAAACAAAGGCTGTTCCCGGGATACGGGCAGCAAGACAGCTGCGGTGTGCTCACGCTTCGAACCGATCATGGGGATTTTGGCATTAGCGGCTTTGCGCTGTCTTGTAGCAGGATGCATGGAGATTTCGTGCGTTGGGCTTACGTTTTTCAGCGGATTAAGGGTATGTCTCTGGAGGATGCGCTCCAGTACGCTCTGTTGAAACAAGAGATCTGGGGGACAGACCGGTCGCGGATGCTGGAATCGGCATTGACGTGCATGACAAGCGAGCCTGAAGCGGTTTTTCCCGCAAAATCCGACTGGAATTGTGTGAAAGACCACAGCTACCTATTCGATCATGCGCAAGCTTATATCGCTTTCTGATGAGTCATTTTTATACTTTTTTTACACATGACCCTGCATTCTTTACCCCCTTTTTACAGCAAATCGTATTAAGATTTCTTTGTAACGAATAAGCAAGCAGCTCGGAATGGGCGTGGTGATGGTGGAGGCGTAAGGGGATGAAAGATTCTGCATCTATTCTGGTTGTGGCGCCGAGGAATACGGGGGAACCATTGCTCCGGTATTTGAAATACAAGTATTTGCCATTTATTGTAATGACCAATAATAAGCAGGAAGAACAGCATCTTCGCAGGCTTGGCGTGGAGCACATCCTAATGGTGGATACAGTGGAGCATGAAACTTGGGCTGTTCCGGAGACACCGATCGGTAAAGTGTTTATGTTCGAAAAGAGTTTGCCGCTCTGCTGCCGTTATCTCCAGATTGTCCGGAATTGGACGGCGCAGCCGATCTATGTGATCTCCGAGCGGCCCAGTGTCAGGCACATCTACAAAGGCCTTGGGGCCGATCATGTGATTTATTCTAGGAATGGTCAGATTGCATTTTTAGTTGACTAGTTGCGGGAGGTGACCAAACATATGTTTGGAGATGTTGGTATGGTGATTCTTTTTATCGCATCCTTTGCGGTGTTTTGGGGGTTTTTGAAGTTTTGTGAAAGAGCCTAGGGGGTGGCAGCCATGTGGATTATTGGTTTAATTGCCGGTGCGCTTATTGTGTATCTTGGCGTTGTGTTGGTGAAGCCGGAGAAATTTTAAAAAGAGACATGCATCGGTGCATGAGGAGGATTTACAGACATGGGTATGGGAATTGTGCAGGTAGCCCTGACAGTAGTCATTATTCTGCTATTGGTGAAGCCGATGGGCAGCTATCTGGTCAAAGTATTTAGTTATGAACGATCCGGTCTGGACCGGGTGTTCGGTCCCATCGAGCGGGGCTTTTACCGCCTTATGGGTGTTCGAGAAAATGAATCCATGGGATGGAAGCAGTATTTGGGAGCCATGCTCCTTTCCAACTTCGTTATGATGGTTCTCTTGTATGTTGTCCTAAGAACGCAAAAATATTTGCCGCTTAATCCGGACGGCATCGCCAATATGCCGGCGGCTCAAGCGTTTAATACGGCAACGTCGTTCATTACGAATACGAACTGGCAGTCGTACAGTGGCGAGAACGCTTTGTCTTACTTGTCTCAGCTGCTGGCCGTTACGTTCCCGATGTTCACATCGGCAGCGACCGGGTTTGCCGTTGCAATTGCCTTTATTCGCGGCTTGATTGGCCGTCAGAACGATCTTGGTAACTTCTATGTAGACGTCACTCGTTCGATCTTTCGCATCTTCTTGCCGTTGAGCTTTATCGTTGCGTTGTTTCTGGTATTCCAGGGCATCCCGCAAACGCTGCAAGGAGCGGTGTCAGCTACAACGCTGGAAGGTGCGCAGCAGACGATCACACGTGGACTTGTGGCATCGCTCGAGTCGATCAAGCATCTCGGCACGAACGGTGGGGGCTGGTTCGGTACGAATGCCGCACATCCGTTTGAGAATCCGACCGCTTTGTCCAATGTGATTCACATTCTATGTATGATGCTGCTGCCTACGGCGCTTGTTTATGCATTCGGGCTTATGATCAAGAACAAGAAGCAAGGCTGGGCGGTTTTCACAGCGATGGGCGTCATTTTCCTGGTGATGCTGGCAACCGTATTTGTTGCGGAATATAAAGGTGTTGCGGCACTCGATACCCTGGGTGTTCATGGCAACATGGAGGGCAAGGAAGTCCGGCTGGGCGTTGCGCAATCAGCGCTGTTCACGGCTGTGACGACTGCGGCCACAACAGGTTCCGTCGACAATATGCATGAATCATTGACTCCGATGGGCGGCTTTGTACCACTAGCCGAAATGATGCTCAATAACGTCTTCGGCGGTAAAGGTGTAGGCTTGCTGAACGGTTTGTTATATCTGATCCTGGCGATTTTCATCTGCGGTCTGATGGTAGGCCGTACGCCGGAATTTCTCGGCAAGAAAATTGAAGGCAAGGAAGTGAAGCTCGCTTCCATTGCGCTGCTCACGCATCCTTTGATCATTCTGGCTCCGACGGCGCTTGCGTTATTGCGTCCGGAATCGATTTCCTCGATCTCGAATTCCGGTATGCACGGCTTGTCGGAAGTCCTATATGCTTTCACATCGGGCGCAGCCAATAACGGCTCTGCGTTTGCCGGACTAAATGCCAATACGAACTTCTATAATGTCGGCATTGGTTTAGTGATGTTGTTTGGCCGCTACATCTCCATCATTGCGATGCTGGCGATTGCCGGTTCATTGGCCGCCAAGCGCGTTGTGCCGGTAACAACAGGCACCTTGCGGACGAATACCCCTCTGTTTACGGGAATATTGGTAATGATCATTCTCGTGATCGGGGCGCTTACCTTCTTCCCTGCTCTGGCGCTGGGACCGATTGCTGAGCATTTGGCCATGCCGCATTAAGGGCGGCGTACATTAGAGGGAGGATTCCTATGACTACCGTACGTAAAAAAACAATATCGAAAGAGTTGGCCTCACAGGCTGTACTCGATGCATTCAAAAAGCTCAATCCCGCTGTCATGATCAAGAACCCGGTCATGTTCATTGTAGAAGTCGGCACGTTCATTACGCTGCTGTTATCGTTCAAACCTGATTTGTTTGTCGCCTCAGGAGTTAGCCGAGGCTATAATATCGCCGTCTGTTTGATCCTGCTGTTCACGGTTCTCTTCGCTAACTTTGCCGAAGCGCTGGCTGAGGGCCGCGGGAAGGCTCAGGCGGATACGCTGCGCAAGACGAAGTCCGATACGATGGCGAAGCTGGTGCAAAAAGATGGTTCCCTGAAGCAAGTATCGTCCACACAGTTGAAAAAAGGCGATATCGTCCGCGTTGACACCGGGGAAATCATCCCGACGGACGGGGAAATTATCGAAGGCCTGGCGTCGATTGACGAGTCCGCGATTACGGGCGAATCTGCGCCAGTCATTAAGGAAGCGGGCGGCGATTTCTCTTCCGTCACCGGTGGTACCCGGGTTGCCTCGGACTACATCATCGTGAAAGTGATGACGGACCCGGGCGAATCGTTCCTGGACCGCATGATTGCGCTCGTTGAGGGCGCCAAACGGCAAAAAACGCCGAACGAAATTGCCCTCACGACTTTGTTGGCCGTATTAACACTGATTTTCATGATCGTTATTATTACGATGGTTCCGATGGCGCAGTACCTTGGCGTTCAGCTGGACCTGGCCACATTGATCGCGCTGCTCGTTTGTTTGATTCCGACAACCATAGGCGGTTTGTTATCCGCGATTGGTATTGCGGGGATGGATCGGGTAACCCAATATAATGTGCTTGCTATGTCCGGTAAAGCCGTAGAGGCAGCCGGTGATATCGATACGCTCATTCTGGATAAAACAGGTACGATTACGTACGGTAACCGGATGGCAGCCGAGTTTCTCCCTGTGAAGGGCGTTACGCAAAAAGAAATGATCTTCAGCTCGTTGAAAGCCTCTGTTAACGATGAAACGCCGGAAGGCCGTTCGATTGTCGAGCTGGCGGGCAAACTCGGCGCGTCTTGGGCGGAGAGTGAATACCGGGATGCGGAGTCGATCGAGTTTACAGCAGAGACACGGATGTCAGGTTTGAATTTGAGCAATGGCATGCAGGTGCGCAAAGGTGCTGTCGATGCTGTGAAGAAGCATGTAATGGCTAAGGGTGGCAGCATTCCTGTTGATCTGGACGAAATCGCGCAAAAGATCGCCAAAGCGGGCGGTACTCCGCTGGCAGTCTCTGTCAATGAGCGTATCTTCGGTGTCATCTACTTGAAAGATACGGTGAAGCCTGGATTGAAGGAACGCTTCGCCGAGATGAGAACGATGGGGATCAAAACGATCATGTGTACAGGTGACAACCCGCTTACAGCGGCGACGATTGCCATGGAAGCCGGCGTTGACGACTTTATCGCGGAAGCGAAGCCGGAAGACAAGATTGCCGTTATCCGGAAAGAGCAGCAGGAAGGTAAGCTCGTAGCGATGACTGGTGACGGGACGAATGACGCACCGGCGCTTGCTCAAGCCGATGTGGGCCTGGCGATGAACTCGGGGACAATGGCGGCCAAAGAGGCGGCGAATATGATCGACCTTGATTCCGACCCAACGAAGCTGTTGTCCGTCGTGTCGATCGGCAAACAATTGCTGATTACACGGGGAGCGCTGACGACGTTCTCGATCGCCAACGATATTGCGAAATATTTTGCGATCATCCCTGCGATGTTTATTCTGGCAATGCCTCAATTGCAGGCGCTGAATATCATGCACCTGGCTTCGCCCCAGTCGGCTATATTATCGGCATTAATATTTAACGCCGTCATTATTCCGCTGCTCATTCCGATCGCGATGAAAGGTGTTAAATACCGCGCTATGTCGGCGGATAGACTGCTTTCGCGCAATGTGCTTATCTACGGCGTCGGCGGTGTTATCGTACCGTTCATCGGGATTAAGCTGATTGACCTGGTCCTGCAGGGGCTGCACATCGTTTAAAATAAAGAAGGAGAAACTTCAGGCTTTGCGCCTAGAGCTTGCAGGTCTGAGGTTTCCCCGTAATTAGGAGATATGATGATGAAACATATATGGACGGCGATTCGCGTTTCCGTGGTGCTCATGCTGGTCTGCGGGCTCATCTATCCATTGGTCACCACCGGGGTTGCGCAGGTGTTATTCCCTAAACAGGCCAACGGCAGTTTGATTGAGTCGAATGGCCAAACGGTCGGCTCTGAATTATTGGCTCAAGGATTCGAGTCTTCCAAACTGTTCCACCCGAGAGCTTCGAATGCCAAATACGATCCTACCGCTTCAGCGGGTTCTAACATGGCCATTGCTTCAGAGGATTATGTCAAAGCGATTGCAGACAAAATCGACGAAATCAAGAAGGATAATCCCACAATGACCGATATCCCTGCCGAATTGCTGACGGTGTCCGGCTCGGGCTTCGACCCGGATCTGTCGCCTGAAGGGGCGAAGGCGCAAGTGGCCCGCATTAGCAAGGAGACGGGAATCAGCGCTCAGCAGTTGAACCAGCTGATCGATGCTCATACGAAGGGCCGCCAGTTAGGGGTTTTCGGCGAGCCGCGCGTGAATGTCACTGAGCTGAATATCGAATTATTGAAGCAAGTGAAGCTTTAAGACCATCCAGCCGCTCCCGAATATTCGGGGGTGGCTTTGTGGCGTTATTACCGCTCGAGGAGGAAGCGAAATGGACGGGTTTAAACGTAAGACGCCGGAAGAGATCCTGCATTCGATCTCCAAGCTGCACCGCGGCACGTTGAAGATATACATCGGCCCGGTGAGCGGCTCGGGCAAGACCTACCATATGCTGCGGGAAGGGCATATTCTCAAGCAGCAGGGAATCGATGTGGTAATCTGCGCCGTATCGACGCTGAAGCGGCCGGAGACGGTCGAGCAATTGGGCGATTTGGAGCGGGTATCGAGCATTCATTGGTACAAGGGCGATGTCGAATACAAAGATTTGAACCTGGAGGACCTGCTGGCGAGAAATCCGGAGGTCGTGCTCGTTGACGGGCTGGCGCACCGCAATCGTCCGGATGCCAGGTTCGCGACGCGGCTTGAGGACATCAAGTATTTGCTCTCGCACGATATCAGCGTCATTACAACGGTGAACGTATATGAGCTGGAAGGCTACACGGAGCTGGCGCAAAAGCTGACGGGCATCGAAGTCGAGCATACCGTACCGGTCGACACGCTGGAGCTGGCTGATGAGGTGAGACTCATCGATGTGACGCCGGAGACGATTCTGAACCGGCTTGCAGAAGGGCATCTGAAGGTGAACAAAGATGCTTCGGTGTTCAAGCGCGGCAATCTCGGGGTGCTGCGCGAGCTGGCGCTGCGTCTGGTGGCGGAGGATGTCAATGAGTCGCTTAAGGAGCACCGCGAGGAGATGGGGCTTTGCGTTCCTCCCGGAACGGCGGAGCGCATTCTTGTCACGACACAGTACCACTGGAACGGCTCGATCTATGTGCGCAGAGGCCAACAGATTGCCAAACGGCTGAACGGTGATCTGCTGGTGGTGACGTTCAGGAATTTCAAGCGCGCGCTGAGCAAAGAAGCGACGACGTTCCGCCGCAGCATGATTAAGCTGGTGGAGAAGGTAGCGGGCGAGTTCGAGGAGCTGCCGTTCCGCAGCCGCAGAAGCATGCCGGGAACTCTGGTGCAGTACGCGTCGCGCCATCAGGTGACGCGCATTGTCATGGGGCATACGAAGCATACGCGGTGGCAGGAATTTTGGCAGGGCTCCGTGGTCAATACGCTGCTCAAAGTGACCAGAAATATCGATTTGTTCCTGGTCGCAGACCGGGCTGAGTATGAAGGAGAGCGGGTGCTTCCGGCGAAGATCATCTCCGCCAAGGAGCATCAGAAGTACCGCAGGTTAAGTGAACAGGAAGTTGTGGAAAAAATAGGTAAAATTAAACGCGGCAAATTCAAGGTCTACATTGGCGCCGCTCCCGGTGTAGGCAAAACGTACATGATGCTGCGGGAAGGCAACGATCATTTGAAAAAAGGGATTGATGTGCAGATCGGGCTGCTCGAGACGCATAACCGCAAAGAAACGATAGCACAGACAGGGAACCTGCCGATCTTCCCCCGCAAGAAGATCGTCTACCAGGGCATTGAGCTGGAGGAAATGGACACGGAGGCGATCATCCGTTACCGTCCGGAGGTCGTGCTGGTTGATGAGCTGGCACACACCAATGTTCCCGGAAGCAAAAATAAAAAACGTTACGAGGACGTCATGGAGATTTTGGATGCCGGCATATCTGTTATCACAACGGTCAATGTCCAGCATTTGGAGAGCTTGAATGATGCTGTGCAACAAATTACCGGCATTCGCGTCAGAGAGACTGTGCCGGATAATATTTTGCAGATGGCGGATGAGGTGCAGCTTATCGATGTATCCCCGGAAGCGCTACAGCAGCGGATGCGTGAGGGTAAAATCTATGCGAAGGCCAAAGTGGAGCAAGCGCTGTCCCATTTTTTCAAAACTGGGAATCTCATCGCTTTGCGTGAGCTTGCCCTGCGTGAAATCGCCGACGACGTCGACGAGCGCTTGGAATCGCTGGAGCGCAAAAGCTCTCTTCGCGGGCCGTGGCGGCGCAAGGAAGTGATTTTCGTCTGCGTGAACAGCACACCGCATGCCGAGCGACTGATTCGCCGCGGTTTTCGGACCGCGTATCGCTTGAAGGCTGCCTGGTACGTTAATTACGTTCATGTAGGGGGAGTCGGCGAGTATTCGGATGAGCTGAAAACAAGACTGAACGCTTTAGAGCGGCTGACGGTCCGACTTGGCGGCAAGTTCGTCGTTCACGAGGCGCGCGGCCCGAAGGAGATCGCTCATGTGCTGTCGGACAAGGCGGATGAAGCGGAGGCGACGCAATTGGTCATCGGACAGTCGAAGCTGACGTTCTGGGAGGAACTGCTCCAAGGTTCCGTCGTTAAGAAGCTGATCCGGAAGTCGAGGCATCGGGATGTGTTGATCGTTGCGGACTTTGAACCCAATCCTGCATAATGGGAGAGAAGATGATGATGAAGTAAGGTGACATGATGAACAGTCCGTGGAATCGGTTGGGGAAGTTGGCGCAAGGCAGCATTTATGCTTGGAGGCCGTATACCTGGGTGACGCTGGGCATCGTTCTTTTAACTTTGATGCTGCACAGCTTTGAGACGTTTTTTGATAACGTGAATATTGCATTAATTTATTTATTCCCCATTCTGATAAGCGCGGTATACGGGGGGGTGGGGCCTTCCATCTTTGCCGCTTGTTTAAGCGTACTGGTGTTCGATTTTTATTTTATTCCGCCATTCTTAAGTTTTACGATTGCGGATCTGCGGTATCTGCTGTCGTTTGTCGTCTATTTGGCGGTTGCCATCTTAACGGCCAGTCTGGCTGCGCGGTTGAAGCAGCAGCTGTATGTTGCCAAGCGACGGGAGGCGACGACCGCTACGCTCTATGCGTTGAGCAGGCAGATGACGGCGATTACGGATTTGCAATCGCTGCTGGATAATGTATCTCGCCAAGTATCGGAGACGGTCGGGGCTCAGGCTGTTATTTATATGCCGGACGCTGAGGATGAATTGAAAGTGATGACAAGCTCGGCAGACCCTGCATATTGGGGCGATGGCCCCTCGGAGATGGGCATTGCCAAGTGGGTTTATATGCATGGCGAGATGGCCGGAAGGGGCTCCGGCACACTTCGGGAATCGTCTGGCCTCTATGTGCCTTTACGCACGGAGGAGCGGGTTTACGGCGTATTGGCCGTCAATCTTGACCTGTACGAGCAGCCGGTTGCCGGGGCTGATGCACCGGACCAAGTGCGTCTGCTGGAGGCCATCGGCGGACTGGCCGCAAGTGCCGTCGCGCGCGTGAAGCTGGGCGAGGAGGCGAAGCTGGCTCATCTGATGGCGGAGTCGGAGCGCATTCGCACCGCACTGCTGGACTCGGTGTCGCACGAATTGCGCACGCCGCTGGCGACGATTATTGGCTCGGCCACAGGCTTAATCGAAGGCGACGTCATGTTCTCCAGGGAGGACCGGCTCGATCTGCTTGCTACGATCCGCGATGGCGCGCTGCGTATGAACCGGCTGGTGACGAACTTGCTCGGCATGGTGAAGTTGGAGAGCGGTATGCTGACGCTGCGCAAAACGTGGTGTGACCCCGCAGACATCATCGGCGTCGTGCTGGCGCAGGTGAAGGACTTCCAGCAGCATAGGAAGATTATAGTCGAGCTGCCGGATACCGTGCCTTATTTATACGGCGATGAGGTGCTGCTGGAGCAGGTGATCGTGAATGTCATCAGCAATGCAATCAAGTATTCGCCTGATTACAGTGAAATTGTCGTCACTGCAGCGCGGGCCGAGGATGGCCAGCACCTAATATTGACAGTGGCTGACACCGGCACAGGTATTGCGGCAGCGGACCGTGAGCGCATTTTTGATAAATTTTACCGCTCACCAGCAACAAGTTATGTGACCGGAACCGGGTTGGGGCTTGCCATCTGCAAAGGCATCATTGAAGCGCATGGCGGCACGATTACCGCGGAGGCGAATCTGGAGCGGGGGACGGTCATAAGGATTGTGCTGCCAAGCGGTGATGAGCGATTGTTACAGGATTGGATATCGGAAAGGACTAATGACTGACATGACGAATGGAGCGCGTATCTTAATAATCGATGATGAGCCGCAGATCCGGAAATTGCTGAAGGTGACACTGCAAGCGCATAGTTTTGAGATTCACGAGGCCTCAACAGGGGAAGACGGCGTATATCAAGCGAGCATCGTCCATCCCGACTTGATCGTGCTCGATCTCGGCTTGCCGGGCATGTCCGGTATGGACGTGTTGACGCGCATCCGGGAATGGGCGCAGATCCCGATTATCGTGCTGACGGCGAAGGACCGCGAGGAAGATAAAATAGCCGCACTGGATGGCGGTGCCGACGATTATGTGACCAAACCGTTCGGCATGGGCGAACTGGTTGCAAGGATTCGCGTAGCGCTGCGCCACGTAGCGAAGACGGTCGACGAGCCGATCCTGCGCTTCGATCATTTGGTTATCGATCTCGCGCAGCGGCTGGTCGAGCTGGATGGCAACCGGGTCAAGCTGACACCGACCGAGTATGATCTGTTGAAGGTGCTCGCCTCGAACGCGGGCAAGGTGGTTACGCAGCGCCAGCTGCTGCAGCAAGTGTGGGGCGGCCACCATCACGAGTCGGATAGCCACTATTTGCGCATCTACATCGGGCATCTGCGGAAGAAGCTGGAAGAGGACCCGACGCGACCGAAGTTTATCGAAACGGAGCCGGGGATCGGGTACCGGTTTTTGGTGCAGTCTTAGCGGCAGTGAGGTGCGGCACGGCTGCGGTGTAGTGCGCGAGCGGTGCCTTCTGGCTGCTCCCGGGCACATGAACCGCACATCATAAGCGCATAAAAGAAAGGGGACCTCTAAGTTAGCAGCCTTAGAGATCCCCTTTTTGCTATATTGTACCGGTTGGTATTATATGTTAATATATTTGTAAAAATGTTAAATTAAATCATACCATAAATCAACCTCATAGTCAATGATTAAAACGGAGGTTCCCATGAGCCAACTGCCCTGCCAAGGTTGCAAAGGATTATGCTGCGGTCCTGTCCCTGTCACAGATCAAGAGTTGAAAACAATAAAGAAGAAAATGAAAGCTATGCCTGTCAAATTGCGCGCAGAGCTGGAGAACCAACAGCGTCATTATGGCACATGCATATTCTATGATATGGAGAAAGACAAATGCGGCATCCATG
>Ga0209566_100628_pt1 | contig 21710 bp, 18 predicted proteins | sample Araplavi_mTSA_r2_2_FD_184287 | JGI IMG/M metagenome (GOLD analysis project Ga0209566, IMG submission 184287) | Arabidopsis root microbial communities from North Carolina, USA - plate scrape CL_Cvi_mTSA_r2 (SPAdes) (version 2) | ecosystem: Host-associated > Plants > Roots > Endosphere | place...
TTCACGACGCTCAAGACATAGCCTTCTTTATCTTCAGAGCCGATATGCCCGTCAAAGCTGTGCAGCGAAAAATTCATCTGCCGAAGCGCCGGCTTACCCAGCAGCTTATGCCTGTTTTTTGTAATTAGCGTGCCGTTGGATGTGATGTTGACCTTGAACCCTTTTTCATGACTGATGTCCAGCAATTGGTCAATCTTGGGATGCAGCAAAGGTTCACCCTTGACATGCAAATAGATATGGTCGGTGTGCGGTTTAATTTGATCCAAAATATGGGTAAACGTATCTATTTCAATAAAGCCTTTAGCACGCTGTGTCTGCGGGCAAAACGTGCAAGCCAAATTACAGATGCTCGTCACTTCAATGTAAAACTTTTTAAACTTTTTCATGCCGGGATACTCCGTTTCTGTCTCACTAATCTGCAAACTATTAGCTATTATAGCAGAGTTAGACGATCCATTGCACGATGATTCCAATAAAATGCGCCGAAGGAATGAGCACCGCTTGCGCTAAAAGCGTTCCTATAAAGCGCGAAGTCATCAGCAGCGCATAAATTTTACCAAGCTGGAGTTTATGTTCCTCGTCGTGCAGGGCCTTGTCCGTAATGAGTCCGAGCTGCGGATCGATAAATATGGTCAACAAAATCGTGGCGATGCCATTGATGATACCGGAAGCTTGCGAAGCCGTCGTGCTGAATTGAGGCAGCAAGTGAGCTGCAAAGAGCGAGGCCAACACACCAACGGAGTAAAATGAGGTCACGACCACATTCAATATAAGAAAACGCTTCGGAATGCCCAAATAACGAAAGTGCTGCAGCTTAATGGATGGCTTTTTCAAGTAATGTTTTGTGTTTTTCAACTGGTCTATGGTGACACTTGTAATCAACTTGGGAAGGGACCCTGCCACTTCCAATTTGGCAATCACGCGCTGACTAATCTTGACAAAAGACGGAAACAGCGCGATCGCAATCAACGTCCCGATGGTGGAAGCAAAGAGTGTTAACCGCAAATAGCGCTCCAAATCAAACGTGACATCAAGCTTCGCATAGTCCACAAACTTTGCGGTCAACGGCGCCTGAACCAAATTGGCCGTGCGTGAAACAAGCACGATAATCCCTGTCAGCGACAGCGCCACCGCGATTTTATTCAGTTGAACGCCGGCAAAACGTACTGAATACGACAGCGTCTCAGCCGTATGAATAATCATCGTTAAAATAAAAACAACGATCAGACTGTTCGTCATAGCTGCGCGTCACCTGAGAGAACCGCGCTGATTGCAGCCAGCGCTTGTTCCCATCGCAGCTTCATCGCTTCGCGGCATGCTTCATCCGCCAGGTTTTCCTGGTGAACGCTGATCGTCGTCTTCTCCGAGGCTGTCGGCAGCAGCCGGATCTGTATCGTTGACGCTTTCTGCCATTCACCAGGCTGCCAAGTGAGCCGAAGCTGCTTCAGCGGCTTAACGACGCGGATCACCCCGGCTGCGCCGTCTTTTGTGACATAGGCTTTCCCTGGTGCAAAGCTCAGGTCAGCTGCTTCCCCTAACCACAGCTTCCGCCCCTGCGGTGAAGTCAGCAGCTGCCAGGCTGCCAGACTGGTGATGGGAAGCGATCTTCTAACACCGATCTGAAAGCCTGCAGATTGAGTTTGACCAACTGGTTTTGTCATTGCCAAACGAACCACTCCTTCACTTTGTTTTTGCAGGTTCACCTGCGGCCACATCTGCTGCCGGCGCTTCATCGCCGTACCACAGCTCTTGGAATGTCGTGCTGTTCTGCAGCAGCTCGGCGGAAGTCCCCTCCGCCTCGATGCGGCCGTCTTTCATAACGATTATGTGATCGGCTCTCGCCAGCGCCGCCTTGCGATGGGAGACGACCAGACATGTCGCATCTCCGCGCCGCTGAAACATACGCTCCCACAGCTTCTGCTCAGTCTCGACATCGAGCGCGCTCGACAAGTCGTCGAATACATACAGCTCCGCATCGCGAACGAGCATGCGCGCCGCCGCCGTCCGCTGCGCCTGGCCGCCGGACAGCTTCACCCCGCGCGGGCCGATGACCGTATCGAGCCCGCCGGGCAGCTGCGCGACGTCCTCTTCCAGGACGGCCGCATGCAGCGCCTGCTGCAAGCTCCCCTCCTGCTCCGCTTGGCCGAGCAGGATGTTGTTGCGCAGCGTATCGCTGTACAACCGCGGCACCTGTGCCGTGTACGCGCTCTGCGGCGGCGTGAAGAAGGTGCCTGGATCATCGACCGGTTCGCCATTCCAGGCGATCCGCCCCTCATCCTTGGGCAGCAGGCCGAGCAGCGTGCGCACGAGCGTAGTTTTACCTGAGCCGATAGGGCCGGTGACGACCGTGAATGACCCCCGCGCAAGCGATAGCTGCACATTTGCGATCCCTCTGGCTGTGTCTGGATATGAGTAAGACATTCCGTCGACATCCAGCCGCTTCAGAGGCGTATGTAAATGTTCAACCGGGGCGGCTTGATCAGACGGAGCATTTTTGTTGTCCAAATGCAACTCTTTTGCCATCGTTAACATTTTCGCCGAAGCCCCCTGCAGCAGAAACGTCAGCCGCTCGAGCGCTACACTCATCTGTTTGAAGTAAGTAATAAATTTACCGACATTGGAAATGAATTGCGTAACAAAAGTCAAATAGTAGACAAATAAAGCAAAATCGCCGACGGTAAACGTCCCTGCGCGCATTTTTTGTCCGGCAAGAAGCAGAATCAGCCCCGTTCCCAGGTTGACGGAATTCGAAAAAATCGAATCCAGCAGCTCCGTCATGAGACGGTCCTTGATCATCGCTTTGCGGCGATCATCCCCGAGCCGACGGAAGCGTTCAATGACGCGCTTTTCCGCGCCAGCGACCTGGATCGCCTGAACGTTGCCGAACATCTCGCTAATTTCACCCGTGACTTTAGCGGTCGATTCCCGGCTTGCCGCCCGGTACTTCTGCAGCCGCGCCGTCGCCAGCTGCGCGGCCGAAATGACCAGCACCAACGGTAGAAACACGAGCAGCGTCATCTGGGCATCGATGCGAATCAGAATATAACTGGACACCGCTGCGAAGCAGGTCATCCCGAACACATCGACCGACCAGCTCGCGGCCTCCTCGGACTGATCCACATCGTCACGAAAATGGCTGATCGCCTCCCCCGGCGATACGGGAATCGCCCGTGCACCGGGCTGCTTGAGCACATGCTCCAGCAAGTTGCGGCGCAGCAGCATCCCCATGCGGAAGCGGAAATGCACGTCCGTAATGAAGCCGATGATGATGAGCACAATCCGCCCTAATGTAGCCGCCATCAGCAAAGCGATGATGCCCCAAACGCCATACCCCAGCTTGGCATTGCCGGTGAGCGAGTCGAAGAACTCTTTGGTCACGAGTCCTGGGATAATCGGTGCCAAATAAATGACCGTCCATGCAATGGCATTAATCACATACCGGAGCGGCTTATACATAATCAAGCGCCATAAATATTGAAACGTCGTCATGCCAGCACCTCCTCTAGCCCCGTCGCCAGCAGTTGGCTGAATCGTGATGAAGGATCAGCGGCCAGCTGCTCTCTTTTGCCGGATTCCAGAACCTTGCCATGATCGAGGATCAAAATATGATCCGCCCGCTGCACCGTGCTTAAGCGATGGGCAATCATAATGCAGGACCTTGATTGAAGCAGCTTGGAGACAGCCTTTTCCATACGCTGCTCCGTGAGCGGATCGAGCCGGGACGAAGCTTCATCCATGATAACCAGACCCGGGTCGGTCAGAAACACCCGGGCAAACGCCAGCAGCTGCGCTTCGCCCGCTGATAAACTGCCGCCTCCGGAAGCGAGCAGCGTATCCAGACCATCCGGCAGCGTTTCATACCAAGCGCCGAGGCCAAGATCTTGTAACACTTCGATAATGCGCGTATCGGCAATCGAATCATCATAAAATGTCAGGTTATCGCGCACCGTCCCCTGCATAATCTCAATATTTTGCGTCACCATGGCGACGCGCTTGCGCAGATCCGCCAGCTTGCAGCTGCGAATATTTGCTCCGCCCAGCAAGATTTCCCCTTGCTGTGGATCGTAGAAGCGCAGCAGCAGGCGCGCCATCGTCGACTTGCCGCTGCCTGTGCGCCCCAGCAAACCGAGCACCTCGCCCGGCTGCAGCTTCAGGTCCAGATGGTCGAGCGTCGGCTGATCGCCGTCGTAGCTGAATGTGACGCCGCGGAACTGCACCCCGAGCGGACCTTTGGGCAGCGGTTCTCCCTGGCCGTCGGCAATGGCCGATCGCGTTGCGAACAGCTCGCGGATACGCGCGATGCTCGCGTCCGCTTTTTGCAAATCCTCCATCTGGGTGCGGATTTTCTCAATTGGCTTCGCGAGCAGCTCTGTATAGAAAAAGATCAAATAGACGGTCCCCAGCGAAATATTGGACGTGTGCCACAAATAGCTGCTAATGGCAAATGCTGTCGCATTCCCCAGCGCAAACACAAAGATTGACGTGTTCCACATCGCGCAAAAGCCGAGAAAGGCTTTGACACGCAGCGGCAGCATACGTCTAAGCATCGCATAGAAGCGGTTCATCACGAACCCGGCCGCTCCATTCGCGCGCACATCCTCCGTGCCTTCCAAATGTTCGCCGATGAAGCCGTAAAATTCCGCGTTCGCCTGACGCCATCCTGTCCACACGGGGACAGCGAACTTTCGGATGCGCTGGATTGCATATACGGCAAACAAAATGAAAATCGTCATGCCTGCGCCGATCATCCAGCTCTCGCGGAAAAGCAAGACGATAATGCCAATCATCAGCAGCAAATTGCCGACGAGGTTAATCATCATGCTGGAAAAAAAATTCGCCAGCGCATTCACGTCCCCGTCTACCCGTTCGATCAGTGACCCGGACGTGTGAGACTTGTGAAACGACATATCCAGGGATAGACAATGCGCGGCCAGATCGACACGCAGCGTGTTCGTCGTTTTCCAGCCGACATTTTCACTGAAGTATGTAGCAATGACGGAGATGAGCTGTTGGATAAGCGAAAATGCGATAAACAGTACGGCCGCCATGATGAGTGGCTGCAAATCTCCCAGCGACTGGGCCGTATCGATGAAATAGCGGATAATTTGCGGATTAATCAGCTGCATGCCGATCGAGGTAAACAATAATAAGGCGAGTACGATGAGCGTGCCTCGCTGCGGCAACAAATACCGGTGCATGATTTCATAATACTGCTGCACCGACGTGTTCGTTTTGGAGCGCTGCATGTAGAAGAGTCCTCCTGTTGTTTTTTTCCAGTTCGTACAATCCATCATACTAAATTCACACCGTGCCGACAATGAAGGATTTGAGTAAAGGGCTATTTGGAAGCGTTTGCAATAATCATACAAAATACAAATGAAAAAAGTCACTTCGCCTAGAGTGACTTCTAAGGATTTACCTGAGATGTTTCATACGGCCTTTTTACCGGAAAGTCCTCAAGGCTAACCATGCTGCTCCAATATTTAACAATCTTCATATAAAAGCTAGAAGTTGTGGTGCTCCGTACTTGTAGTTAACGATAAACAACATTCTTCTGAGCGAAAGGGATAATGGAATGAACAAAACCTTACACAACAACAAAAGCCGCACCCCGTGCGGCTCTCCATGCTCAAGTGTGATGCTCCTGCCGGATCAGAACGGAACCCAAATACTTGCGGGCATTCGCCGTCTCCAGGTGCAAGCTGGCGGTTTCACCTTGTGCATTTATCAGATGCACCCAGGCTCCGCTCAAGTCCTCTTTGACGCCTGTTATTGTAAATTGCTGACCGACTAACGCTTCCAACTGCTGCTTCTCCTGCAAAAACTGCGCATATTCGGACATAAGTTTCCCTCCCCCTCTTGCGGATCAAAGTGTTATGCCAAGGGAAGCATGGTTATAAGTCGCCCGCTTCAGGAATTGGCCGCTGCCTGCTGAGCCGACAAACTGTTTGTCGCGAATGACAAACGTGCCCCGCGATAAGACCGACACCGGCTCACCGGTTATGGCCGTACCCTCGAACGGGTTATAGTCCACGTTCATGTGATGCGTCTCCGCAGAAAGTGTGCGCTGCACATTCGGGTCAAAAATGACGAGATCCGCATCGCTGCCGACTGCAATAGTTCCTTTTTTAGGAAATAGGCCAAAAAGCTTTGCACTCCGTGTAGACACGATATCCACGAATTGGTTCAGCGTAATCCGCCCCTTCCATACACCCTCAGAGAACAAAATCGAGAATCTGTCCTCGATGGTCGGACCGCCGTTAGGAATTTTGCTGAAATCGCCTAAGCCCAGCTCTTTTTGCCCTTGAAAATTAAAGGAGCAGTGATCCGAGCCCAGCGTCTGCAGCTGCCCGTTCTTCAAAGCGCTCCACAACGCTTCCTGATGACCCGCTTCACGCAGCGGTGGGGACCATACGTATTTCGCTCCTTCAAAGTCAGCTTTCTCCAGACTCGTCTGATCCAGCAGCAAATACTGCGGACACGTCTCCCCCCACACGTCCACACCTTGATTTCGCGCCTCGGCAATCTGCTGAACGGCCTCCTGGCAGGTCACATGCACAACATAAAGCTGCGAATTCGCCAGCTGCGTCAGCTTGGCCGCCCGTCCCGTCGCTTCACCTTCAATCACCGAAGGTCGTGTCAGCGCGTGATAAATCGGCTCCGTTTTCCCTTCAGACAGCGCCTTGGCAATCAAATGCTCGATGACGTCCCCGTTCTCCGCATGCACCATGACGAGTGCTCCGTGCTGCTTCGCTTCGACCAAAGTGCGGTACAGCGTCCCATCGTCTGCCTGGAACACATTTTTATAAGCCATGAATACTTTAAGCGATGTGATGCCCTCGTCTTTGATCATGGTCGGCAGCTCTGCGAGCACCTCTTCGGTCATTTCCGCAATCATCAGGTGGAAGCCGTAATCGATGACGGCCTTTCCTACAGCTTTGTCGTGCCAGGTTTGCACAGAACGGCTGAGCGGAATCCCTTTATTCGTCAGACAAAAATCAATGATCGTGGTCGTTCCCCCGAAGGCGGCGGCCTTCGTCCCCGATTCGAAGTTGTCTGCCGTCACGGTGCCGCCGAATGGCATATCCAGATGCGTATGCGGATCAACGCCTCCCGGAAAAACATAATATCCAGATGCATCAATAACTTCAGCATCCTGAATGTCCAAATTCAAGCCAATTTGTGTAATGATATCGCCCTCAATGAGAATATCCGCCTGATAATGGTCGGCAGCTGTAACGATCGTTCCGTTCTTGATCAATTTGGCCATCTTTTCATTCCGCCTCCTTCGTTAAGGTGTGAAATTCGCTAACGCTGCTTGTCTTTCGTTCCACGTCATGATTCCTTCTTCCGAGGGAACTTCAACCATGGAAATCGCGCCTTCCACCGGGCAGACGATCGAGCACAAATTGCAGCCGACGCAATCTTCTTCGCGCACCTGCAAGTACGCCTTGCCATCATCCCCCGTCACCCTGTCAATGCATTGATGTGACGTGTCTTCGCAGGCAATATGGCATTTATTGCAGTTGATGCACGTTTCGGTGTCGATCCGGGCGACAACGGCATAGTTCAAATCCAGATTTCCCCAATCAGAATAGCGGGGAACGGATTTGCCGACCAGCTCGGTGACGCTGGTGAGCCCTTTCTCATCGAGGAAGTTGTTCAATCCATCGATCATCTCCTCCACAATGCGGAAGCCATGATGCATCACCGCTGTGCACACTTGCACGCCGGTGGCCCCCATCAGCATGAATTCAACCGCATCGCGCCATGTCGAGATACCGCCGATACCCGAGATCGGCACGCCGACAGCGGCGTTGCGCGCACATTCGGCGACCATGTTCAGCGCGATCGGCTTGACGGCGGGACCGCAATAGCCGCCGTGTGCGCCTTTGCCGCCGACATGCGGGATCGTATTCCACGTATCCAGGTCCACGCCGGCGAGTGAATTGATCGTGTTAATCAGCGAGATCGCATCCGCGCCGCCCCGCACGGCCGCCTTGGCTGTCGCTGTGATGTCCGTGATGTTCGGCGTCAGCTTGACGATGACAGGGGTCGTCGCGACTTCCTTGACCCACATCGTCTGCGCCTCCACGAGGTCCGGCTGCTGGCCGGAAGCCGAGCCCATGCCGCGCTCCGCCATCCCATGCGGGCAGCCGAAGTTCAACTCCAGGCCGTCGACCCCGATAGCCTCAACCTTTTTCACAATTTCATGCCACTTCTCCTGCCGGGGCTCGACCATTAATGAGGCGACGATGACGTTGTGCGGGAACCGTTTCTTCGTTTCATAGATTTCTTTTAAATTCACCTCTAACGGCCGGTCCGTAATCAGCTCAATGTTGTTAAAGCCAGCGACACGCTGACCGTTAAAATGCACCGCAGCAAACCGCGAGGACGTGTTGATGATCGGATCCCCCAGTGTTTTCCAGACCGCGCCGCCCCATCCCGCTTCGAACGCCCGCTGCACTTGGTACCCTGTATTCGTCGGTGGCGCAGACGCCAGCCAGAACGGGTTCAGTGAGGCGATGCCGGCCAAGTTTATTCGTAAATCTGCCATCCGGATTCCCCCTATGCGGTTTCGTTATGACTTGTCACCAGCTGATGATTAATGGCGGAAGCCGCCAGCTTGCCCTGCTGTGCCGCTGAAACGACCATCGCCTCGCCTTGTCCGCCGCCAAATATGACATCTCCGGCAGCGAAAACCTTCGGATGAGACGTCTGTCCCGTGCGCGGATCTACGGTGACCGTGCCATGCACATGAGCCAACCCGAATTGGTCGATCAGCGATTGATAGCGCGTTTGCCCGATGGCTTTGACGACCGCATCGACCTCAAGCACAAATTCCGTTCCTGCAACCGGTACCGGCTGCTTCCTGCCGGATCCCGCCACATCGACCAGCTCCATGCGGACACATTCCAACCCGACGACTTCGCCGTCGCTGCCGCCGATGATCCGTTTTGGAGCAGTCAGCCACCGAAAACCAACGCCATCCTTCTTGGCAAACTCAAATTCAAAATCGTACGCCGTCATCTCCGCTTCCGTCCGGCGATATACGATTTGCACCTGATCTGCACCGAGCCGCACCGAGCAGGTCGCCGCATCAATCGCGGTATTCCCTGCACCGATGACCGCTACGCGTTTGCCAATCAGCTGCGAATCTATTTCCGTTTTCGTCCGCTCTACGAAATCGATCGCATCATAAACGCCTGCGAGCGTCTCGCCCTCGATGCCCAGCATCGGCACCTTGGACATGCCGACTGCCAGCACCACAGCGTCATACGCCTGGAGCAGCTCATCGGCCGTCACGTCTATGCCAACCTTCGTGCCTGTCCGAAGGGTCACACCTAGTGCCTGCACCTGCTCCACTTCCCATAAGGAGATGGCCGGCGGCAACCGAAACGATACGATGCCATAGGTATCCAATCCGCCTGCTTGCTCTTTGGCCTCGTAAATGGTCACATTGAAGCCAAACCGCGCCAGCTCTCGTGCCGCAGACAGCCCTGCCGGCCCCCCGCCGACGATCGCGACGGATTTGCCGTTGCTGCTCCCCCTCTGGAACAGCACCTGCCGGTTGCGTATCGCCCAGTCGGTTGCATAGCGCTGCAGGTCCCCGATCAAGATCGGTTTGGACTCATGGTTTAGCACACACGCCCCTTCGCACAGCTCCTCCGTCGGGCATACCCGCGAGCAGCTCGCGCCTACCGGATTCGCTTCCATGATCGTCCTGGCTGAGCCGAGGAGATTGCCTGTGGCGATTTTTTTGATGAACGACGGGATATTGATGCCTGTCGGACATGCCTGAACGCAAGGCGCATCGTAGCAATAAAGGCAGCGGTTGGATTCTTCGCTCGCTTCCTTCGGCCTCATGCCTGCCTTGACTTCCGCAAAATTCTGCTTCAGATCATCTAACGAGATAAATGCAGCACGCATCCATGCCCCTCCTCCGCTACTCCACGTGTAGAGCAAACACTTCATTCACAGTTTCAATCAAAAAGGCGATATCCGCATCGGTCGACGAAAGCGGCGGACTCAGCGTCACAATATTGGCATACCCTGGCACGGTATCTCCGTTTTTACCGATCAGCAGCCCCTTCTGTCTGCAGCCTGCCAGGATGGCCGCGACCCGGTCTGCGCTTGCCGGTGCTTTGCTGGCGCGATCCTCGACAAGCTCAATGCCGATCGCAGAGCCGAATGCACGGATGTCACCGACATGCGGGTGGGCCTTGAGCGGTTCCAAACCGCTAGTCATGGCACGGCCAATGTGCGCTGAGCGCGACACGAGATTCTCCTTCTCCAGAATCTCGATGCTTTTCAGTGCGACGGCGCACGACACCGGGTTGCCTCCGAACGTATTGATGTGCCGCAAATGACTCTCCGGCTGCTTCTCTTTAAATGATTCATACAGCTCTGCGGATACGGCCGTCGCTGATAGCGGTGAATAGGCGCTGGTCAATCCTTTGGCCATCGTCACGATATCCGGCTTCACGCCGAAGTTCTGATGGCCGAACTTCTCGCCGGAGCGCCCGAAGCCGCAAATGACCTCATCAACGATGAGCAGCACGTCGTATTTGGAGCAAATGCTGCGCACCTTCGGCAAGTAGCCGTCCGGCGGAACCAGTACGCCGCCTCCAGTGATCGTTGGCTCCACAATTAGGCCGGCCACCGAGTCCGGCCCTTCCCACACGATGGCGTCCTCGATCGCTTGGGCGCACTGTAGTTGGCACGCGCCCTTGGTCTGGCCAAACGGACAGCGATAGCAATACGGCGGAGGCACATGCACAAAGCCGGCGCCTAACGGCTCATATTTCAGTTTACGCTGAGCCTGGCCGGTCGCTGCCAAAGCCCCCATCGAGCTTCCATGGTAGGCACGGTGCCTGGATATAAATTTATGCTTGGTCGGCTTGCCGTTTTGATGATGGTATTGCCGCGCGATTTTGAAGGCGACTTCATTGGCGTCCGATCCCGAATTGGAGAAAAAGATCCGATAATCGCCATCCAGCCACTCATTCAGCTTGGCAGCCAGCTCAATCGCCGGGATGTGTGACTGAACAAGCGTGGTGTAGGCGAGCTTCTTCATTTGTTCGGCAGCTGCTTCCGCGATCTCCATACGGCCATGCCCGACATTGACGCACCATAAACCGGCCATGCCGTCCAAATAGCGGTTGCCATCGATATCGGTCACCCAGCTGCCTTCGCCCGATTCCATAATTAACGGATTCTCATTATGGGGGGACATATGATGCCATACATAGTTACGGTCTTTCTCCAGCAGCTCCTCTTTTCTTGCTGCCTTGTCAGCTTCATTCGCCCGCACGAGCGACACCCCTTCCCAGTGAATGGAAATACCTTCCTATCTACAATCTATGAGCTTCCATATGCGGTCATCCCTACCTGTCCATGTTTTTTATAAAAAATAACAAAAAGCCCCGCTCTGCTCGTTCATGAGCATAGGGGACTAGAGGCTGGACAACCTATTTTTATTTAGTAAACTTAAACTAAGCAATTGGAAAAATTACGCTTTGGCGCAAATTTCTTTCACCCGACCAACTTGACCGTCTGCCAGTCGAACTTTAATCCCGTGCGGGTGCTGCGGAGAATTCGTCAAAATATCTTTGACAATGCCCCGTGTCAGCTTGCCGGTGCGCTGATCCTGCTTGAGTACGATGTTCACTTCGATACCGGGTTGGATGTCTTTGCGGTTTTGACCGTTCATTTTGAATCACTCGCCTGCTTTCTATTCACCATGATGAACCATTATAACATAAGATTGTGACGAAGGAGACCTGCACAATGAGCCGTCCCTATCCAGTGCCCGACCGCCCTTGGGTGATGAAACAATCCTGGAACGATCTGCTGTTCGCCCATTGGCCTATCGATGTATCCGTGCTTCGCCCCCTTGTACCCGCCTCTTTACCGATTGACACGTACGATGGAACCGCCTGGATCGGTGTCGTTCCATTCCATATGACTGGTGTAACTCCGCGCGGGCTGCCGGCCTTGCCGTATTTTTCAGCTTTCCCTGAGTTGAACCTGCGGACCTATGTAAACCTCGGCAATAAGCCAGGCGTCTACTTCTTCAGCCTCGATGCGCAGCACCGGTTCATGGTAGAGGCCGCTCGCTTGAGCTACCGCCTTCCCTATCACTACGCCCGCATTCAAGTTCAGCATCAGCCATTTGAGACGACGATGTACACCTGCATCCGCGATGACAAACGCGCTCGTCCTGGCGGCTTCGCTGCTTCCTATCGGCCAACCAGCGACGTTCGGCTTGCCGCCCGGGGTTCTCTCGACGACTGGCTGACCGAGCGGTATTGCCTGTACAGCACAGATCAAAAAGGGACCTTATATCGCGGTGAAATCGATCATGAACCTTGGCCGTTACAAATGGCCGAAGCTGACATCATTAACAATACGCTCCCTGAATCCATGGGCATCACACTGCCGGATACAGACCCTGTACTCCATTTTGCCAAGAAGCTGGATGTCCGGGTTTGGCTGCTGCAAGCCATTCGCTGAAAGCGAGGGCGGTCAGCGGATCATTCCGTCTCTTCATTCTTGTGGCTGCTTCCCTTCATGCCAAAACATCGGATCGCGGCAATTGTGCAGGTAAATAAAGGAACTGGTTTTCCTCTATCGCGCTACATATTGCTCGAACTCGTCACTTTGCGGAAGCCCTTTTCCGCTATTCACTTAAAAACATGCTGATTTGGCATATATGCAGGTGAATAGCGGAATTGTTGTTCCTCCATCGTGCGGCCGTTAGCCCGAATTCATCATTTTGCGGAAATCCTCTTCCGCTATTCACTCCAAGACGGTCTACTCTCAGCATTAGGCCGCGCCGAACAGAGCTTAACGTTGTTATACGGGCTTGCCGGTACGACGCCAATCGAACAACTCCAGTTAGCGTTGTATAACAACGCTAACTGCCCAATTCCAGCCTCAAACCGACGAAGTTGCCCAATTAACGTTGTTGTTCGCAATTATCTCACCGCTGACCGGCTTGCAGCCGCAAATAACGTCGAAATACAGCATTATCTACTCCTGACCTCTACCACCACTTGATCCTGATCACTTCTCACGCGCCTTCGCACACCAGTTCCTGCTCGCTCCCCCACATACAGCCATACACCCTGATCCTGATCACTTCTCTCGCACCACCGCACACCATTCCCTGCCCCCGCCATATGCCGCCGCATGTCACCGCAGTTCCGCTCCCGTCGACCTCTCGCCACAAATCGAGCATATCGCTCCCGCCTAATCCCGCCCACGCACCCTAACACCGCCGACATTAGCATCGCCCCACCTCGCCACCTCGCCCACTCCCCAACTGGCGAACACTACCATTTTCGCCACCACACTGCTATACTAGCAACTAGAAATATGAGAATGCTAGAGGTGACAGCACCTATGAATATCATTAAAGTCAAAGACCGCATCGAGCTGGAGAAGAAAATTCCAACGATGCCCTGGTATGTGGAAAAATTTATCAACTACAAGCTGCCGGACCTCTCCCCTTCTTCGCTGCTCGAATATGTGCGGGATTATGAAATCTTCCTCTCCTGGCTGCTGGCAGAAGGACTCTCCTCCGCTCCCTCCATCTCGCAAGTGCCGATCGAGGATTTGGAACGGTTGCATATGGACAGCGTCGATAACTTCCGCATGTTTTTGGCAGTGCGCAAGGAGCAGGCCAATGTGAAAACAACGATCAACCGCAAGCTCTCCGCCCTGCGCTCGTTGTTCCACTATTTAAGCCAAATTGCCGAAGATGAGGACTTCTACCCGCTGTTGAAGCGCAACGTCATGGCCAAAATCGAGATCAAACGTTCGCACAAGCCCAAAGACACAGCCGCGAAACTGGAGGGCAAGCTGCTGCAGGAACACGAAATCCTGGAGTTCATTGACTACGTCCACCAAGGCTATGAGCACGATGTCGCTACGAACAAGCAGGCGCTCTATTCCTATGAGCTCAACAAAGTCCGCGATGCCTGCATCATCACGCTAATTCTGAATTCCGGACTCCGTGTCTCCGAAGTGTTTAACTTGAATGCCGACGACATCGATCTGAAAAAAAAGCTGACCCACGTCTATCGCAAAGGTAAAAACGACGATACATTTAAAACGCCGGTCTACTTCCGACAGGAGGCTATCGAGGCGCTGACCCAATATATGGCCATCCGGCAAACCCGCTACAAACCTGTTAAAAAAGAAAAAGCCCTCTTTCTCGCCATGGCTAATGGGAAAAAAGAGGGAGAGCGCATGACCAAACGCGCAATTCAAGAAATGGTCATCAAATATGCCAAAAGGTTCGGCAAGCCTTATCTATCGGTCCATAAGCTGCGTCACTCGTTCGCAACCGATTACTATCTGCAGAACGACTTGTACAAGACGCAGGAGCAGCTTGGCCATGCATCGCCGGAGACAACGCAAATCTACGCGCATCTGACAGACAAAACGATGGCCGAAGCCATCGATAAAAGACTGGAATCCTGAGGCTGCTTACGCCTTCAGGATTTTTTCTATTGCATCGAGTTCGTCGGAAGTGAACTCGAGATTTTTCAGCGCCGCGACATTTTCCTCGATTTGCGAGACGCGGCTCGCTCCGATCAGCGCGGAAGTCAAGCGTTCGCCGCGCAGTGCCCACGCCAACGCCATTTGCGCCAGGCTTTGACCACGGCTGCTGGCGATTTCGTTCAGTTGGACGATCATCGCCAGCTTCTCTTCCGTAATATCTTTCGAGTTCAGGAAGACACTCTTGCCTGCGGCACGGGAATCGCTTGGCACGCCGCTTATGTACTTGTTCGTCAGCAAGCCCTGCTGCAGCGGACAGAAGGCGATGCTGCCTGCGCCGTACTCATCCAGCACATCCTGCAGACCGTTCTCGATCCAGCGGTTCAGCATGCTGTACGACGGCTGGTGAATCAGCAGCGGTGTGCCCAGCTTTTTTAGAATCTCAGCGGCTTGCTGCGTTTGCTCAGCGGTATAGTTGGAAAGACCGACATACAGCGCCTTGCCTTGGCGAACGATCTGGTCTAGCGCCCCCATCGTCTCTTCAAACGGAGTATTCGGATCCGGACGGTGTGAATAGAAAATGTCCACATAGTCGAGGCCCATCCGTTTCAAGCTTTGATCCAGACTGGAGATCAAGTATTTCTTAGAGCCCCACTCGCCATACGGCCCTTCCCACATGTGGTACCCCGCTTTAGTCGAGATGATCAATTCGTCGCGGTATGCGCCCAGATCGCTTTTCAACACTTTGCCGAACATTTCTTCGGCAGACCCTGGAGGAGGCCCATAGTTGTTCGCAAGGTCGAAATGCGTGATGCCCAGATCAAAAGAGCGAAGCAGCATGGCGCGGCCATTCTCATGAATATCCATACCGCCGAAGTTGTGCCATAAGCCCAAAGAAATCGCCGGAAGCTTCAGGCCGGATTTGCCTACCCGATTATATTTCATTTCTGCATATCGCGTTGCACTGGCTTGATAAACCATTTCCAATGTCCTCCTCAAAATCATAGCTTGAATTTGCTTGTCCACTTTCTTGTCTTAGTATAGGCTAACCAAGCGAACAAAAAAAGAACTGAAAAAAATGTATCTTACTTACCCCGAGGTAAGTCCGCTTAAATCAAAGAGCCGCCGATCTCCATCAGCAGCTCCTGAGTTTATCCTTTGCACTTGCCGCAGCCGCAGCTGCAATGACGTTTGGGCTTATACACCGAATGCGCTTTCGTTGTCTTGCCCGCGCCGGTTCTACCCGGAGCATTCCGCTCATAACGGGGAAACGCGCTTAGATTGGCTTGATACACTTTGGACAAATGCAAGCACCACCTTATGATTTGGTACTATAGCGTATTCCTGTGCATCTTCCATCGGCTGTACGGATGCCATGCGGACGTTATTCCTATCTTTGGAGGACTTGACCTAACGCCCCGCCCTGCTCGGCCAACCACTGCACCTTGGCGGCTGTACTGCGAATCATGCCTGTCAGCACGCCGGGATCGTCCACACCGTCGAGATATCGGCCCAAAAAGTGGACATACACGTCCAGCCGGCGCAGCTCGATCAATATGGGCAGCAGCCGAAGCTCGTCCGCTTGCAGCGAGATGTATTGGCTGTAACCTTGATATAACGCCGCGCATTTGCGCCAAGTCTCATCTGCAGGCAGCGCAGGATCGATGAGATCCGATAAGCATACCGCCAGCTCCATAACACGGACATCTTTGGTAACAAATTCAAAATCCAGAACCGCCGCAATCCGCCCATCCGAATGGACAAGCATGTTCGAGCCGTTAATATCACCATGGACAAGCTGATGCGGCAGCTGCTTCAGATGTGGTATTTCCTGGTAAAAGGAATTGAAGCGCTCATGGATATACAGAAGGGTCGAGCGTAATGCCGCGAACGCTTCCGGCGGAGCCGTACAGAACGCATTGATCGTTTCCGGTGTACAGCGCGGATGGATATGTTCAATTTCATAATAAGGCGGGTATACGGGCGGAATCCCGACTTCGATACGCGCCAGCGCTTCCGAGAGCTGAGCGACCGTCTCCCCGAACTGCTGCAGCTGTGCGAGCGACGTCCAAGTCGGATTACAGCCCTCCGTGTACGTGAATAGTGCAGCCAGCTTCCCTTGACCATCCGCAGTTCTCACGACCGTCCCGCCATCCGGCAGCTCCATCGGCACAGGCAGGCGGAAGGGCAGCTTCTGCTGCGATAATGCGCGCAGCACTTCGTGTTCATATTGGATTTTCGCCAAATCACGGTGTGTCTCATAAACGCGAAGGACGTAGCAAATCCCGTCCACAACGACGAAACGGGTCGTATTATTCATCCCGCCGGTTCCGATGCGCATCGACCAATTCTGAGACGGAAACCAATGTTCAGGTAAGGAACTGAGCAGCTCCTCATGCTCTTCAACTTGCATGAACATATCCCTCATTGCCGCGTATCCCCCTTCACTTACACCAAAAAGTCGCCATCGACAGCGTATTCAAAATCTTCAACATCAAACGCTTCCACAGGCAGTTCGGCCTGCACAATTCGCTCAAGCAGCTCCAGCTGATCGGTTAGCAAAGCCGCTTGCTCTTTGATCGCCGTCAAAACCAATTCGGTTTCAATCGGATCGAATCCTTCGCCATATTGCTCATTGTCGACCGCATTCACGATGATGAACGTCACGTTGTCATGTATAGGCAACGGCGGGCTCTTGCGCCAAGGCATGGCCAACGCCTTTTCAATTTTCTTTTTGTTGAAGGATTCCTCGAAAAAGGTCAGCAAATCCCCGATTCGCTGCTTCACATAGCCGTCATCCTCAGGAGTCATCATAATGGGTTCATCGATGATTTGCAGCTCATACAACTCTTGAATACTCGAATGGGGGATGACATAGGTGACTGGGCGCCCTGGCACCAGTAATTGGCCATGAATCGCCAACATAACAGCCTCAATAACGAACGTACGGGACATCCTCGGACTCCCCTCCCTTATTTGTAGATGGAGCAATAATTTCGCTGCCTGCAACTCAATTTCCTGCTTCAAAACCGCATAAAAATAAAAACCATCAGCTGCAACTGATCATACGATCAAGCTACGCTCATGGTTTCTATCCATTTATAAACTGCCATCCGTCACCTCATGATCATGTATTCCAAACTTATACGGTTTCTTGGAGAAGCGGTTTGCGTAGGATGACGCTACATAGCAATCAGGCTTGATAACAGCCACCATCCCTACGGACTCCACCCGCCTGACCATCTCCTGCACGAATTTGGCCGTTCTGTTCCTGTGCTCATCATCTCCGGCATCAATATGTATGGACATATCCAGCGAAGCGCCTTGATACAGATGCGGCAGCACAACATTTTCCATGTCCCGCCTCTTGGTCTCATCAAAATACATGGCAATTTCCTCGCTAAGCGCGGTCTCCATGGAAAGCTTCTCCTTCACGGACCGTAACGCTCTTGGCACAATCACTTGCCTGTAGCAGGCCCATGCTCCCTTCCCCATTCGCTGAATAACGACGCCGGTAATAAATTTCGTATGACCGGAGTGCACCTGGCAATCCGTACCGATAATAAACTTGTATACGGCTGCAGGATCTAGCCCCATAAAACGGAGGATACGTTCATGTACGTTCTCCAGGGTAAGTCCGCTTTCAGTCGTATTCCGAAATTCCAACGGGTGATAGGCAGATGATGGTCTCAACGAACGGTTCTTCCCTTCTGCTTAGAACTAGGAAGAAGCAGATGCCGGCTGCAGCATCTGCCTCCTATACCTAGTATATGGCAAAAACCTCATGATCGAACCATTGCTTATCGTAAAACACTTCCGCCATACAAGAAACGGTTGTCCCACTGCTTGCCGGCAATCGAATCAATGCGCACGCCGCCGGATTCTACCGAGTACGTATGCAGGATGTTGCCGTCACCCAAGTAAATGCCTACATGCGTGATAGGTTCCTTCAGCGGGTTCACGTTCGCATAATCGGAAGCTTTGGACCCTTTGTAAGAACTGAAGAACATCAAATCGCCGCGCTTGAGCTTCGTCCAATCCGTTACGATCGGACCTAAAGATTGGACATAAGTCCCTTGTGCTGCAGAGTCGCTGGGAATGCTGAGATGCAGCGCATCCCAGAAAGCCGTTTGCGTGAAATCGGAGCAATCGAACGTCGTCGGATCATTGCGATCGGATGCGAATTCATACGGCGTTCCGAGGTAGTTCATGCCTGCGGCAATGACCGCTTCAACCTCATCGGCGATCGGCATATCCGGAATGATTATGGAGAAATCCGTCATCATATACTTGCTGCCAGTGCTCACGTAGCCAACGGTGCCGTTAGCGTCTTGAATTTTGTACCAGCTGTCATTAACCTTCGCCAGCACGAGTACTTCCTCACCTTTGCTTAGCATGCGAATCACTGTGGACGTACTATCCGAAGAAGGTGTCTTGCGGAAGTTCACGCCATAAATGATTTTTGCATTACTAACGATCTTTATGTATTTGGAACTCGTCGATACGTATCCGGCAACGCCTTGTGCGTCTTGAACCTGGTACCAGTTGTTCGTCACCAATTTGGTCACTGTCACGATCTCGTTTGTCTTCAGCATCCGGATGACTTTGCTTGAAGTGTTAGGCTGATCCCGGAAGCTAACCCCCGCCACAATTTGCCCTTTCGTCACTACCGCATCATCCGCCATGGCCGCTGCAGGCAGAATACTGACAAGCGCAAGCATCATTACCAAAACAATCATTGTCCATTTCTTCATCGTCATACTCTCCTTTGATGTAAAATTCCTAGTTGTGGGACGGTTATGTAAGCTTGAGAGACAAATCATTGTTTTCTCGTTCGGGACACCTCCGTGCTGTCACACAAAAATAAACCCGCAGCCATGAGCTGGGGTCCCCATCTTCACTCATTCGCCTTCGGCAGCTGGCTGGCATCGCAATCGCGAGAGCCCCTGTAGCTTTGCGTCCCAAGCTTTCGCATGGTTTGCCTTTATCGATGTGATTGAACAGTTATTTTTGATCGTAGCTCTATTATAATTTGAGGGGGTATCGGCGAAAATAGGCGCAAAGGTGCAAATCTTGTCGAACGCATTTTAGCGTGCATGTCCTCGCGCCTATTGACATTATGGTAAATTTTGAAAGATCTAGATTTTCCTCACTTCCGGTTTGCGGGAGTCGTTCCAATACAACTGATTGGCTGGATCGTTCCGCAACCGTACATTGCACAGCTTCATTTCGCCTTCCTCCAGTTCCCATACTTCCCAACCAGCCGCATCACTTTCTCCAGCCGCAGTTAGTGCCTGTTGTTTCTGCGCTTCCGCCTCGTCAGCGGCCTCCCAAAATTTTACACCATAATACGTTAACCCATAATGATTCACAAGTTTGCTTGTCAAAACCCGACAAGTACCGCTGTGCTTGAGCACATAAGGCATGCGCCTTCCTCCATTCACAAAAGCACGCTCACCACGGGGGAGAGCGTGCTTGCTCGAATCAATATTTTATAAATACGGATTGTCATGCTTCGCCTTCAAAATATTCCAGCGGCGCTCGACTTCGGTTTCAAACGTTTGGAGCGATTCCTCATATTCCGGTCTCGTCAAATGCTTCGTTTTGCCCATCGTTTTCAGCCAGCTGGCGAGCGGCACTTTCTTGCTTTTCTCTTCCGGATTGTAAGTAAGCGTCGTCACCCCATGCTCGACTTCATAGAGCGGGAAGAAGCAGGAATCAACGGCAGCACCGACAATGTTGGAGCCTTCCTGATCGTCGGACAGCCAGTTCAGCGGGCACGCAATCAGGATTTTACCATACACCATGCCCTCATGCTGCGCATACCACTGCGCCTTGGCCGCTTTTTTCACCAGATCTTGCGGGAACGCCTCGGATCCGGTGAATACATAAGGGATATGCGTCGCCGCCATAATTTGCGCAGTATCCTTGTGATGGAACATCTTGCCGCCTTGCTTCTTGCCGACGTTGGACGTGGACGTCCGATGACCCATCGGCGTCGAATAAGACAGCTGTGCACCTGTATTCATATATCCCTCGTTATCGTACTCAAGGATAATCATTTTATGGTTGCGCAGCGCTGCACCGATAGCCGGCCCCATGCCGATATCCATGCCCCCGTCCCCGGTGATCATGACGAAGGTGAAATTGTCCGGCAAGTTCAAATGATCGAGCTCGCCCCGGCGCTTGCGCTCCCAGAACATCTCCACGACACCGGACAGTGTCGCTGCTCCGTTTTGGAACAAGTTATGGATATACGTCGCTTTATGCGCCGAGTAAGGGTAGCCGGTCGTAACGACCATCGCGCAGCCGGTGTGGAACAGGGCGACGATATCGCCTTCGATACCCTTGAAGAACAGCTCCAGCCCGGAGAAGATGCCACAGCCTGGACAAGCGCCATGCCCTGGAGCGATCCGCTTCGGCTTCTTCGTCAAGGAACGCAGCGGCGGAATGCGCACGTTCAGCTTGCCGGAAGCTTCATCAGGTGTAACGGTGATCAGACCTGTCTTCAGGTCTTCATATTTCATCGGATTCAGCACCCGCTTCGGCGCCTTGGTCGGATCGCCTGGGGTGTGCCCGTAGTAATCGAATGGCACCTCGATGGTACCGCTTTGCATCGCATCGATGGCGAATTGGAACAGGTTATGCCCATCCTCGGCATAAAAGTCCTTGCCGCCTAAGCCGTAGACACGGCTGATGACGAGCGTATCGCGGTTCCCGTGAGTGAACAGCGCCGCCTTGATTTCATTGACCATGTTGCCGCCATGGCCGCCGTAAGAGTCAGCGCGATCGCCAACGGTGATCGCCTTCACATTACGCAGCGCCGCAGCGATCTGCTTCGCCGGGAACGGACGAATCATATTCGGCGCGATGGAGCCGGCTTTGATGCCTTTCTCGCGCAGCTGGTCGACAACGTCCTTAATGATCTCAGAAGCGGAATTCATAAGGAATACGGCGACTTCGGCATCATCCATCCGATACAGATCGAGGATCGGATAGTCACGGCCGGTCAGATCGGCATACTCTTGGCGAATGCGATCGAACACTTCTTCCGCATTGTACATCGCCTTCGACTGCTGATAGCAGTTATTGATATAATCCGGTTCGTTCATGTAAGGACCCACTGTGATGGGGTTGTTACGATCAAGAGTATCCGGGAAGCCATTCGGCTGTTCGCCGATGAAGGCCTGCACATCCTCACG
>Ga0209566_100629_pt1 | contig 21633 bp, 18 predicted proteins | sample Araplavi_mTSA_r2_2_FD_184287 | JGI IMG/M metagenome (GOLD analysis project Ga0209566, IMG submission 184287) | Arabidopsis root microbial communities from North Carolina, USA - plate scrape CL_Cvi_mTSA_r2 (SPAdes) (version 2) | ecosystem: Host-associated > Plants > Roots > Endosphere | place...
ATCGCGCTTTCCAGCGTCGGATACAGTGCAATGGCATCCCAGCTAGGCAGCCATGAGGCCGGAGTCGCTTTAAGATAACCAGCTAACTGCAAGCCGTGAACGCCCATACCGGCAAATTTGAAGCAGAGGTAGAATACGAAGAAGCTGGATACTAGGAAAAATGGACGCATCGGAATGCGCAAGCCGATTTTAAGAATCAAAAAGGCAATAATGATCAGCAATGCGACGCCGATACCAATCCCGCCCAACAGCGAGCTGATGGAAATGGACGAAGCCATACCGATCATGAACAGCACAGTTTCTGTACCCTCTCTAAAGACGGCCAGAAAAGCCAGTACGCTTAACGAAACAAGACTTCCTGTTGCCAGTGCCTTTACGCTTTGATCGCGTATGTACTTTTGCCAATTGGCTACACTTGATTTGCTGTGTAGCCAGTAGCTCATATAGGCCAGCATAACGGCGGCAAAAATTCCGGTACAACCGGCAATTAAAAAGTTGTTGTTGCCAAATGCGCTTGCGGAGAACAATTGCTGCACAACAATGCCAAGCGCCAAGCTGACCAGCAGCCCGCCTCCTACGCCGTACCAGATCCACTGCTTTTTATCGCCGTGTCCCGATTTATTCAGAAATCCGAGCAAAGCGATAACGACCAACAAAGCTTCTAACCCTTCTCTGAGCAAAATGGTTGTCGCATCCAGCATCGTATAGCTCGTTTTGCCAGCTAACGGACTTAGCGCTTCATGCATACGCGAGATTGTCACAGCGGCTTCTTTGGTTTGTGAGGGCGTCACGGACAATTGCGCATAAGCCGTTACCATATCCCGCTCCATCGCGGTATAGACGACTGAAGACTGAGCAACAACGATACCCTCGATGTCCAGCCAGGAGCTGCGCAGCTTTTGAATGCTTGCTGTAGAGCCCTGCACATCATTTTGCTTCAGTTGGTCGCTTGCTTTCTCCAACAAAGACACCAGCGAAGCGATGGTCACTTTCTCGTCGATTTTGGCTACCTGCCCAAATACGTCCAGTTTGCCTTCGATGAAACTGGCATCCAGTTCATGCAGCTTTTCAAGCGCGGCAACCAATTTGTCTTGATCGATCGGCTGTTTCAAAGTGGCAAAGGAGACTTCTCCCATCGCCTGCTCGATCTTCTGGTAAGCGGCCAAAGACTTCTCTTTCACACCACCCTCATAGGACAGCCACGAGGTCTGGAACGTATTGAACAGCTTGGAAGCCTCCTCCAGCTTTCCGCTCTTAGCCAATTCTATAGCTTGCTGAATGCCTTGATCGGCTTTATTCAGGTCATCCTCTGCTTTGGCATAGGCGGCAAGCGGGAATGAAAGAAGCAGTAACAGGGCGAGACAACCCCTAATGATCACTTTTCGCATAATCCACCGATCCTTTATACATACTAATTCCAAAACGAACCATATTAATATTGATAATCATTATCAATATTACTCTGTCTATTCTACTCAGTTATGCGCATCTGTCAATTGATTTCACAAAAAAACAGCTCAACCTTCCTGGTCGGGCTTACGGCCTGATGATTGAAGGTCCGGGACACGTTCCGATGCACCTGATTAAAGAGAATGTGGACAAACAAAAGGAGATTTCCCAGGAGGCTCCCTTTTACACCCTAGGTCCGTTAACGACCGATATTGCTCCGGGTTACGATCATATCACTTCAGCAATAGGTGCCGCCATGATCGGATGGTTTGGTACGGCTATGCTCTGTTACGTTACACCTAAGGAACATCTGGGATTATCTAATAAAAATGATGTTCGCGAAGGGGTCATCGCTTATAAAATAGCCTCGCTTGCAGCTGATCTGGCTAAGGGACATCCGGGGGCCCAAGAAAGAGACATTGCATTGTCTAAGGCACCCGATCCGGAAAGAGCTATGGAATATCATGATGAAACATTACCTGCTGAAGGAGCCATGACAGCTCACTTCTGTTCTATGTGCGGTCCTAAATTTTGCAGTATGCGAATCACACAGGATATTCGAGAATATGCAAAACAACACGGACTTGAGGACAAGCAGGCTATTACAAGAGGGCTAGAGGAAAAATCGAAGCCATTCAAAGAAGTGGGAAATGCAATTTATCAATAAATATAGACACGAGGATGAAGGATTACACAAAATTTGTTGGTTTAGACGTATCAAAAGATTCAATTTCTGTTGCTGTTGCAGACACAGGACGTGGTGAGCCACGTTTTCTCGGCAACATTCCACATACACCTGAAGCTATTCGTAAGTGTATGAGAAAGCTAGGCACTCCTGAGCAATTGCATGTATGTTGTGAGGCAGGACCAACTGGGTACGCTCTTTTCAGATTTCTCATCGCTGGAAAGAAGGCCGCCGTTGCTGTTGCTAGGGAACTTATGGGGTTCATTTGGGCCATTGGTTGTGAAATTGAAAGTAAGCAATCGGAAGCTGTTTCAGCAGCTTAATCATTATTAGAAAAGCATTGGTTTATGGGAATAGTTTTGAGGTTTTGGCTCGGAGGCAAAGCTCTGGTAAGGAGAATCCTCATGTTAAACTATGCACTAGGTCTTTGTTTATCACCGAATGTGCGCCGTTAGTCCGAGGCAGCTCCACGACGGATGGAATGAAATGCGATAACCAACCCGCGCATATCAGACTGTTAACCACCGTCAACTACTTTGCCTTCGTGCTAAGATCTTAAAACATCTCTTTTTCAGCGTGGCCATTATATTCTTTCTTTCCGTTTGATTGTCAAGGACGCAGAGTCACCGTCCTTGACAATTACTTCGCGAAAGAATCTATAGGTTATTAAGCTGAAAAAAAGAATGTAAAGAGTTAAAAACCAATCCAAAAAATGGGGTGTTGACCGCCTCGTTCATATCAGTTTAACGACTTCTTGCTGTAACACCATTGATCGAACCTGTGAGGTTTGTGCATTTTTCTATGACACAAAGTTCCCTACATAAGATAATAAAAGCCTGATTTCTCAAGCTTTTTCGCTTAGGTTTATGTAGGCACTTTTGTGGCTTCCATCTTCGAAAGTTTTGGGCAATTTGGCAAATCCATCATTTTATTTCCTCCGTTCGTTATAGTTATTTCATGCTATGCTTATCTACGATTTCTTCTTTCTTAATTGCTATGCTTTCTACCTTTACATTTACTTTCACAACTCGAAGCCCAGTCATGTTTTCCACAGCTTCCCTGACGTTTTCTTGAAGATCCCGGCATATGGCCTGAATATTTGTTCCATAATTGACGATAACACGTAGATTGATGGAGGTTTCAGACTCCATAACCTCGACAAACACACCTTTTTTCGCATTTTTTCCGTTCAGTCGCTTAGTGAGTCCCTCGGAGATGCTGCTTGATATTGAAACGATTCCAGGTGTATCTATAGCTGCGAGCCCGGCTATAGTAGATATAACATCGTCGGATATACGTATTAATCCTGATAGCGATTTCTCGGACAATTGGATCACTCCCACTTATTTGGTACATGTATTGAAGCCAAAATTCGAATGCATCTTGTGTGATATCTTACGAAATTTGAAGAATTAATCAATTCGCTCCCCTTTGCGGTAAGCTTTAAGAGCTTGCTGAAATCGGTAAAACTCTCTCGATAATGCTCCTAAATTACTTTTAATAAGAGCCCTTTGATCTGGTCTGTTTTCCCAATCAAACAGCAATTCCAAATGTTTATCGATTTCTTCTCTTAAATCAATGATATAACCTTGTTTAGGAGCATTTTCAGATAATTTTTTTAAATCTTCTGCAAGTTCGTTACTAAGAAAGCGGAGGTTTCGTTTACTTAAAGTTTTTTGAAATTCAAAGTAATCTGACGTATAGTCTTCCCGATAACCCCGTCCAGGAACTTGTCTCCAAAATGAATTCCATTCTTCTAGAAGATCTACTTCATAAAGAAAGTACCTGAGAAATCCACATAACCATGCAGTACAACTCGTGTTGCGAACTCTACAGCCACTTTTAAAGGATAAGTTTCTACAACCTTTACAGCATGATCCTCCATTAGCTATACAAATGTTACATATTTGGTCTGAGCCGACACCACTTAAATAATCAAGACCTTCTTCAATAACCTTCTGTCTAGTCGTGAGATTTTCTTTATTGGAGCATCTGTTTTTAATCATTATTTTCTTCATCCCATTTGCGCGAGTATGCTTTCCTCGTTGCCCAGAACGATAATCCCAATATGACGAAAAGCGCAACAACACCTAAGATAATTGCACCAGCCATTCCCCAACACTCTCCTCTTTTTCTTATATACGTGATGTCATATAGTAAACAAATCATTTGTTTAAACTTCAGTCATTTTTTCTCCCCGATTGTGGAATTCAATATTTTTTATAACTTGTTGAAATTCATTAAAGTCTTTGATTAAGTAATTGAGCCTCCTGATCAGATGAGTTTCGATATCCGAATTTTTGGCAAATTCAATTTCATCAACAAGTTCGTCCAATTCTCTCGCCATAATAATGAAATCAAGATTATCTTTATCTCTACTTAACTTGGTTTTAAGGTCTTTTGATAACGCCTCGCCCAGTTCTCTCATAATAGGCACTTCAAAATGAATCGTCATTTTCACCAATGGAGGCGTACAATCCTTTCTAAAATCAATTCCAGGCACTTCATCCCAAAATGCAATCCAATCTTTAATCAAACCAGCCTTGTAAAATAATAATTTTAAGTATCCGCATAACCAAGACGTACAACTTGTATTTCTGTTCTGACAACCCACACCGTTTATTAGCTGATTACAACTGCGACAACAGGAACCGCCATTTTGAATGCAGACCTTACAAATATGTTCTGCACCTAGACCATTTAAAGTTCGCATGCCATAGTCGATAAGATATTTTCTTGAAGCTATATATACTTTGTTATCAGCGAACATTCAGATCCAATCCTAACTTAATAGTTTTAAATAACAAAATATTTGATTTTTTGAATATTTATAAATTATACTATACCTGAAAAGTATTTAAATAAGCAAAAGGTCGGTAGCGTCAAGAAGTTTGTGTAAGCTTGTAGAAGTATCCATCACCACATGAGCGATATCGTATTGAGTGAATTTTCAGTCTTTTACCTTCGTGCCGGCGAAGCTCACGCGAAGGCACGGGAGTTGGTTTTTTATTCCTTTTCTTTTGTGACGGTTGGATAACGCTCCTCAAATAACTGAGCCAACATTAATTTCACTTGAAACTCACCAAAGCCACGAATTACACGATCAGCAAAACGTTCATTGTATTCGATGTACCAATAGATACGTATGTGGGTATAAAGATCGTCAATACTCGAGTGGCATCTGAAGGGTTCACATTACTTTCAATGCCCGTAAACTGTAAAAACTACATTTTGGTCAATTTACTTTTGTAGTTGGGTCTTTTATGACGATTTGCAAATTCATTGTTAGCGATACTGCGGCGGTAAAAAAGAAAGCCTAAGGACGTTCACCGTAATCGCTGAATCTTGCAAACCAACCGCCATCCAACGAGACTTCACCATGCAACATTTCACTTAACTCAACAACATTCTTACCTCTCACCAAAACTTGTATATCATTATCAAAATCAGAAAGTTCTTGTAAAGCAAATAAGAAGTCATGGATAGCAGAATCAATAGTAGATACTATACATTCTCTTATTACGCTCACCTGTTCGGGTGAAAATTGCCTAAATTCATACTGTAATTTTTGCAAGGCAGGTGCTTTCCATTTTTGCTCTGAGATGAATTCAAAATGCCTTATAGCTTTATCTCTCAGACTTTTCACTAGAAATTCACCAAAGCTATCCAATAATTCAGTTTCATTGATTCATTGTGCATGCAAGTTCAATAAAGATTCAGCAACCAGGCTTCTTGCTGCTATTAATGCCGCGGCGAAAAAAGAAACCACAAGCGAAAGGTTAGTCTCGTTTGTGGCTCTCATATCAAAAAGGTATCATCCTTACTTTAGATTCAGCTTCAATCTTGTCATTTGATCCTGTAATTCATCCATATCCTTATAACCCATTGATTTGGCTTTATCGAAATTGTCTTGGGCCTTCGCATCATCGCCTTGCTGCGTGTACGCCAGCGCTAACAATGCGTAGAACTCATTATCGTTTGGCGAAGCAGATGCTCCTGTATTCAACGCTTCAACGGCTTTTGACGGTTTGTTCAGCTTCATGTACATATTTCCCAGGTACTTATAATCTGCTGCTTTATCCTCTGTGTTGCTAAGTAATGTCTCGAATGCTTTTTGTGCCTTTCCGTCCTTCCCGTGCTTAGCATAGAGGTAAACAGAAAGCGCCGTTTGGGAGTTTATATCCATTGCAGGGTGATTTCCGGCATATTTGCCTTCATACATTAAATCCCCATCTGCATCATACACTTGCGCGTAGCCTTCGCGCACGCCCATGATGACATCTCCAACGTATTTGGTATGATCGGTTTCATAGATCGTCCCTTTACCCGTTAAGGTGTCTTCATAGAAATCTCCTTCATACTCCAGCTTCCCCTCAGAATCCGAAAGCTTACCTTTACCATGCCGCAAACCATTCTTTACATCGCCTTCATAGATGCCATAGTTTAGCAGCTTACCTTTCCCATTCGGAAGATTACCGCTAAATTGCCCCTCGTAGATTAACTTGGCATTGTCGTATAACTTGCCTTGGCCTTCCATTTTTCCTTTCACGAAATCTCCTTCATACCAAAGCTGATCTTTATACATATACTTGCCTTTTCCATTCGATTTCCCGTCCTGCTGTTCCCCTTCATACTTCACGTCGTCAGAGAAGGCAATATCATAAATATCTGCAACAATCGTTCTATCAATTGCGATGGCATTCTTACTATGATCCGCAATCCAAGTAACTGAGTGTCCTGTAGCTTCAGCAATAAATCTTATTGGAACCATCGTACTTCCATTTATAATTTCAGGCGCTACCTCGAGCTCTGTTTCAGGATTGTCGTTTATCCATGCTCCAGAAAATCCAACCTTTAGCGTCACCCGAAACTTTCCCTTAGATCCTTCGATAGTCTCATATGTAGGATTCCACTTCAACATAAGCCCCATTGCTTCAAATGCAGGACGGAGTTGAACAAGCGTCGTGCCGTCCTTAATGATGGGAGGAACATCGAAATGAACTTCTTTATTATCGATGAAAATCTGAAGAGGCTGATCACTATTATTAACTAAATCTGCCGCATAAACGGGACTACAGGCAAAGAAAAGCAGCATGATAAATAAACATTTAATTACTTTCTTGTGGAATTTTAACATGCAGAAATCCCCTATCGGTTGTTTTTTTTGTTTCAATTATTTCAGTTAAGATCGGAGAAAACCACAAGCGAGAGGTTAGCCTCGCTTTGTAGTCTTTCTATCCCCTGAAAACTTTAATTATTCAAACTCAATCTTACATTTTGATTCTTTTGTTTCGTCGATAACAGCCTTAATTATTTCGCTTTTAGTGAGTTCATCTATGGCAACATTATCATATGGTGGCTCCCAGTTTTTTATCGAATCAGAATATGCTAGAAACCCACCGACAAGCATTTCACCTTTAATTTTCACAGTCCTATTATTAATTTCCACTTTAATATAGCTTGAAGTTCCTATTATTTTCACGAGATCACCTTCGCATTATGACTTTTTCAACAAGTGTTTTGGGGTCTATTATAGTTATCGTTGAAACATTGGAATTTTCCAAAAGACGCGGCAACTCCACATTCTCCCAAATATTACCCTCTCGCAAAGTTGATCCTACAACCGCTCGCACCTCTCCAGAAACTTGTTTTGCATAAGCCTTTGAAACATCCTCCCACTCCTTAATCGAATCGGGATTATTGATATCCCATTCAGGCATTTTAATTCCTTTACTTTCAATCATCCCCTCCAACGTAGTTCCACCTTGCTGTTTAGCAATTTCTAATGCGCGTTCAGCGCCTCCAAAGCCCTCAGTTCTTCCAGACCAAAAGAACGCAGTATTGAACTCGGTTTTTAACAGTGATGGGGCAACAGTGCCAGCAATTAAAGCCTCATCAGTAATTACAGCCTCAGGTGCGAGGAAAGGATCAGAATATGCCATTGAGTCGAGAGCATCATGTATTTGATATTTTCTTTCCGTATCAAACAATGCAGCCAGCGTATTCTCTGCCCAATACGCTTTTCCATCGGTGTTATCATCTGGGTTATCACTGGTTTTTGTCGCCATGCTGAACAGATACTTAAAGAGTGCATTAAGGAAAACCATTGGGCCTGTCCACCAAGGTAGGCCCTATTATTTCAAAAAACTGCCGAATTCGCCCCTTGTGACTTAGATCCGAGGCTTTGCATCCCTGCACTTCGCAGGGTTTGCCTTTGTTCAATTGGGCGGAGACCTATTGAGTAGGTCCTCTTCATTTGGTGAATTTTTTAGTGAAAAAAGTTACACCGTTCTCGTGAATGCGCATCCATATATGCGGCTTTGTCTACTGTGACAGATGGATACCTTCCCTGACCGAACCGAGATATCGTTTCCGGTCGACAAATCGTTCGCATACACATTGCCAGTCGTTGAACAATCCGGTTGAAGGCCGTTTGTCCCATACGACAATATCCCCAGTCTCAACCACTCCATCCTTGAACGTTGGAGTTGTTAGTAAGTTGTTGTGCCCCCGTGCTCAAGTTCTGATCGTAAATCCTCCCTTCTTTCTGACAAGACAAAAAAATTCGCATGCCAAAGGCACACGAATCCGCAAAAAGCCATAAACGTAATCATGATATCTGATTCGGTGTTGGCAACTGGCTAGCACGTATACACAGTAGTACACAAGCCCCTATAGCTTTGCGTCCTTAGCTTTCGCTAAGTTTGCCTTTATCATTAAATGTAAATAAATATTAGATCAGGATAATTATCCTGATCCGTTATAATAGTAGCATTTATTTGATAACCTATCAACGCTAAATTTGGTGAATTTTGTCACACTTTGTAGTCAAGTTTTACTATTTATATTGGATAAAAACACTTTTACAGGATTAAGGAACTATAGAAAGTTCACTTCCCTAGTAAAACAAGTCTATATTTGGCTCACATCCTTAGTATATATAATGTGTAAAGAAGTGTTAGGAAATTCTTTCCAGCATGCAAACGAATCACACACATCTATTTCGTATCGTTGGTTGATCTTCCCGGTCATGGTGAAGTTAAGGCTTGTATTCTTCGGCTTGTCGTTGTTATTTTCTACAATGATCGGTAGGTTGAAGTATCCATTCAGCCTCACTGGTTGCGGGAAATCCCCGAATTTGAGTTGAAGCGATTTTTCATCAATGGAGACTTGGCCAGGATCAGTGGGTTTCAGTACGTCCGTTGGTTTTTCATTGTCTTCCTAGCGTGAATAGAAATTCGTCACGAATGGATTGGTGACAGAGTAGGTCTTTGATTTCCTCAATCTTGTTTTTATCACGAATTGGTTGTACTACGTTCAACTAAATCTCCCCTTGTCCTATCCAATATGTTTCATTGGCTGGAACTGTACCAAACGTTATGTTGCATTGTCCAGTGAGAATTTTTGTAGAATCGGCATAAACATTGGCTTTATAAGCTTTCATGGACTTTCATGATGCAACAAAATAGGAATTGTGGGGTCTGGGTCTATGTTGAACGTGGTTCGTATCAAGTCGGACTCACCCCAGGGGTACTTTTAACCAAATAGCTGTTCACTTTTTCCCAATATGGCATATGCACAGCTAACCAGCGACATTATCACGATTTTCACCTTACATGAAACTTCACTTTTATCTACGGTGTATGGTAAGCCCTATTAATGACTCCTGACGAACAGAAACGTCCCTCTGAACTCTCTTGACAATCGTGGTTATGGGCTGACTAGCAGATACGTATTCATGCAGACACCGTCCAGAATCGATCAATGAAAATATTGCTATAATCACTTCTCAATGTACTCTTTGCTAGAATATCTTCCAGTGAGCAAAAGCTGTTCTGCTGTTTGCGCCGCTCATACTCTCTGAGCAGTTATTTATGTTGTTAGCGATACAGCGGCGGACAAAAAGAAAAACCACAAGCGAGAGGTTAGTCTCGTTTGTGGTATAGGAAATATATTAATTCTCTCTTACGTCACCAAATACTTTACGCAAATAACTCAATAAATTTGAACGTTTCTGTCTTATTGGTTCAGCCTGCGAATCATTAGAATAAGCTAGTTGCGTTTCCAGTTGAGTGTAAATAAAGAACAATAACCCAACTGCTTTTCTACTTATCATCTCTTCGTCTTTTATGATTGGAATTAATTCATCTAAAAGTTTAAATAATCTATCGAAAGCTTGTTCATCCACCTCCTTGTGTCTTAATGGAACGACGATTTGTGTTGTCAGCATCCTAAGTTCACTTTCAACATAAGAATTACTTAGTTCCAATAGCCTCTTCTTTTAGTTTTTCTAAGCTTTCAGGTGTAATGAGTGGTAAATTGAAATACCCTGCTTTCATATTATCAATATCTTCTTGGCTTTCACCAGCGTGATTAGGTCCAAGCAATGCGCCTAACACAGTTCCTAGTATTGCCCCCCAGATACCGCCACTCTTACCTTTCTCTGCTCCTTTTGCTCCGCCTTCAATAACTTTCAAACCTTCTCTTTGAACCTGTCCCCAGTCAATTTGTGGTGCAGCTTCATGCCCTGAAGGATCAACATACTTCAACGGATTATTCCATACATACCCATAAAGGATATCCGACATTAGAGTTAGAGGCAGGCACTACGGCGCACCAACTGGCTGTAAATGATAAAGAGGTACTCGTTAAATACTCAATACCGCAGGAAGCGATAATCGGAGTTATGTTTAGACCGTAAGGAGCAAACGAAACGGGAATTCTCCGTATGTGATTTCAGGACGCGGAGGATTCGGTCCCGAATGAATACCTATGAATATGAGAAGCCAAGGCAAAGCAAGATAGGCTGTGATTGCAAATACCAACAGCAACGGAATGCTTAGTATTAACAATGTTTTTTTACTTTCAATTATACCCAGCCTCCTTCAACGCATTTATTACTGAATCCATTAAATGATTATTTATCATTTCAAATATGACAGGGTTCCCACCACTTAACTTTATATTGTTGTGGTAAATAAACCACAGACCCAATTGGAAAACCACAAGCGAGAGGTTTAGTCTCGTTTGTGGCATCTTCAACTCCTTGGGGATGACTTACCATACTGATTTATTTATCGAATGCTTTTTTGGTAAACCGCCCAATCCATCCATCTTCAGTATACAGTTCTCCAGCTAAACCATCACTAAGGTTTTTAAGAGCTCTTTGGTTTAACGTTACATCAAGCCCTTCATTCTGCTCTATAGTCCACAATAGATAGTGTAGTGTGGTATCTGTCACCTTGTAAACGAGGCTTTGGATAAGATTTTTGGTGTCAACATCTAACTTATTCAGCTCTCGAAAAATCTGTTGTGATTCTGAGTCTTTCATTGTACCCATAACAACTCTTTCCCAGTGACCTATTGTCTTGTCACGAACATTGCTCACTAGAATCTCGCCAAATTCATCAAGTTGGCTCTTCTCCACGCAAAGCCCTCCTTAAAAACTTATTTTGTATACCAAGGTATTCTAGTAGGCTCTGTAACAAGTTGGCTTCGAAGATTTAAAAGAGATTCAGCGACTAAATCTCTCGCCTGTGCTTTCGTAGCACCACCAGCAATAAGGGCATCTACAGCAATTCTTGAATGTTCAATTAATGTATTTGCTCGGCCACTTTCATACAATTCTTTAAATCCTTGTCGTTGAGCGTTAGTCATTTTTTGATGGTTAAAACCCATATTCTCCATAAATTCCTGACTAATACTAAACCCTGCATCAGAATCGTAGTTTATATGTCCTGAGAATCCTGCTTTAGCATGAATATGATGACCTCCAACATCCTTATATTGGCCCTTCTCCCTTATTACTTTTGTTACATCTGTTGCTAACCCAGATTCTATTAGTTGTTGGACTAAATTTGAAATAGCTTCTTCTTGTTCAAGTCTCGCAACATTATCATCCAAATCTTTCTGAACTCTTGCAATGATCTGGTTAAAATTCTCATCTCTTATAGCTTCTGCTGCTGCGTGTGCGGCAGCCTTAAAGTACTCGGTTTTATCAACCTTATAGCATACACCAGCGAAACACTCGTCTACAGATGCATATTTTCCATCAAGAGCATCTTTATATACATCAGTCCATTTTTCAACCTGCAAATAGTTATCGGGAGATAAGTTCATTAAATCTTGTACTTCAAAATGTCCGCTTGGGTCAATAAATCCAAGGGGATTATTGTGTACATACGCATAACCATTCTGACTCTGCGGATTCCAAAGCGAGCCCTTATAAGTATCCTCACTAATAAATTAATCGCTGTCAATCAGTTGCCATCAGTAAAACTCTCTGAATGGTTATTTGTGATGTTAGTGATACAGCGGCGGACAAAAAGAAAACCACCCTAGAAGGTTAGTCGTAAGGTGGCTAAGAAATATTCGAGTGATTTATATTTGCTGAATTAGTTTTGAAATGTCTGACTGTGCATCTTTTATAATCACTAAACACATATCATCTTGGTGTACTGGTTCATATCCAAAACGAAAATTAGTAATGTTATACTCACTCATTAAATCTTGAAAGAAGCCTAATAAACTTAGACACTTTACTTTATTAAGTTTCCCACTTTCTAATAATTCACATTCGTTGAAGCTAATATCAATCTTTCCATTACTTTGCCCGAATGAAAGTACTACTGTTACAGAAGATAACTCTATTCCAAGATTGATTTCCTTAGTAGAAATCGTGCCAGTTCCAGAAGTTTGAAATAGATTTATAAAACTATTTACATCATGGAACTCAATATCTTGTTCTGTGAGATTACTATAGAAGTGTGATGTAGCCACTAACTCTTTGGATAATCTTAACCCATTTGATAAAAAATCATCTAATTCTGTCGTATTAAGATTAAATTGAACATCGAAATATTCCATTTTGTATCACTTCATTCCTAATAGTTATTGGTCAATAAAGCCTTTAAATGTCCCGTCTTTATTTAATCGAACCCCTCTACCATCGAGAAGTTTTTTCTCTAGGAAATCAACACCATTTTTAGAGGTTACCACTTCAAAATAGCCCTCTCCATTTAAAATTTCATTTAACTGTTCATTTGCTCTTGCATTTAATACATCTGTATTTCCTTTTTGTTTTCCCCACAAGTCAGGTTTCCTAGACATATGTTTTGCTAATGAATGTCCAACCTCAGTTTCCGTATTGGAGTATATTTTATTTGCAGACGTAATTATTGTTTCAGTATCAACTTCCGCACTTAAACTAACTTTATCAGAGGCATTCTTGTTTAAAAAGAATTTAACTCCTCCCACGGCAGCAAGTTCAATTGACGCTTCAACAGCAGAAAAACCTAGAAATAGACCAGATGCACTCCAAGACAGCGCGTCCTTGATTGTCCAATCACTTTTAGCCATGTTCCATATCTTTTCTTGGATACGAGAGGAAGCATTATCATACGCACTTTGGTCCCCTAGCTTCCACCGAAGATAGGTTAGTTTTATATAATCACTATCACTCATACCGTTATTATCAGTTAATTCTAATACTTTGTGACCACTTAAATCGACATATTTTAAAGGATTATTTTGCACATACGCATACCCATTCTGACTCTGTGGATTCCACAGACTGCCCTTATAAGTATCCTCACTAATAAACCGACCAAGCTCTGGCTTGTAATATCTCGCACGAGCGTAGTTCAACCCATCATAAAATCCGTAATCTAACCCAGTATATCCGGCTAAATTATCCGGCCCGGGCCAGTTCGGGTCGAACTTCTTAGCATCAAGCGGAACACCGAACTCATCATAATGATAACGAGATGAGACGCGTCCATCCTTATCAATGAGGCCAAGCGTGCTACCTAACGCATCATTAAGGTAAAATAACGACTTTGGCGCTACGCCCGGTTCAGCGCCTCCTTGTCCAGGCGATGGCTCCCAGCCATTCGTCGGATCGTTGGCAGGCAAGTAGTTCATGCTGATTCGTTCGCCGCCTGCTCCATACGTATAGGTCTGTTTCCACTTATAGTAATCGCTGCTGCCGTTTAGCTGCGATTTGTCAGTGACTTGCAGAGGTTCTGGCAATGCCAGGCTGACATCATTCGTATAATGAAATTCCCAATGTTTCTTCTTGTATTCCTTCTCCCAGCCGTCACGAGGGCCGCCGGGATGCTTATCCGGGTACGGTTCGTCGACTTGACCGCATTTTTTCGCAAGACCTGGGGGGATGAAACCCGGAGGTACGGTATGGCATTTACCATTTCCATTTCCATTTCCATTTCCATTTCCATTGCCATCCATATTGTCATGACCATGGCTAGACCCACTATCTGGACCCGCCTCAACATCGGCGGTCATCAGGAGGCGGTTACCATCACCGTCGTACGCATAACTGGACACATCACCACGGTCATTCGTTTGTTGCACTAAACGATTGGCCGCATTCCATACATATTGTTCAAGAACTCTCGGCTTTGCATTCGTTTGGTCACTAAAGCTGCTGCTTTGAGGTTGAGTGCCATATACGGAGCTGGTCGCCGAGAGCGATCCAATCATGGCTGCACTTTTTCCGTATACAGAAGGCGTAACTGACAAAGAACTCGTTATCGATTCATTCTCATCTTCATCGACCAAGCCCATCACTTTCAGCAGATTGCCGCGCAAATCATAGGAGAAATCTTTATAGTTAGCGCCATTCTGCAAGTGCACCAGCTTATCCGTAGCGTCGTACGTATAGGCCTCGGAATCCACAACATCGTCCATACTTGAGGACTTGCTTAATCGATTACCTACAGCATCATAACTATATGCCGTCACAACTGAGTCAGCCAAGCCGGAATTGTATTGCTGTACTTGGGTTAGCTGGTTGATTGCGTCGTAAGCATACTGCGTCACGATGGAATCCGGATGATCGTCATCATCGTTATCATCCTCGTCATTGCCATCCATGGATCGTTCCATCCGTGTCCGATTACCGACAGGATCGTAGGCATATTTCAGTTCCTCGACCACCTTGCCAAATTGATTCGCCTGACGGATGTCGAGTACGCGTCCTAGCGCATCATACTGGTACTTGCTTGAACCTTCCGTCGGCAGCGCCTTCGACAACAGCAACCCGCGCACATCATACGTATACTGCGTTGTGAGACCACCGGCATCCGTCACGCTCGTCATCCGATCCATCGCGTCATAACCGTACTTGACGACGCTTCCGTCTGGATAGACCACTTTGCTGCGCTGGTTGGACGGTGTCCACTCGTAGCGAATAGTTTGGTTCGCTGCATTCGTAACACGCGTAAGTCGATTCAGAACGTCGTAATCGTAGGTAGTACTTCCCGTTACCATACCGCCTTGCATCTCCCGCATCGCGGTACGGCGACCGGCCGCATCGTATTCATAGCCTACGCTGGTATTGTCGCTATAGGCGACACCCGCTAATCGTTTCAGAGCATCATATTGATAGCTTGTACTCTTCCCGTCCGGGTATTGTACGCTTGCCGTTTGGCCGTTCGCCTCATACGTCAGCTTCGTCGATTGTAAGAGCGGATTGATTTGCTCCGTCATCTCATCGCGGGCATTATAGCGATAGCTGGTCAAATGTCCCAGCATATCGAGCTTCGACAAAATATTGCCCACAGCATCGTACGTGTAGCCGGTGGAAGCGCCCAGTGCATTCGTAACTGAGGTTAGACGGCCGAGAATGTCATATCCATAGGACGTCGTCTGCCCCTTCGCATCGGTAATCTGCTTCACGCGTCCCATCGGATCGTACGCCATGGAGGTCAACTGCTGCAGCGCATCCTGGATCGTCGTGACCCTTCCCAGCTTGTCATAACCATAGCGGGTTTCCGTACCTGCTTCATCTTTCGTCGTAATGACACGACCGAGCGCATCCCGCTGCATGGATGTGCTGTGACCGAGAGGATCGATCATCCCCATCAGCAAGCCACGCGCATCATACTGCATCGTCCAAACGGCTTTGTTCGGTTTCACCGTTTTCGTCAAGCGACCTGCCTTATCGTACTCGAAGGTCGTTTTCTGACCTAGCGCATCCGTGATTGTCACCAAGCGGCTCAGCTTGTCATACATATAAACCGTCATATGCCCTAGCGGATCGGTTTCATGGATAAGACGACTGAGTTCGTCGTACTCGAACGTGGTGAAATGGCCAAGCGCGTCTTTCAGCTGTGTAGGCAAATTCCGCGCGTCATACTGGATTTGCGTAATGCTGCCTTTCGGATCTTTGCGCCATACCATATTGCCATTGCCGTCATAATGCAGCTCTGTCACGAGCTGAATTTCCGTACCGTGCTCGTCATGGTCATATACTATGACTTTCTCCGGACGATTGACGTTGTTGTATTCATATTTGGTTACAGCCCCATTCGGGGCAGTTTTGGTGACCAAGTTCCCCACTTGATCGTAATCGTAGACCGTTTGGTTTCCTAGCGCATCCGTCACTGTATGCACACGGTTAAACTGATACGTGAAGGTCGTCTTCGCGCCGCTGGCGTCGGCATACGACGTCAGATTGCTGTCTTTATCGTACGCATAGGATTCCTGCTGTCCGAGGGCATCGATGCGTGATTGAATGCGGTCGCGCGCATCGTACGTCAGTTTGCTTGATTGGCCGAGCGGGTCGACAATTTCCGTGACCCGGTGCAAATCGTCGCGGAGCAAATGCTGTTTAAAACCTGCAGGATCGGTCAACCACTGTACAAAGCCATTGCTGTCGTTGGTCAGTTTTGTTTGTTCGCCTAGCGGGTCTACGATGCCTGTTGGAATCCCGCGCCCATCGCGTAATATCGCTGACTGCTGTCCGAGTGCGTCTGTCATGTAAATGACATTGCCATTGGCATCATAGCCAAGCGTCGTCACTTGTCCCAAAGCGTCTGTCACCGTTTCCGGCTTGTTAAACGCATTGTACGTGATCGTTGTCGTATGACCGTACGGATCGATCGCTTGATGCAGATTTCCTTTCTCATCATAAACATATTGCCATTGCTTTCCGTTGCGGTCCTGCTTCAGCGTGATATTGTCATTGCTATCATAGCCGAATCGCTCCACGGTTCCATCTGGGTAATGAATAGCCGTCTGGAGAAAACGATCGTTATACTCAAAGGTTTTAACACGGCCAAGCGGATCTGTCGTCACAGTCTGATGCTGCTCAGGGACATACTGAATGTCTCCCTCTTGCCCGTAAAAATCGCGTTGATGAATGACTCTGCCTTCACTGTCATACGTATTAACGAGTGTAGCGGTTCCTTCCGGATTCGTCATCCCGATCATTTGATGATGAAAATCGTAACTGAACTTGATGGTTCCGCCATCCGGAAGCTCAATAGCTGTTAAATCATGCCGGAGCTCATCATAGCTATACTTTACTTGGCGTCCAGTCTGATCAGTTAACGTCGCTATCTTACCGCCAGGCCCGTACGCGAAAGACATGCTCGCGCTATCTGTCTCAACTTTGTCGAGCATCGTCCCTTCATAGGTGAGCATGGCTGTATTGCCATTCGCATCGGCGACGGTGTACAACATACCGTCCTGCCGGAAGCGGTACTTCCACAGTTGCGGCGTTTCCATCATGAAACTTCCGTCGTTCTGCTTTACTAGCGTGTTATACGTGCCTGCTGGCTTAAGAAAGGTACCATCGGCTTGCGGCTCATAAGGGTAGGCAGCACCTTCCGGTGTTACCACATACATAATGCCCCGATCGCGACGTTCCAACCGCCATTCCCAGGAATGATGCCAGCCGACGCCGATCGCACCATCATACGTATCACGGCTATGGTACGTCACGGCAAAATCCAGCGGCATCGCAGCTTGCAGCGACATATTGGTATGATGGAAACTGAAATCACCCGTTGCCAGATTGATAGGATCCCACCAAGCCGGTTTGTTGAACTCGGATCGGTTGGCAATTTTCTCATGAGTAAGGTCGTCTTTAAATTCCTCCTGCGAAATGTTGCCCGCTAGCTTAAGATCATCTTGATCAGTGGATCCCCTGTTGTCTTGGAAAATCAGATTCCAGCCTTTAGTAATGAAGCCAGGGCAACTCTTGCCGTCTATGCAGACCTGTGCGGGAATGCCGTTATCGTCAGCAATGCGCTGGGCTTTCTCCACCATCATCTTTTCGCCCAAGGCTTTATAGTAATAGCCTGCTAATGCTTCCCAGTTGATGTCCCAGACCGGTGCAATATAGCGCTCAACACGAACCGGATCGGAAACCTCGGAATTGTTCTTGGATGCATCGTTTGCATTGTAGTACGGATTGGACTGTGTTCGTTCCGCCGTGGCCGTAATTTTCACAATTTCGTACGGATGAAGCTCTACGGGCAACTGCCACTCGCGCACATATTTCGCCGGTGCGTTATTGCTGCGGAATGGGAACCCTGACGATCCTATGCCCGTGACCGGATCCATTTTGTAATCAAAGTACTTACTGTAATCAAAGTCCCTCGCCCACTGAAGGTGAGAACCGTTATTTTGTCCATTATCGTCAAAAAGCACATCCAAGTCATAATGAACCGTTTCTCCGGGTACTTGATCTTTGCCTACGCGCTTCGTATACGCTAAAGTCAGATGTACACGCGTACCGCGCTCCGCTACGCCTCGAATGATATGCGTAGGTCCGTTCAAATCCGGCAGCACCTGGATATGCTCCGGTTTAGCCGGAGCCGGATTCTCAATCTTTGCGTAGCCGAAGTTGAAGTATTGCTCGGCTCCACTAGGTACAACACAGACCGTATAGCTGCCATCTGCTAGTGGTTTTCCGGCCTCGTCATTCCCTTTCCAATCATACGTGTATTGCTTATCGCCGCTGGCTGGAACCGTGGCCAGTTGCTGCAAGGAAGTGCGCGTATAAGGAGTTGGTGGATCATACGTAGCTCCTGGTGGTGGCGGCGGTGGAGTATATGGCTCCACCTCGCAAGTTTCGAGCGATGTCGTATGCGGACTGTCTTGAAAGTTCCAGGCAACAGTCGTTTGCCCGCCGTATACCGATTCAAAGCTCGGAGGCGCAATGCTTACATCAATGGTCGCCGCCGATGCCTTGCCCGGCAGCCACGGTATCCCAGTGATGACCAGTGCGATTACCAATAGCATGCTGATCGCGGGACGAGCTATTTTTTTTATAGATGACATGAAGAAAGTACCTCCCCTTTCTATTCATTAAAACTGCTGCAACCGTTGAAGCAATCGATAAATGACAATAGCCGCTTGTGCGCGAGTTGAAGACTGCTTGGGCGCCAGATGCTGTCCGTCCCCTTCAATCAGGCCGGATTGCGAAGAAAGTGCCGCATATCGTCTCGCCCAATCGCTTAGCTCTCCTGCATCCGCGTACTGCAACCCTTGCTGCAACTGCGTCTCGGAGAGCGCGTTCGCTTTCGCCTCGTCGCCAAGCGCCCGCACAATCATCGCCATCATCTGCTCACGGCTGATTTCATCATCAGGTCGAAACGAGCTCCCCTCCCCTTGCACTAGCCCTTGAGTCGCTGCCGTCGCGACCCACTTTGCGGCCCAGTGCGAGGCCGGCACGTCAGTGAATACAGACGGTACTTCTTCTTTCGGCTTTAGGTCTAACGCGCCTAACAGCATTTTCGCAAACTGTGCCCGCGTTACGACACCGTCCGGGTCATACTTGCCGTCACTAACCCCACTAATAATGCCGCGCGCCGCCAGCACTTCAACTGCCTGTTGAGACCAGTGCTGCTGCACGTCAGCAAAGGATACTTCCTTGTCAAAAAGGGCATATGTACCAGACTGATCAATATTTGACGTCACGGTGTGTTTGCTCGTATCGAGCTTTGGTCTAAGCGGTTCCCACGTTTGAGAAGCTTCGTTCCACCGGTGTAAGAGCAGTTTGTGCGTTTGCAGTTCTGACCAGCGGTCAGGCTCATACCCAAAGCGGATCTGCACGGTGCCTATCAGGCCGCCGCCAAGTTGCACATCCCACGCCTTTGATGCAGTCTTGCGTGTACTGTCGTCTGCCGCTAGCTCCGCTGTGACCGCTTCATTCAGTTTTAGCCCCATCGTTGTATCCGTAAGCACAGCACCACGTGGAATGACGAGCTTCACGCTTCCATCTGCAGCATCAAGCTCGCCGCCTTGCACGCCTATCAATTTCTTCACTTCCTGTGATTCAACTGCTGCAGAATCGTTATCGGACCCAGAATTGGGAGTGACTTCTGTACGTATAATTGTATTCATCATCAATTTGCCGTCCGCTGCTCTGGTAACAAGCCGATCGTCTCCCATGAAGGTAAAAACGCCACCGGTCGTCACTTGTGGGAAAATAACGTGCGCTTCCGATCTTTGCAAATCCGCGCCCATCAGTTTTAATCCACTTCCCGTATCCTGCAGCCATGCGGCCTGACCTTCCCCAATATATAGCTGATAATATTCATTAGGTTTTTTTGTCGCTGGCGTCAGATCGACGGGTTTAGCGCTAGGGTCACTTACATTGAGCATGACGTACTTGGTGTTCCAGTCCAAATCAGCCTGCTTGTACAAAGCGTATTTGCCGTTATAATCAATATTGATCACGTTCAACTGGGGAGGAAGCGTAAGGACGGAACGGAGCTCGCCGGTACGAAGGTTACAAAAGCTTAATCCGCCGTTCGCATCATTGATATAGAGAAAGCCTCCTTTTGCAACAGCTGGCGAACGTCCTTTGCCGATCTGCGTCTCTGTGTTGTTGGTAAGGTCAAAATGGATCATTTCTCCCGTAAAGTCATCTCGTGCAACAACATCACTTCCCCCCAAAGAATAATTGGTAAAGAAATGAGTAGTGCTATTTAATTTCCATTCTCGCGAGGAAGCTACGTCAAAAGCATATAAGTCGCCAACAGGCTGATTAGGTCCATAGTTGCGCTTATCGAGCCATACCACATAGACATGTCCATCCGCGCTTGTCCCTACTTTGGGGACGTCTTTACCGTACACAGTGCTAGTGACCGTCACCTTGGTCTGACTATTGAGATTCTCATAATAAACCTGCTCATGCCCTTGATCATCCTGCTCTTTCCAAACCATTTGAGATCCTGAGATATAGGGCTTGCCTTCTGGTGCTTCGATCGTACTTTCCTCTTGCTCATAAGAATAGACAACCTGTACAGAAGTTGAAGCAGATACAGGAACTGCACACAGAAGCATAACAATCAACATGCCAATTCCCACCCAATTCTTACCTCTAAAAATCCTCATTCCATCCCCCTCTTTTTTTAGACAAAATAAATAGACCTAGCCCAATAGAGCAAACCGGCCAACATCCAGCAAATGAAATAGTTGTGACTTAGATCCGAGGCTTTGCATCCCTGCACTTCGCAGGGTTTGCCTTTGTTCAATTGGGCGGAGACCTATTGAGTAGGTCCTCTTCATTTGGTGAATTTTTAAGTGAAAAAAGTTACACCGTTCTCGTGAATGCGCATCCATATATGCGGATTTGTCTACTGTGACAGTTGGATACCTTCCCTGACCGAACCGAGATATCGTTTCCGGTCGACAAATCGTTCGCATACACATTGCCAGTCGTTGAACAATCCGGTTGAAGG
>Ga0209566_100630_pt1 | contig 21572 bp, 17 predicted proteins | sample Araplavi_mTSA_r2_2_FD_184287 | JGI IMG/M metagenome (GOLD analysis project Ga0209566, IMG submission 184287) | Arabidopsis root microbial communities from North Carolina, USA - plate scrape CL_Cvi_mTSA_r2 (SPAdes) (version 2) | ecosystem: Host-associated > Plants > Roots > Endosphere | place...
GGTCGGCTATATGCTTCAGCACGACCACTTGTTCGAATGGCGCGACGTGCTGAGCAATCTGCTGGTCGGAGCGGAGGTTCGCCGCATGGATATGAAAAAAGCCAGGCGCAAGGCGCTTGAACTGCTGGAGCGCTATGGCCTCGGCGGCTTCGCCCGTCACAATCCGACGCAGCTGTCGGGCGGCATGCGGCAGCGGGTGGCGCTCATCCGGACGCTTGTGACCGAGCCTGACATTATGCTGCTTGACGAGCCTTTCTCCGCGCTCGACTATCAGACGCGGCTGACGCTGGCCGACGAGATTCACCGCATCATCAAAGACCAGGGCAAGACGGCGGTGCTCGTGACGCATGACATCTCCGAAGCAATCAGCATGGCCGATCGCGTGATGGTCATGACGAAGCGGCCGAGCACGATCGCAAGCGTACATGACATTCGCTTCGAGGAAGGCGAGGGGCTCTCGCCCTGGCAGAAGCGGGAGGCAGGCCGCTACAATCAATTTTTTAACACGATATGGAAGGAGCTGGGGGGACATGTCGCACCTTCCGCTTAACGAGCCGCAGGAGCGGGCGGTCCCGCAATCCGTGTCATCCGGCTTCCCGCGGTCTCTCCCGTACAAGCGCTATCTGGCGAAGCAGCGGCGCCTTCGCCTCGCAGTCTGGCTGGCGCGACTGGCGGTGCTCGCGGCATTTCTCGGCGTCTGGCAGTGGGCGGCGGACCACAAATGGGTGGATGCCATGCTGACGAGCCGTCCCTCGCAGCTGGTCTCATCCTTTCGCAGCCTCGCGCTTGAAGGGCATTTGTGGCATCACGCCTGGGTGACGACGCGCGAGACGTTCATCGGCCTGATCTTGTCGATGGCCGTCGGCACGGCGATCGCGATCGTGCTCTGGTGGTCGTCTTACGCGTCCAAGGTGCTCGAGCCGTACATGGTCGTGCTGAACGCGCTGCCCAAAGTGGCGCTCGGTCCTATCTTCTACATCTGGCTGGGTGACCGTTATTCCGTGTACGGCATGGCGATCGCCATCTCCGTGATCGTGACGATCCTGATGATCGAGGCCGGATTCAGGGAGATCGGTAAGTCCAAGCTCAAGCTGATGGAATCGTTCGGCGCGACGAAGCTCCAGATGCTCCGCATGGTGCTGCTGCCTGCCAGCGTGCCGAATATGATCGCGACGCTCAAGGTGAACGTGGGGCTGACGCTCGTCGGCGTCATTATGGGCGAATTTCTGTCGTCCAAGGCCGGACTCGGATACATGATCATCTACGGGGGTCAGGTGTTTCAGATGGACATGGTCATGGTCGCCATCGCGATGCTGGCGGCGCTCTCCATGGTGCTGTACGGCATCGTCGCGGTCGTCGGCTACTTCGCGCTGAGGCGCAATCACTTTGAGTAAAGGGAGGCCGCCCAGGCAAGCAATAGGGCGCGATCGTGCGCCTGGGGAGCTTCCGGGCATAGGCGGATGGGCACTTGGCGCAGCGCAAATAAAAGCCCTGCCTCGACTGCGCCGGACAAGTCTTTCGTCCGAAAAGCGCGCGCGGGGCAGGGATGTTTTCTTTTCGAGGGAGCGGTCCACCCCGGCTTAGCGTCCTTGTCTTTATACGCCGGAGTAAGCCATGAACCCGCCGTCGACGGGGATGAAGGCGCCGGTTACGAAGCCGGAGGCCTCGTCGTCGACCAGCCACAGCAGCGTGCCGAGCAGGTCCTCGGGCTCGCCGAACCGTCTCATCGGCGTATGCGCGATGATCTTGTCCGCGCGTTCCGTCTGCGAGCCGTCCGGCTTGCGCAGCAGCGCGCGGTTCTGCTCGGTGAGGAAGAAGCCGGGCGCCAGCGCGTTGACGCGGATGCCCGACTCCGCGAGGTGCACCGCGAGCCACTGCGTCCAGTTGTTGATGGCGGCTTTGGCCGCGCTGTAGGCGGGCACCTTCGTCATCGGCGAAGGGGCGCTCATCGAGGAGATGTTGAGCACGACGCCGCGGCCGCGCTCGGTCATCGCGCGGACGAACGTCTGGGTCGGCAGGATCGTCCCCATGAGGTTTAGGTCGAATACGCCGCGCAAGCCTTGAGCGCTAAGGTCGAACAGCGTATTTACGCCCTCCCGGCCCAGATCCTCGGGCTTGAAAATCTCGTTCGTCGTATTGGCGCTCGGATGATTGCCGCCCGCACCGTTAATCAGGATGTCGCACGGGCCAAGCTCACGCGTGACGACTTCCTCCGCGCGGCGCACGCTGTCGACATCGGTCGCGTCGCAGGCGACGGCGATCGCCCGGCCCCCTGCGGCCTCGATGTCGCGGGCGACCGCTTCCCCTTTTTCCGCCGTGCGGTTCAAGACGGCCACCTTGACGCCCTGCCGGCCGAGCTCCCGCGCCATGACGCGGCACAGTACGCCCGAGCCGCCTGTGATGACGGCCACCTTGCCCGCGAGCGAGGCATGAATCGGCAGCGAACTCATACGGCAGCCCCCTCTGCACGGGCGTCGGCGGATGCGCGAACGGCCGCATCCCACAAGCCCCACAAGTACATGATGCCGAGCGCGCGGTCGTACAGGCCGTAGCCCGGGCGGCACACCTCGCCCCATAGATGGCGTCCGTGGTCGGGGCGCGCATATCCCGTGAAGCCGATATCGTGGTAAGCTTTGACGATGCCTGCGATATCGACGGTCCCGTCCTGCGTCCGGTGGGACGTCTCGATGAAGTCGCCGTTGTCGTAGACGCGGACGTTGCGGATGTGGGCGAACGGGATTCTGTCCGCGAATTCGTGGATCATCGCGATGATATCGTTGGCCGGATTGGCGCCGAGCGAGCCGCTGCACAGCGTGATGCCGTTGTACGGGCTGTCGTGCAGCGCGAGGAAGCGGCGGAAATTTTCCCGGCTCGTCATGATCCTTGGCAGGCCGAATACGGGCCACGGCGGATCGTCCGGGTGGATGGCCATCTTGATGCCGCACCTGGCGGCGACCGGAATGATCTCGTCCAGGAAATAGCGGAGGTTTTCCCAGAGGTCTTCCGCGGTTACGTCTTTGTACGCCTCGAACAGGCCGGACAAATGCGCGAGCCGTTCAGGCTCCCAGCCCGGCATCGTCAGCTCGGAGTTTTCGTTGATGCGGCGGACAAGCTCGAATGGATCGATGTCATCGATCCGGCTGCGCTCGTAGAAGAGGGCGGTCGAGCCGTCGTCGGTCTGCTTGTGGAGCTCGGTGCGCAGCCAGTCGAACACCGGCATGAAGTTGTAGCAGACGACCTTGACGCCAACCTGCCCCAGCTTTTCGAGCGTGCGCTTGTAATTTTCGATGTAGCCGTCCCTGCTCGGCCGGCCCAGCTTAATGTCCTCGTGCACGTTAACGCTTTCAACGACGTCGATGTGGAAACCGGCGTCGCGCGCCTGGTCTCTCAGCGCGACGATCCGGTCCAGCGGCCATTCCTCGCCGGCCGGCACGTCGTGCAGCGACCAGACGATGCCCTCGACGCCCGGAATCTGCCGGATGTGCGAGAGCGAGATCGTATCGTTGCCTTCCCCGAACCAGCGGAACGTCATCCTCATGGTTTAGCTTCTCCTCCCGGTTTGAAGTAGTGCGGGTATTGCTCCCTCAAATGCGCCAGGTCGCGCACGCCGAGCCGCAGATGCTCGCGCATGGCGCGCTCGGCCAGGTCGGCGTCGCCCGCCTTGACGGCGGCGAAGATTGCCTCGTGTTGCTCGTACAGATGCCGCCAATGCCGGTCGGACACGAGGCGGAGCAGGCGGCTGCGGTTGAGATGGACGTTCATCTGGCCGATCGCGCGCCATGTGTTCAGCTTGCCGCAGCCCTCGAACAAGATCCGGTGGTAGGCTTCGTCAAGCTCGAACAGCCTGCGGTCGTCCGCACGCTCGATGCTCTTGAGCTGGAGGGCGAGATTGTCCTCCAGATCGGCCAGCCGGTCTGCGGGGAACCGCTCGCAGGCGAGCCGGACGACGGCCGCCTCCAGCTGCTCGCGCATGAACCGGGCTTCCTCGACCAGCTCCGGATCGATGAGCGAGACGAACGTACCACGCTGTGGCAGCACCTGGACAAGTCCTTCCTGGGCGAGACGCACGAAGCTCTCGCGCACCGGCGTACGGCTGACGCCCAGCGCCAGGGAGGACTCCTTCTCCGAGAGCGCGGTGCCCGGCGGCAATTCGAGGTTCAAGATTTGCTCTTTTAGCTTCGCGTAGACGCCCTCCCGCGCGGAAGGGGGCTGCGCGTGTCCGCCTGGATTCACGCGGGCATCTCTCCTTTGTCGGGTTCAAATTCATCCTACCATACTTGTATGGTAGTGTGGTAGTGCAAAATTACGCTTCTAATTTGTGTATCCAAGATGCCGAGCGGCGCGAAGGAGAGACTTTCCTTTTCCCGGAGCGAGCGGTGATGCCGGCCATTCCGCGGCGAATGGTTGACAGGCGGAAAGAAGGGTGATAGCATAATAACATTGTAATTACCTAGGAATTATCGGTATTAATAGCGAGCAGGATCGACCAGATCGCTGGAGACCTAACCCCGCCCGGGGGGGAGGTCTCTTTTTTGCTTTTTTCAACGGACAAAAGAAAGAGAGGTTCGAGCGCATGAGCGATTCAAACGACAAGTCCAAACGGTGGAAATTCGATACCCTGCAGGTGCATGCCGGCCAGCGGCCCGATCCGACGACCGGCGCCAGAGCCGTGCCGATCTACCAGAGCAGCTCGTTCGTCTTCAAAAGCACGGAGCACGCGCGCGCGCTTCTGAATTTCGAAGAGGAAGGCAACACCTACACCCGCATCGGCAACCCGACAAGCGAAGTGCTGGAGCAGCGCATCGCCGCGCTGGAGGGCGGGACGGGCGCGCTCGCCGTCGCCTCGGGCTCCGCCGCCGTCACCTATGCGATCTTTAACATCGCAGGTTCCGGCGACGAGATCGTCGCGGCCAATACGCTGTACGGCGGCACCTACAATCTGCTCGCGGTGACGCTTCCCAAGCTCGGGATTCGTACCGCATTCGTGCGGCCGGACGATCCGGGGGCGTTCAGGAGCGCGATTACGGACAAGACCAAAGCGCTCTTCATCGAATCGATCGGCAACCCGGGCCTGAACGTTCCAGATATCCGCGCGATCGCGGATATCGCCCACGAACACGGCATCCCGCTGATCGTGGACAATACGTTCGGCACGCCATATTTGATCCGTCCCTTCGAGCATGGGGCCGATATCGTCGTTCATTCCGCGACCAAGTACATCGGGGGCCACGGCAATTCGATCGGCGGCCTGATCGTCGACGGCGGCAGGTTTGACTGGACGAGCGGCAAATTTCCGGGCTTCACGGAACCCGATCCGAGCTACAACGGCATCCGCTATGCGGAGAAGTTCGGCGAGCTTGCTTATATCACGAAGGTGCGGGTGCAGTTTCTGCGGGACATCGGGGCCTCGATCAGCCCGTTCAATTCGTTTTTGCTGCTGCAAGGACTGGAGACGCTGTCCCTGCGGGTCGACAAGCACCTCGCGAACACGAAGCGGGTCGTCGAATTTTTAAAGGGGCATCCCGGGGTGGCCTGGGTGAACTATCCGGGGCTGCCGGACAGTCCGTATTACGAGCTCTCGCAAAAGTACTTCCCCAAAGGACCGGGCGCCATCTTCACGTTCGGTCCGCACGGGGGCTTCGAAGCGGCCAACCGGCTGATCGACGGCCTGGAGCTGTTTTCGCATCTGGCGAACGTCGCCGACGCCAGATCGCTCGTCATCCATCCGGCCAGCACCACGCACGCCCAGCTCTCTTCCGAGCAGCAGCTGGCGGCCGGCCTGACGCCTGATCTCATCCGCGTCTCGGTCGGGATCGAAGATCCGGACGACCTGGTGGAGGACTTGAAGCAAGCGCTGGAACGCGCCGCGGTCTCCTGACCGGCCGCGAATCGATAACGAAAGAGCGCCTCGCCGTGAATGGGAGGCGCTCTTGGCGCGCGCTATCCGAAAAAGAAAGAATCAACGCGCAAGTCAGATACAGAGGGTTAGCTGCGAGCCAATAGATGGCGCTGTAATCAGCTGCACGCCGGATGCGATCGCGAACTTCGGCTGCGATCGCGAACTTCGGCTGTAAAGTCAGCCGCGACCGCGAGCTTAAATCTTGCGCTTAGGCGCGGCCGGGAACCTTGGTAAAGCGGTTGGCCGGCACCGGCAGCCCGAGGTGCTCGCGCAGCGTCGCGCCCTCGTATGCGGTGCGGAACAGGCCGCGCCGCTGCAGGATCGGCACGACCTCGTCGACGAAGTCGTCCAGGCCGTCCGGCAGCGAAGGGGCCATAAGCATGAATCCGTCGGCCGCGCCGCCGAGGAACCAGCGCTCCAGCGTATCCGCGATCTTTTCGGGCGTGCCCACCAGATGATCGCCGCTGAACGAGCCGATGATGAGGGAGTAGACTTCCCTCAGGGTCGGATTTTCCCTAGCGATGACCGCCCGATGCTTTTTATAGTCCGGGTTCGCCGTCTCGATCGTGTCCAGCCCGGCTTCGGACGCCGTCGTATCGGGCGTGTATCTGCCGAAGTCGATCTCCTTGAAGTAATCCGCCAGGAAGCCCAAGAGCGTCTCGTCCGTCAACAGCGACTCCAGGCGTTTTTTCTTCGCGCGCGCTTCGTCCTCGGTCGATCCGATCACGGGCGATATGCCCTGCAGCACGTACACCTCGTCCGGATTGCGTCCGGCTGCCGCGACCTTGCGCTTGAACGCGTCGTAGTAGGCTTTGGCGTCGTCGTAGTTGTACTGGATGGCGAAAACGACTTCCGCGACGCGGGCGGACAGCTCCTGACCGGCCGCCGAGATCCCCGCCTGGACGAGCACCGGATGGCCCTGCTCGGAGCGCGCCACGTTAAGCGGCCCCTCGACGGAGAAAAATTCGCCCTTATGACGAATGCGATGCAGCTTGGCCGGATCGAACAATCGGCCCGTCTCCTTCTCGTAGGCGAAGGCGTCGTCCTCCCAGGAGTCCCAGAGCCCTCGGACGACTTCGACGAATTCTTCGGCCCTGCGGTACCGGTGCTCAAGCTCGTAGTGCGACTCGGCGCCGAAGTTGCGGGCGGTACTGCCCGACAGATCGCGGGTCGTCACGATGTTCCAGCCCGCCCGACCGCGGCTGATCCGGTCGACGGACAGCAGCTGACGCGCCAGATTGAACGGCTCGACGTAGGAGGTGGAGGCGGTCGCCACCAGTCCGATGCGCGACGTGGAGCCGGCGAGGGCGGCGATCAGGGTGAGCGGCTCGAAACGGTTCAGAATGTTCGGGTGCGACTGCTCGTTGATGGCAAGGCTGTCGGCGAGGAACACCATGTCGAATTTGCCGCGCTCCGCCGCGGCGGCCAGCTCGCGATAGTAGTCGATATCGATGCTCGCGCCCGGCTTCGCGTCCGGAAGCCGCCAGGACGAGGCATGCATGCCGGTCCCGACCAGGTAGGCGGACAGTTTGATTTCTCGTTTCCGTGTCATCGGATTTCGTCTCCTTTTGGCATCCCCGGGCGCTCCCCGCACGACAAAAAAGACACTTCCCGACCAGGTCGGACAAGTGTCTCCATGCGCATGGTGGACATCGATATAGGCGGGCAGCCCCTCGGGCGCGCCGGCTCGGATGCGTAATGAGTGTCATATTAAGGCGTTAACCGAAGGTTGTCAATCCCGTTCTCAAGCAGGACGCGAGAGGGAAGAGACATAAAACAGGGGGTTGACGAAAGGAAGGAACTGGATTATCATTCAGTTTGTTCAGCTGAATACCTATTAATCTAGTAGGAATTATTGCGTTTACCAGTCGACTGGAGATGCTGCCTCTGCGATAGAGCGGCGTCTCCTTTTTTGTTGGCGGATAGACAAGGGGGAGAACGGCAGCATGGCTCGAGTCGTCACGGAGAAAAACGCGGCGGTACCGATGCGCGACGGCGTCCGGCTGTTCGCGGATATCTACAGGCCGGAGGAAGGCGGCCCGCATCCCGTGCTTCTGCTGCGGACGCCGTACAACAAAGACGATGCGCAGACGATGAATTACGCCCACCCGAGCTGGTATGCCCGGCACGGCTATGTCGTGGTCGTGCAGGACACGCGGGGCCGGTGGACGTCGGAAGGGGAGTTCGAACCCTATGCGCTCGAAGCCGAGGACGGCTACGACACGATCGAATGGGCGGCCAGCCTTCCGTACGCGGTTCCGAAGGTAGGCATGTACGGGTTCTCCTACTGCGGAGCGGTACAGTGGCAAGCGGCGGCGCTAAGGCCGCCGCATCTGGCCTGCATCTCGCCGGGCATGATCGGGTCCGACGCGTACCAGGGCAAGGCGTATCGCAACGGAGCGTTCTCGCTCGCGCTCTTGCAATCCTGGGTGCTGTTCGCGGCGCAGGATACAGCGCTGCGGCGAGGGAGGGCCGACTGGGCGGCGGAGATCGGCTCGCTGTACGCCGGCATCCATGCGTATTACAGGCGGCTGCCCCTCGGCGAGCCGCCCGAAGCGATCAGGGAGCTGGCGCCTTACTACAGGGAGTGGCTGGATCACCCGATTCGGACCGATTACTGGCTGAATCATTCGCCGAAAGAGAATTACGGGGCGATCGAGGTGCCGGCGCTGCATCTCGGCGGCTGGTACGACATCTTCGTGGACGGCACGATCGAGAACTTCGCCGGCGTGCGGGCGCAAGGCGCCACGGCCCTTGCGAGGGATAACCAACGGCTAGTCATCGAACCTTGGTACCATATGCCCTGGTCCCGATACGTCGGCGAGCTGGACTTCGGCCCCGAAGCGGCGAATCGCATCGACGACCTGCAGCTTGCCTGGTTCGATCGATGGCTGAAGGGAAAGGAAACCGAGACGGAGCCCGCCCCGGTCCGCTACTTTCGGATGGGCAGCAACTCGTGGCACGAGGCTGCCGACTGGCCGCCGCCCGATTCGGCGCCGGTCGCGTATTACCTGCACAGCGCTTCGCGGGCGAACTCGATCAACGGCGACGGGACGCTCTCGCGGACGGAGCCTCAGGACGAATACCCCGACGTGTACGTCTACCACCCGTCCATCGCCGTCCCCGCGCTGGGAGGCCGGTCGGGCGCCGTGCCCGACCTGACGCCGATGGGACCGCGCAATCAGCTGCCCGTCGAAGTCCGCAACGACGTGCTCGTCTATACGTCGGAGCCGCTGGAGGAAGAGCTGGACGTGGCCGGCGAGATCAAGCTCGAGCTGTACGCCGCCACGTCCGCGGAAGACACCGACTTCGTCGCCAAGCTGGTGGATGTCTATCCCGACGGCCGCGCATTCAACGTCGCCGAAGGCATCGTGCGGGCCAGCTACAGGCACGGCCTGTCGAAGCGGGAGCCGGTGCCGGCAGGCGAGGTGCTGCGCTACGAGCTGTCGCTCGGACCGACGGCGATCGTCTTCGGCAAGGGTCATGCGATCCGGCTGGACATTACGAGCTCGCTGTTCCCGACGTTCGACCGCCATCCGAACCGGCTGCTGAATCCGGGCGCGGCGACCGAAGCCGACTTCGTCGCCGCCACGCAGACGATCCATCACGACCGTATTCACCCTTCCCGCTTGTGGCTGCCTGTCGTCTCAAGCGATACGAAGAGGGAATCGGCGTTATGACGATCTCCTTTATCTGGTTCGACCTCGGCTATACGCTCGTGTATCAGGAGCGCGAGGCTGTATTCGAACGATTCCTGCTCGAGGCGGGCATCGACGTCGGCATCGCGCGCATCGAGCTGGCTTATCACCTGGCTGACAAATTGTTCATGCGCGAGTATCCCGGCGTATTGGGGCGGGAGCCCGGCACGTTTTATCCGTGGTATGTCGGCCTATTGAACCACAAGCTCGGCCTGCACTTCGATCTGGAGCGCCAATGCCGCCGACTGCGCGAGCTCCAAGGTACGCCGGAGCGCGTATGGAAGGCATTTCCCGAATCCGTCCCCGTGCTGCGGGAGCTGCGCAACCGATCGATCGGGACGGGGCTGATCAGCAATTGGGACGGCTCCGCCCGGGCGGTCCTGGAGGCGGAGGGCCTGCTGCCGTTGCTCGATCCCGTCGTCGTCTCCTCGGAGGTCGGCGCCACGAAGCCGGACCCGGAGATTTTCCGCATCGCGATGGCGCGTGCAGGCGTTCTCCCCGAGCAGTGCCTGTACGTGGGAGACAACTACTACGACGACATCGTCGGCAGCGAGCGGGCCGGCATGAAGGGCTGCCTGATCAACCGTTTCGGCAGAAGCGGCATCGAGGAGATCGGCCCGGCGACCGTGCTGTCCTCCGTCGGCGACCTCCCGGCATACCTGCGCACGACATCCGATTTATCCCATTTTTCGATCCAGAAAGGAAGACAAGTACAATGAAAAAAATGAAGCCTTCGCTCCTGGCAAGCCTGACACTCATGCTGATGGTCGTGATTCTGGCCGCTTGCGGCCAAGGGAACAAGAACAACGAGGGAGGCGCCGGCGCTTCAAGCGCGGCTGCGGCGATGAAGAGCGCATCGCCAACCGCTTCAGCGGCTGCATCGTCTTCCGCTTCATCCCCAACGCAGGTCTCCTCGACGACTGCAAAAAAAGAGGGCGGCAAGGTCACCGTTCTTATTTTGCAGGACCTCGATTTTCTCGATCCCCATCAGGCGGTCGCCGCGGGCACCAACGAGGTGTTGTTCAACCTGTTCGAAGGGCTGCTGAAGCCGAACGAAAAAGGCGAGCTGCTCCCCGCGCTCGCCGAATCGTATGAAGTCTCGCCGGACGGCTTGACCTATACGTTCAAGATCCGCGGCGGAGTCAAGTTCCACAACGGTCAGACGCTGACATCCGCCGACGTGAAATATTCGTACGCCCGTCTCGCCGGCCTCGACACCGGCAAGCCGCTGCAGGCGGCGTTCGACGGCGTCAAATCGGTCGAAGCTCCCGACGATTCCACCGTGGCGATCACCCTCAAGGCGCGCAATTCGTCCTTCCTCACCGCGCTGACGGCCGCCGTCATTCCAAACGGTTACCAGGACAGCAACAAGAACCCGGTCGGCACCGGACCGTTCAAGTTCAAGTCCTATACGCCGGGCCAGGGCCTGGTCGTCGACAAATTCGCGGATTACTGGCAGAAGGGCGTTCCGTCGCTCGACGAGGTCGATTTCCGCATCATCACCGATCCCCAGGCCGGTCTCCTGGCGCTGAAGTCCGGCGAGGTGGACATCTATCCGCGGATCGGGACGGAGCAGCTCGAAGAAGTGTCGAAGGACTTCAATACGATCAGCGTCCCGCAAAATCTCGTGCAGCTGGTCGTCCTGAACAACGACCGCAAGCCCTTTAACGATATCCGTGTTCGTCAGGCGCTCAACTACGCGATCAACAAGGACGAGATCATCGAGGGCGTGGCGCTCGGCAAGGGCACCAAGCTCGGCTCCAATCTGAGCCCCGTGCTGGCGAAGTACTATCAAGCCGGACTTGACGACACGTACAAGACCGATCTGGAAAAAGCGAAAAGCCTCCTGAAGGACGCCGGATATCCGAACGGCTTCGAGACGACGCTGTCGGTGCCTTCCAACTATCAGTTCCACGTGGATACGGCGCAGGTCGTCGTCGCCCAGCTCGAACAGATCGGCGTCAAGGTGAAGATCGAGCCGGTCGAGTGGGCGGTGTGGCTGGACCGGATCTACAAGGGACGCGACTACGACAGCACCATCATCGGCCTCGACGGCAAGCTCGACCCGTACCAGATCCTGAACAAGTATTTGTCCGATTCGCCGAACGACTTCTTCAATTATAAAAATCCGGAATTCGACAGTACGCTTCACGCGGCCGTCGCGGAGACGGACGATGCCAAGCGGGTGGACCTGTACAAAAAGGCGCAGACGATTCTGACGCAGGATGCCGCCGCGATCTATATCATGGACCCGAATACGAACATTGCGCTGAACAAGAAGCTGGCGGGGTACAAGACGTACCCGCTGTACGTCCAGGACCTGTCGAGCGTGTACTTCGCCGAATAAGCGGCGGCGGGCGATCGGAGGTTAGAAGATGAGCTACTATATCAGGCGAATTTTCACGCTGCTGCTGACCGTCCTGCTCGTGCTGATATTGACGTTCGCCGTGTTCCGGATCATCCCGGGCAACCCCGCGCTCGCGATATTGGGCGTGGAGGCGTCGCAGGAACAGGTCGACATGCTGTCGGAGAAGCTCGGCACGGACCGGCCGATCGGGGTGCAGCTGGCGGATTGGCTTCGCGGCGCGGCCACGCTGGATCTCGGGACCTCGCTCCGGTTCGACGAGCCGGTCGCCGGGCTGATCGCCGCCCGCCTGCCGGTCACGCTGACGATCGCGCTGGAGGCGGTCGCGCTGATCGTCCTCGTCTCGATTCCGCTCGGCATACTCGCCGCCCGGAGCCGGGGAAGAGCGGCGGACCTGATCGTGTCCGCCGGGACGCAGCTCGGACTGGCGGTCCCGTCCTTCTGGATGGGCTTCCTGCTGATCCTGCTGTTCGGCCTCACGCTTCGGTGGGTGCCGGTCAGCACCTACACGGGGTGGAGCGAGAGCCCGCTGCTGGCGCTGCGGTCGACCCTGCTGCCCGCCGTGGCCCTGGCGATTCCGCAGATCGCGATCGTCGTCCGCTATCTGCGCACGACGATGCTCGAACAGCTGAGCCTGGAATACGTCCGAACCGCCAGAAGCAAAGGGCTCGGCGAACGGGCGGTGCTCTACGGCCACGTGCTGCGCAATGCGCTCCTGCCCGTCGTCACCGTCATCGGCATCTTGTTCGGGGAGCTGCTGGCCGGCAGTCTCGTCGTCGAGCAGGTATTCACGCTCCCGGGCTTCGGCAGCCTGCTCATCACGGCGATCGGCAACCGCGATTATCCGCTGATTCAGGGGCTGGTGCTGTTCATCGCCGCTTCCGTCGTCGTCATTAACTTTCTGGTCGATCTGTCCTATCGATGGCTGGATCCCAAGGTCAAATTGAGGTAGGAGCGCGGTATGAAAAGAAGTCTGCTGCTGTCGCTTGGCTTGCTGCTCGTCGGCGCGCTGGCCTTGCTCATGATCGTCAGCTTTTTCTATACGCCGTACGAGCCGAACGCGATGAAAATCGCGGAACGCCTGCAAGCCCCCAGCTTGTCGCATCCGCTCGGCACGGACAACTTCGGTCGCGATGTGCTAAGCCGGGTCATGGCCGGGACGCAGACCGCCTTCCTGGTGGGATCCGCCTCGGTGGCGATCGGGTCGGCCGTCGGGCTGGCCGTCGGCATCGTCGCAGGCTATGCCGGACGCTGGGCCGACGAGCTGCTGATGCGGGCCACGGATGCGCTGCTCGCTTTTCCGGGCATCCTGCTCGCGCTGCTGCTCGTATCGGTATTCAAGCCGAGCCTGTCGCAGACGATTTTGGCGATCGGCATCTTGTTCGTGCCGTCCTTCGCGCGGGTCGTGCGAAGCGGCGTGCTGCAGCAGCGGGAGGCGGAGTACGTCCGGGCGGTCAAGGGCTTCGGTGCCGGGCACGTGAACATCGTATTCGTTCAGATCTTGCCGAATATCGCATCTTCGATCGTCACGACGGCGGCCCTCAGCTTTTCCACGGCGATCCTCGTCGAAGCGGCGCTCAGTTATCTCGGTCTCGGCGTCCAGCCGCCCGATCCCAGCTGGGGCCGGATGCTGAACGAGTCGCAGACGTATCTGGCGAAGGCGCCTTGGTTCACATTGGCCCCCGGCCTGCTGATCACGGCGACCGTCCTCGGCTTCAACCTGCTGAGCGACGGCATCCGCGACGCGCTCGACAAACGGGGATGAGAGGTGATGAAGATGACGAATACCGGAAAAGCCGACGCGCCCGTACTGGATATCCGGGATGTTCGGCTGGAACTCGCGACCGGAAGCGGTCGATCGCTGCCTGTCGTCGACGGCGTGTCGCTGCGGGTCGGGAAGGGGGAGATCGTCGGCATCGTCGGCGAGTCGGGCTGCGGCAAAAGCCTGCTGTCGCTGTCCGTGCTCGGCCTGCTGCCGCCCGCGATCCGGTTTGCCCGCGGCGAGATTTTAAAGCGCGACGGGCAGGCGCTTAACCGGCTCGGGGCGGCCGGCTTGCGACGCGTCAGGGGCAAGGAGATCGCGATGATCTTCCAGGATCCGATGAGCGCCTTGAATCCGAGCCTGACCGTCGGGCGGCAGGTCGCGGAGGCGATTCGGCTGCACGAGGGCTGCTCGCGGCGGGAAGCGGAGGCGCGGACCGTCGCGCTGTTCCGCAAGGTCGGGCTGCCCCGGCCGGAATCCCTCCTTCGCGAATACCCGCATCGGCTGTCCGGCGGCATGCGCCAGCGCGTGATGATCGCGATGGCCGTCTCCTGCCGGCCGGAGCTGCTCATCGCGGACGAGCCGACGACCGCGCTCGACGTGACGATTCAGGCGCAGATCCTCGCGCTCATGAAGAAGCTTCGGGAGGAGGACGGCACGTCCGTGCTGCTGATCTCGCACGATCTCGGATTGGTGTCGGGCATCTGCGACCGGATCATGGTCATGTACGCGGGCAAGATCGTCGAGGAGGGCCCGGCGGCCGACGTGCTTCGGCGGCCGGCGCACCCGTATACGGCGGGCTTGCTGGCGTCGATCCCGCTGCCGTCGAAGAAGGGGAGCAAGCTGTTGCCGATCGAGGGCAGCGTGCCCGCGCTGCACGAACGGGGACAAGGCTGCGCGTTCGCTTCGCGCTGCGCGCACGCGATGGCGCGCTGCACGCGCGAGGCTCCGGCATTCGGCTACGCCGGCGTGTCGCATGCCGCGGCTTGTCATTTGCTGGAGGAAGAAGGTGAGATCGTCCATGCCATCCGGTGAGACGATTATGGAGCTTCGCCATGTTGAAAAGAGTTATACCCGTCGGCGATGGCCGTCGGCGCCCGAGACGCTGAGGGCGGTGGACGGCGTGTCCTTGTCCATTCGAAGCGGAGAGACGCTCGGCGTCGTGGGCGAGAGCGGCTGCGGCAAGTCCACGATCGGACAGATCGCGTCGCTTCTGCTGCAGCCGACCGCGGGGAGTCTTGCGTTCAGGGGCCGGCCGGTATCCTTGGACCGGCGTTCGGCGCGCGGGCCTTTGCGCAGGCAGATCCAGTACGTCTTCCAGGACCCGTATGCGTCGCTGAATCCGAGACGGACGATCGGCCGTCTGCTCGAGGAGCCACTGGCGATCCAGCGAATCGGCAGCCGCGCGGAGCGGAAGGAGCGCGTGCTCCGGATGCTCGGCCGGATCGGTCTTGATGCGGCATACGCCCGGCGGTATCCGCACGAACTGAGCGGAGGCCAGCGGCAGCGGATCGGCATCGCGCGGGCGCTCATGCTGAGCCCCGACTTCCTCGTGCTGGACGAACCGGTGTCGGCGCTCGACGTGTCCGTCCAGGCGCAGATTTTGAATCTGTTGAAAGAGCTGCAGGAGGAGCTGTCACTGACCTACCTGTTTATCTCGCACGACCTGAACGTCGTTCACTATATGAGCGATCGCGTCGCCGTCATGTACCTCGGGCGGATCGTGGAGCTGGCGGACGTTCATGACTTGTACGCCGCGCCGCTGCATCCCTATTCGCAGGCGCTCGTCGCTTCGATTCCCGCGGAGCCGGGCGCGGCGCCCAAGGAGACGGAGATCATCGCGGGCGAACTCGAGGATGCCCGTCATCTCCATGCGGGATGCGCATTCCGCGCGCGCTGCCCTTACGCGCACGAGCGCTGCGGCCAGCCGCCCGAATGGACCGAGGTTCGCCCCGGCCATTTTGCCGCCTGCCATTTGTGGACGGCGGACCCGCGCGGCGCGCGGGGAGGATGACGATCGGTTAAGCGGTAATATTCCACTGCGGCTCCGGGCAACGTATATGGGTTGGAACAGAAACCCAGAGTCGGGGGATTAATGACGGATGCCGCAGGATCAACAAACTTCGCAAGCGGACAATTCGCAAGCGGACGACAAGATTAAATGGTGGCAGCTAAGCCTGCTGGGCGTGGCCTGTACGGTCGGGACAGGTTTCTTTCTGGCGTCCAGAATCGCCATCGAGATCGGCGGGCCTGCGATCTTGCTGGATTACCTGCTGGCCGCGCTCGGCGCCTACTTGGTGTTCGACAGGCTGGCGCGCATGACAGCAGAGACGCCGCTCGAAGGCTCGTTCCGGTCGTATGCCAAAAAAGCGTACGGACGCTGGGCGGGGTTCAGCAGCGGTTGGATGTACTGGTCGTCCGAGCTGCTCATTATGGGCAGCCAATTGACGGCGTTGTCGCTGTTCTCGCAATTTTGGTTCCCGCAGGTGCCGATGTGGTGCTTCGCCGCGGGATTCGGCGTGCTTGGGCTGCTCATCATTTTCTGGGGGACGAAGGGCTTCGAGCGGATGGAAAATGTGTTCGCCGTCATCAAAATCGCAGCGGTCGTCATGTTCCTCGTCATCGCGGCGCTCGTGCTTTCCGGCGTGCTGACGACCGACAAGCACGGACCGGCCATGCCCGGCAGCTGGTTTCCGGCGGGCGCGAAGGGCGTCTGGTCCGCGCTTATTTTCGCTTTTTACGGCTTCGGGGGACTTGAAGTGGTGGGCCTGATGGCCTTGCGGCTGCGCAAGCCGTCGGAGGCGCCGAAGTCCGGCACCGTCATGCTGCTGCTGCTCGCGATGCTGTACGTGCTGTCGCTGGGACTCGTGCTGGTGCTGGAGCCGTGGCAGTCGTTCAAGGGCGAGGAGAGCCCGTTCGTCATCGCGCTGGCCGATTACCGCCTGCCCTTCGTGCCGCATCTGTTCAACGCCATCCTCATCATTGCGGGCTTCTCCACGATGACGGCGTCGATGTTCGCCGTCACGGCGATGATCGTGACGCTGGCCAAGGACCGGGACGCGCCTCCCTTTTTCGCTTCGGGCCAGGACAAGGGGAAGAAGGGCAGGCTGCCCGCGATCGCGCTCACGGCTTCGGGGATGACGGCGTCGGTCGTCTTCGCGCTGCTGATGCCCAAAGGCGTCTACGAATATATCACGACGGCGGCGGGATTGATGCTGCTCTACAACTGGTTGTTTATTTTGCTGACTTCGGGCCGGCTGCTGAAGCCCGCATTGTGGGGCAAGGTCAAGCAGTACGCGGGCATGGCGCTCATCGCGCTCGCGGTATCGGGCACATGGTTCCACGGCTTAAGCCGCCCCGGATTCTGGATCAGCCTCGGGTTCGTCGGCGTCATCGGAGGCGTGACGCTCGTCATGCAGCGGATTTGGAACAAGCAGAGCGGCGGACGGTCGGGCGGCAGGGCGAAGCGGTCATCCGAACAGGGCATGGTACGCTTCGAGCCCGAAGTATACGCCGAATCCGATCAGCGACAAGCCGGACGCGACCGATATCGCGGCTAGAAGCCGGGCCGTCAGCAAGTGGCGGAACGAGCTCGCCAGCAGCGCCATGAACACGTCCCATACCATGATGCCGGCCAGGACGGTCGCGCTGTAGAGGAACACTTCCCGCGCCTCATACTTCGCGATCATGTCGGCGAGCACGGAGCCGTAGATGCCGAGCCAGAACAGGATGGACAACGGATTGAATAAAGACATGAGGAAGCCTGCGGCGAGCGATTTGACCGCGGCTTCTTTGCTTTGGCTGTGCCGCAAGGCCGTTTTTCTCGCGTTCGCGATGCTTTCGACGCCCATATATGTGAGCACGAAGAAGCCGAACAGCCACAGAAACGATTGCATAAAAGGGATGCCGAGGAAGTGGATGACGCCGAAGTAGACGAGAATCATAAAAATACAATCCGCCAGCACGCCGCCCAATCCGATGAGCCAGGCATGGAAAAAACCGCTGCGGATGCCGCGTTCCATCTGCGCGGCGTTGATTGGCCCGATCGGGGCGGCAAGCGACAGTCCCAGCAGAAAATGGCTGAATAAAACGTTCATGGTTACGGCCTCCGGATCGATGGACTTGTCTTCTTGTACAACCTATGAATGAGGCGGACTCCCTAGCACGGCAGTCGCAAATATATCGACTTTCCACATAAAAAGCTAAGATATGCACATTGCGATTTGCGAGTCCCGAGGGTATGCTTTTCTGACGAATGTCCGCATTCGACATTAGCGGGTTCATGGGAAAGGGGAGACCCTCATGCTGGCTCTCATCGTGGACGACGAACTGGAAATTAGAGAAGGGCTTCGAATGCAAATCCCCTGGGCCGACTACGGGGTGGAGGAGACGGTGGTCGCGGACGACGGCGACACGGCGCTGGATATCGCGAGAGCGCGCATGCCCGACCTCGTCGTCACGGATATCCGGATGAACCGCATGTCGGGACTCGAGCTGCTAGAGCGGCTGTCCGCCGAACGTCCCACTGGCTGGAAGGGCATCGTCATCAGCGGATACGACGATTTCGATATCGTGCGGACAGCGATGAAGCTGGGCGCGATGGATTATATTCTGAAGCCGATCAACGTGGGCGAGCTCGGCGAGATCGTGACTCGCATGATCGCGCAGCTGCGCAAGGAGCGGATCGAGCGCGAGCGTCAGAGCCGGCTGCAGAGCCATCTGACCTCAGCCTTGCCCAAGATGCGGGATGAAGTTTTGCGCGAGCTGATCGAAGTGCCGTACGATCCGTACCGGGAGACGCGAATTATTCACAGGCTGCGGACGCTGGAGTTGGATTGGCTGCTCGGCGGCCATCTGGCGCTCCTGCTCGTCGAGGTGGACGACCTGAGGTCGATCGAGACGCGGGATGGCTCGCGGCTGGAAAAGGAGCTGATCCTGTTCGGCATCGGCAACGTCGCCAAGCAGACGCTCGAGGAGGACATGCCGCGGCCGTCCGCGCTCGCGCCTGACCGGAAGAACAGGTGGGCGATCGTGCTGGAATGTCCGGAGGACGGCTGGCTCGAGACTTGCAAGGCGCTGGCCGAGCTGTTGATCCGGCGCGTGAATCAATACGTCAAGGTGAACGTAAGCGTGGCCATCGGCTCGGGATGCGGCGACACGACCCGCCTGCATGCGCTGTATCAGGAAGCGGAGGATATTCTGATGCAAAAAGCCGTCTACGGCGGCAACCGCATGCTGACGAGCCTCGGCTGGGAAAATGAAGCGGAGCGGGACGTGCCCTCGATCGCGCAGGCGGACGAGGTGCTGGACCTGGTCCGGTACGGCACGGACAACGATATCCGGGCGGCGATGGACCGCTTCGTCGAGATGGTGCAGCGTTGGGGCGCGGGCCATATCCGCGATACGCAGCAGCGGATTTTCGAATGGCTGCTGAGCCTGTTCAAAAAGGCGGCGGCGCTTGGCTGGACCGACAAGTCCTGGGAGCGCAATCCCGTAATCGTCTGGGAGCGGCTCGAGAAGTTCGACACGCTGGAGTCTCTGCGGGAGCAGTCCGAGCAATTTCTGCTCGCCATGGCCGCCGACTTCCGCAGCCATGCGGCGCCGCCGAGCCAGATCATTCAGGAGGCGGACAAGTTCATGCGCGCGCATTATGCGGAGAGCCTCACGCTGCCGAGCGTGTCCGCCGAAGTGCATGTGACCCCGGTATGGCTGAGCAAGCTGTTCAAAAAAGAAATGCACAAAACGTTTCTCGAGCATCTGACGGACATCCGCATGGAGAAGGCGAAGCGGATGCTGGCGGATGTGCAGTATAAAATCTACGAGATATCCGCGCAGGTCGGATACAAGGACTCCGTCCATTTCACCAAGGTATTCAAAAGGCATTCCGGACTGACGCCGAAGGAATACCGCAGGCTGCAGGGCATCGCGGATGAGTAAAGGGATCTCGCTGCGGCTGGCCTCGTCGCTCCGCAACCGGATGATACTGATCTTCTTCATGATCATTGTCGTCCCTTTTTTATGGTTCGCGTATTATGCGCACGTCAAGTCGATCGAGGGCATCTCGAACGCGAACCTGTCGATGACGAACAACTACTTGCTGCAGGTGCGCACCAACTTTCAAAACTACTTGAGCGCGCTGAACGAGCAGGTCAACGATCTCATCGGCGACAAACGCCTGCAGGAGCTGCTCGAGCCGGCCGGCGTCGGCGCGGCCGGCGAGGAATCGTTCACGGTCGACCTGCTGACCTGGCTGTACCAGCGTACCTCGTCCGTCGACGCCTTCCGGGTCAGCGTATATCCCGTCGACCCGACCGGGTATGACGACTACCTGAGCACGATCGGCGAACCTAATGTCGGCGCCCAGGCATGGTTCCGTCAATCCGCCGCGCAAGTCAGCCCCTCCTGGTACCTGAAGCTGCCGGAGAAGGGCCGGCTGGAGCGTCCGCTCCTTTCTTACGTCAAGCGCTTCTCGGGCTTGTACGATCAGACGCCGCGGGGGATCATCGCCACGGACGTGTCGGAGGACCAGCTCAAGCGGTTTTTTCTGCCCAGCGGACAGATGATCGAGCAGCGGCTGCTGCTGCTGCGGGACGACGACGGTGTCGTGCTGTACGATTCGTTCGAAAACGGCTGGACCGGCACGACGTTCCCGTCGTCCGGCTTCGTCGGGCAGTTCCGCGCGGGCAGCCAGGGCGAGAAAACGATCGCGGTAGGCGGGAGCAAATACTTGGCCAGCTTCGTCCGAATGGACAGCGAGCCATGGGCGATCGTCAGCCTCACGCCGCTCAAGGATCTGACCGGTACGATCGACGAGATCAACCGGGTCATCGTGTACTTTCTGATCGGCTATCTGATCTGCTGCGTCGGCGTCGTGCTTTATATTACGGCATCCTTCACCCAACCGATCGTGCGTCTGGTCCGCTATATGCGCAAGCTGGAGTCGGGCGATTATCAGCAGCACATCCCGCCGTCCCGCAGGCAGGACGAGGTCGGGTGGCTGTACCGGGGCTTCAGCAGCCTCATCCGCAAGATCGAAGGCCTCATCGTCGATGCCTCGCGCGCGGAGCGCGACAAAAAAGAGCTGGAGTTCCAGGTGCTGAGCCACCAGATCAATCCGCACTTCTTGTACAATACGCTCGAGTCGATCCGCTGGAAGGCGGAGAAACACGGCGCCGGCGAAGTCGCGAAGATGGTCGCCGCGCTCGGCAATCTGCTGCGGCTCAGCCTGAATCAGGGCAAGGAGATTACGACGCTCGGCAGGGAGCTGGAGCAGGTCAAAGCCTACGTCCAGATCGAGCAGGCCCGGATGGGGCAGCCGATCCGAATCCTGTACGGCGTCGACGACGAGCTGAAGGAGCTGCCGTTCCTGAGGCTGCTGCTACAGCCGCTCATCGAGAACGCGATCCAGCATAGCATCCGCAACGACTTCGAGAGCGGGAAAATACTGATCTCGGCCCGCCGGGAGGGCGGCGATATCGCGATCGATATCATCGACAACGGGGGCGGCATACCGCCCGAGGCGCTGGCGAAGCTCGACATGGAGGAGCCGCCCGGCGGCCGCAGCACGGCGAGCGCGAAGGGCGTCGGGCTGCGCAACGTCAACAACCGGCTGAAGCTGTACTTCGGCGAAGGCTACCGCCTGCAGATCGAGACGGGGCCCGAATTCGGCACGAAGATCGCGCTGCGGCACCCGATATTGGACAAAGAAGAGAAGAGCCGGCCCGACTAGGGCAATGTCATTAAGTTAAGGCACAGATCCAAAAATCATGAAGAAGAGCAGGTTATCGAAAGATAGCCCGCTCTTTTTTTGCACCAAAGAAAGAGAAATAGGACTTGACGAGCCGTTGG
>Ga0209566_100632_pt1 | contig 21522 bp, 18 predicted proteins | sample Araplavi_mTSA_r2_2_FD_184287 | JGI IMG/M metagenome (GOLD analysis project Ga0209566, IMG submission 184287) | Arabidopsis root microbial communities from North Carolina, USA - plate scrape CL_Cvi_mTSA_r2 (SPAdes) (version 2) | ecosystem: Host-associated > Plants > Roots > Endosphere | place...
GGGAAATCCGGGAAATATTTTCAGTGCCGGCCATGCAATGTCGTGGAAAAGCTGGATCCGGAGGCTTCCGGAGGCGGCGGTGGGCGGCGGGCGTCAGCGAAAGCTAACCGCCAGCTGATTGAGAAATTTTCGGATCATTCGCAGTTGGGGAATGGCCTCGCGGAGAAACTAATGGCCGCCCTGCAAGAGAAGAAAGACTGATTGCTCCATTCATAGGTTCACATATGCGAAAGGGCGGCCCAAGGTAGATTCATCTACCTTGGGCCGCCCTTTTTGGGTTCGGATTTAGGATGTCGTGCGGTCGACGGCGCATCGGGCCGGCTATACTTACGGGCTCGGGGCTGTGGCTCCGGCTATCCTATCTATTCTGCAAAATGGGCAGGATTATGACTCGCCGCTTTCTCCACGATCGCCATACGTGACCCAGCTAATGCTTCTTGCCTTTAATTGCAACTTCCAGCTGCTCCACCGACTCGATGCCCAGGCTGATCAGCGCTTCCCCAGGCTCCATATAGAGACCTGCAAGCAGGTGCATACTTGAGTTCGGAACAAGTGATGTTTTGAACTCATGAAACAATACCGGACTATATGCTTTCATCACGGACATAAACTCAACGGTTGGAGGAACAAAAGCGCGGATCTCCGAAACCCGCCAAAAAAAGTCTCTGACGTGGATAATGTCGAGCCCTGTGCGATTCAAACTGCGAATCATGGTGAAAAATTCCTGGATTAGCACGTGTTTTGGATCCGGCTGCAGTGAAAATATGGAAACCAACTCCTAATTATGTCAACTCAGATGTAAGAATTATACCATAATTAGTTCAAAAGAGCTATTTTATTAGTTTTATAGACCTACAAACCTGACTACCCACCTTTAAAATGCTTTGGAAAAAGCAAAATAACCCTGACAGGTTCACGTCAAGGCTAAAAGAACTCGTAACAGCTCATTCGGCGAATCCACCATATAGTCAGGCTTCCCTTTGCGCAGCAGGGCCGGCGCATCGTACCCCCAGGTCACGGACACGATCGGGACGCCCAGCTTTTTACAAGCTTCAATATCCCGCAGCTCATCGCCCACGTAAATGACCTGTGACGGTCCCGCTCCCCAGGCTCTCATCACCTTGCGGATAGAATGATGCTTCCCGAACACATGCTTCGCGGAGATAACCTCCTTAAAGGCGCTGTCCATCTTGTTATGTTTGAGAAAGGCACGGATATTGCTGGCGGAATTCGATGATAAAATGGAGCTCGTAAACCGCTGCGCCGACAACCGGGCGACGACCTCCTTCATCCCGGGCACAATCTGCAGCGTCCGGATATTTTCCTGATACTTCAAGCGTCCGGCCATAGCCAGCTTAGGAATTTGTACGGCGGGCACACCCAGCCGCTCCACGCGCTCAGGAATCGAGAGCGATCTTAGCAGCCCCAGATCCTGCTCGCGAATCGGGCGAAACCGGTATTGAAGTGCCATTTCATTGTAGAGCCTCACGAGCAGCGCGCGCGAATCCACCAACGTCCCGTCGAAATCGAAAAGAATGTATTTAGCCATTACGATGAGTATAAGTACAAGGCTGGACCCTCAGGCGGCACTTGTTTAATTTGATTATGGGCAAATTCCTCCAGTGGATCGAGGGCAAAGTGTGGGTTATTCACGTCACGCAGATCTTCCCATATACAGGTTACACCTTGCTCGTGGCCTTGGGCATCGCCTGCAAACATTTTGCAGCTACCACAGAATTGCGATTTCTGGTGCGCATCGAGCTTTACGATTTTGTTACGGAGACAGCAGTAAATTTCATGAGCCGCATTACATACATTGATATGTGTGATTAGAGCCATCCTCCATCAACTCCTTGCTGCGCATATTTTGTGTGTAATAGTAATTGTATCGGCGTACTATTAAGTGTATGACAGATTTTTATAAACGGAATATCATTTTTCATGACAAGCTGCCTAAATTTGTTACAATGGAAAAATAGCAAGTTTTCACGGAGGATTCTCTATGCAAAACTGGTCTCATTACGCGATTCCGTTCCTGCTCATTATCTGGATGATTTACCGCCGCACCAAACGGACGATCGGCTTCCAACGGCTCGTCACACGGCGTTTGAAGCTCAGGATCGGCGTATTCAGTCTCATCGGCCTGATCATCCTCGGGTTCGGCTTCGTGCATCCGATCCATTTCATCGCCTACGCCATCGGGCTTGCCGCCGGCATCGCGCTTGGGCTCACAGCGATCCGCCACACCCGCTTCGAGCAACGTCCAGACGGCTGGTATTACCGGACCCACCTGTGGGTCGAAATTGCCGTGCTGGTGCTCTTTCTCGGCCGGGTCGCCTACCGGGTCGTTTTCATTGCGTTGACGGCAAGTTCCGCCTCCAACCCGGCAGCCATGAATCCCGCCGATCCTTCGCAATTCACTAAGGACCCGCTCACGGCAGGCGTATTCTTCGTCATTGTCTCGTATTATGTTTTGTTTTTCGGCTACTTGCTGCGCGAAGAGGCCAAGCTGGAGAAGCATCCTCCTGCAGGGGAAGAGCCAGCTTGAACCGGGATAGAGGAATACTTTTCCCGCTATTCCACCCTGCGCCAGCTCAAAGAGACGTATAGCGGAAGTCTCCTTCCGCTATTTGCTGCGCAGCGCCTCGCTTGGGGCTCAGCAGAGGGCCTTAGCGGAACAACTCTTCCGCTATCACTCCCTCCGCTAGCCTAAAGAGGCAAATAGCGGAAGGCTCCTTCCGCTATTTGCTGCGCAGCGCCTCGCTCGGGGCTCAGCAGGGGGCCTTAGCGGAACAACTCTTCCGCTGCCATCACTCCCTCCGCTAGCCTAAAGAGGCAAATAGCGGAAGGCTCCTTCCGCTATTTGCTGCGCAGCGCCTCGCTCGGGGCTCAGCCGAGGGCCTTAGCGGAACAACAGTTCCGCTATCATCCCCTCAGCTAGCCTAAAGAGGCAAATAGCGGAGGCTCCTTCCGCTATTTGCTGCGCAGCGCCTCGCTCGGGGCTCAGCAGGGGGACTTAGCGGAACAACAGTTCCGCTATCCTCCCCTCCGCTAGCCTAAAGAGGCAAATAGCGGAAGGCTCCTTCCGCTATTTGCTGCGCAGCGCCTCGCTCGGGGCTCAGCCGAGGGCCTTAGCGGAACAACAGTTCCGCTATCACTCCCTCCGCTAGCCTAAAGAGGCAAATAGCGGAAGGCTCCTTCCGCTATTTGCTGCGCAGCGCCTCGCTTGGGGCTCGGAGCCGCCAGCCAAAAGCAAAAGGAGCTAAGCCCCTCAGGTGCTTAGCTCCTTTTTTCGCGCGCACGCCTCGGCTTCCTGCGCTTTCGCAAACTGCGTGCGGTACAGGCGCGCATACAGCCCGTCGAGCGCAAGCAGCTCGCTGTGCGTCCCCCGCTCCACGACGCTGCCCGCTTCGATCACCAGAATGTGATCGGCAGCCAGCACTGTCGAGAGCCGGTGTGCGATCACAAGCGTCGTGCGCCCCTGCATCAGCTCTTCGAGCGCAGCCTGCACATAGGACTCGGACTCCGAGTCCAAATGCGACGTCGCCTCATCGAGGATGAGGATGCGAGGGCGCTTCAGGATCGCACGTGCAATTGCGATCCGTTGACGCTCGCCGCCGGAGAGCCGGTGGCCGCGCTCGCCTACCATCGTGTCGTAGCCATCAGGCAGCGACGCGATATAATCATGGATGTAGGCCTGGCGACAAGCGGCCTCCATCTCCTCCTGCGTCGCATCCGCCTTCGCGAAGCGCAAATTATCGGCAATCGTCGCGTGGAACAGGAACGACTCCTGTGTCACATACGCGATCCGGCTGCGCAGCGAGGCGAGCTGAACGTCCCTGACGTTCACGCCGTCGACCTCGACGACGCCCGCGGTCGGGTCATACAGCCGCGCGATCATACCGATCAGCGTCGATTTCCCCGCGCCGCTCGGACCGACGAGCGCGACCATCTCGCCAGGCTGCGCCTCGAACGTGACGTCGCGCAGCGCGTACTGCCCCGGCTTATAAGCAAATGACACCTGCTTATAAGCCACGCGTCCCGCGACCTGCTGCAGCGGCCGCGCATCAGGGGCATCCAGGACATCAGGCACCATGTCCTGGTATTCGAAAATGCGCTGGAACACGCCCAGTGCCGTCCCCACCTCCACCTGCAGGTTCAGCAGTGTGCCTACAGGCATGTACAGCCGGCCCAGATAAGCGGCAAACGCGACGATGGCCCCGAGGGTCATACTGCCGCTGATGACCGAGTAGCCGCCGTACAAATAAATGATCGCTGTGCCTAGCGGCCCCAGCGTGCTCGTGGCCATACCGAACCAGCGGCCGACCAGGTTGAGCCGCAGCTCCAGGTCCATGACTTTCTGGTTCATGGCCTTGAACTCCTCTTCCTGCTGTCGTTCCCGCCCGAAGATCCGCGTCAGCAACGCACCGGAGATGCCGAAGCTCTCGCCCAACTGCGCAGCGATGTCCGAACGTACCTTCTGCGTCTCGATGCGCAGTGCTTTGCGCATTTTGGATACCTTTTTCACCGGCATCATAAATAAAGGCAAAATCAACATCGAAATAATCGCCAACCTCCAGTCGAGCGCAAACAAAATCACCGTCGTCGTCGCAACGATGACGATCTGCGTAATCGACGACACGACTAGCGACGTGACGACATTTTGTACCGCCTGCACATCTCCCGTAATCCGCTGGACGATCTCGCCCGAACGCGCATCGGTGAAGAACGCCATCGACTGCCGCTGCAAGTTATGGAACAGCGACTGCCCCAAATCCCGAATGACGCCCTGTGTCACTTTGGTATTCAAATGATTCTGCCAAACGCCGAGCACGCCGCTTAACAACGGCAGCACAAGCATCAGCAGCGCCATCCCGGAAAGCAGCTTCATATGGCCCTGCGGGATCGCCTTGTCAATGATTTCCTTCATGACCAGAGGCGGAATAAGCCCGACCACAGCCGCAATCAGCGCCAGACTGATAATTCCCGCCAGCTGCCCCCAATAGCCCCGGAAGAGCCCGATAATGCGCCGTATCGACACATCCTTCAGCTTTGCCTTCGGGCGGTTCATCCGATCCGATATGCCCCCCATGCCACCGCCAGGTCTCATAGTACCCGCCATATCGGAAAGGCGCGGAAAATCGCCTGCACCACTTCCTCTGTCATGTTTAACACGCTATGTAAGGATGTCGTTTGCAAAATCGCATATTGCTTAGGCCCGTCAGCATTCACAATGGCTGCTATCGTATAATCGCCGACCTGTGGCAGCACCTTACCGACCGATTTCCCCGGCGCCAGCGGTTGGTTCGACACTTGGTACAGGCCGACGGACTGCTTTTGCCCCAGACAAGCGTCAATCGCAATGACCGTACGCCCTTCCGGAATCTCCTGCAGGCGCTCCGCCAGGTTGCTGGCATCACACGGGCTCTCCAGCGTTCCAATAACACAAGAATATCCCGCCTCCTTTAGCCTGCTGCCAACGAGCGGTCCCAGGGCATCCCCCGTGGAACGATCCGTTCCTATACATACAAAGGCAACCGTATCCGGCTTCAGCATGCCTGCTCTGGCGATCTCCAAGAGAAAGAGACCCAGTTGATTTCCGTCCATATTTCTCCAAAATCGTGCTTGCTCGTGGACACGTTCTTCTTTCATCGCTGCTCCCCCTCGCTTCTTCGGGATCCATTGCCCCTTGCTCGGCATGAATGATATAATGCGTTCAACTCTATTTTTCCATATGGAGGTACGCCATGTCCACCCTCGGCATCATCGCCGTCCTAGTCCTGCTCTATTGGCTCTTGATGACTCTGGATACGATTCGGGGCCTGCGTCTTCTGCATGCTCTGCCCCGAGCGACCAAACTGCCGGACAAGCCTCCGCTCGTATCTGTCATTATCGCCGCCAAGGAAGAGGAAAGCACGATCCTTGACACGGTTCAGCATCTGCTCACCCAGCATTATCCACGTCTGGAAATCATCGCCGTGAATGACCGCTCGCAGGATGCGACAGGCACGCGTCTGGAAGAACTGCGCAGATGGTCTGAGCGCAAAGAGGGCATCCGGATTCCGCTGCAAATCGTTCATATCACGTATTTGCCGGACGGATGGCTGGGCAAGAATCATGCCCTTTACCAGGGCTATTTGCAGGCCAGAGGGCAATATTTGCTTTTTACCGACGCCGATATTATATTCTCGCCAGGAACGATTGCGGATGCCGTCGCTTATATCAAGGAGCACGAGGTGCAGCATCTGACGCTCACCCCGAATATGATCGCCCATGGCGCGCTGCTGCGGGGCTTCGTGCATTTCTTTCTGTTCGCCTTCTCCCTGTTCGTCCGCCCATGGCGGGCGAACGATGACCGTTCCCGGCGGCAGGGCATCGGGATCGGCGCTTTTAATATGGTCAGCCGCAGCGCGTATGAAGCGATCGGCACGCATAAGGCGATTGCCCTGCGTCCGGATGACGACTTGCAGTTAGGCATCGCTTTGAAGCGGGCAGGCTTTAAACAGAAAGTCCTGGCCGGGAAACATACGCTGCAAGTCGAATGGTACCGCTCCCTGCAGGAGGCGATCCATGGGCTGGAGAAGAATCTGTTCTCCGGGTTCCGGTACAGTTATTGGTTCGCCCTGGCCGCCTGTCTGGGCCAGCTGCTGTTCTTTATTTTGCCCTGGCTTGGCCTATTGCTCCTCTGGGATTGGCGGGGCGCCGTGTTCAGCGTCTGCGTCATCCTGCAGATTTGGCTGTATCGCCAAATGGTTGCCCGCATGATCGGCAAGCACGCCGGCGAGGCCTACCAGCTCCCCGTCAGTGCTTCGCTGCTGCTCTACACAATGTGCCGTTCCGTCTGGCTCACATGGCGGCAGGGCGGCATCTATTGGCGAGGAACGTTCTATTCCTTGCGCGAGCTGAAGCGGAAATAGTCCGCAGCCAGCCCAAAAAACCCCGTTCGCCATGACGCCTGGCGATTAACGGGGTTTTCCTTTTAATGCACGCGATTCATCCGCACAATGCGATAAAACAGTTGGTCGCTGACCGTCTGCTCCACCTCCAAATACCCTTCCACATGCACATAATCACCCGTCATGTACGTGGTGGCATCCGCCGACTGCGCATGAGTCAGGAACAGCAGCGTCGCATGCTGATTGCCGACGACGAAGCCGACCTGTTCTTTCACCTGAAACTTATCGATGACAACCCCATGGTGTGAGCGCGCGATATGGTGAAACCGCCAGGTCCCTTCTTCCCGCATGATAAAATAAAGCACGCGATTGCGGTGCTGATTGCTAAACTCCCGCGTCACCCCAATCATGCAGACCGTATCGCTTATTTGAAGAAACTCGTCGATTTCATACGATTTCAACCTCAGCCGCAGCACGTTCTTGCTGTGAATATAAGAAGCCATCTCATCTATGCTGCGCCGATCCTTCGGGTCCTGCTTGGTGGCGTAGAACACTTCTTTAATGAATGTATCGGTCTGCAAGCTTCGCGCGCCATGAAAATGGTTATACGTCTTAAAAAACTTCCGAATGACCTCCAGAATCTCTCTTGGGATTGTGGACGCTATTTCCTTCGTGTAACGTCGCGCGCCGACGGAAGCGTCGGATTGCTTTCTCTTATGAAACCATTGTTTCCAAACACCCAATTGCATGGAAACTCGTCACCCGCTTTCTCCATCCCAAACATTCCTTCATTATAGGTCAAAAACAGGCGAAAATCGATATGAATTCGATAAATTCCGATATTTTCCCGCAACAAAAAAAGAACGCCCGCTTTCTAAGCTTTCTGACGAAAGTCATTAGAAAACAGGCGTTCGGGGCATGCCGCTCAATTACAGGACTCTTTTCGCACCGACATATCTCGCGCTCCAATAAGCGCTGTACAGGCTCTCGACCGCAACACCTCGAGACGAAGTGGAGGAGATGAATTGTCCATTCCCTAGATAAATACCTACGTGGTCAATCGTCCGGTTGGCGAAGAATACGAGATCTCCCGTCTTTAAGTCGGAAACCGCTGTTCCTTCATCGTGCATTTCACCCGATGTGCGAGGAAGCTCGATGCCTTTGGCTTGAAAGACGTAACGGACGAAACCCGAGCAATCGAATCCGTTCGGCGTCGTTCCACCCCATGCGTACGGGACGCCCAGATAGGCATTCGCCGTTGTCACGATCTGCTCCGTCATTGGAGGCGCAGACGGGACTGGCGGAGCCGGTGGCGGTGGTGGCGGCGCGATCCATGCCGGTTTGTGCGATTTGCCATCCGCATCGACAATCGCGATTTGGTTGGCTTCGTTCCATTCGATGGCTGCCCCAAATGTTTCTGTAATAAAACGAAGTGGAACGTATGTATTCCCTTCATGTACAGTCGGACTGCTCTCCAGGCTGATCTTCTTATTGTTGACCAGCGCTTGCGATTCGTCCGATTTCAGCAGCACCTGCTGCTGATTTTTGATCATGCTGACGACAAGATCGTCCCCTTGCTTCGCCCAGCCGACTCGGTAACCGAGCTTATCCGACAGCGCTCTGAGTGGAACCAGCAGAACGCCTTTATCGTCGATAAAGGGCTGTACTTCGGGAAAATCCACGATTTCATCGTTGATCTGAACTTTCACCGGCAGCGATGAAGATGCTGCTGCAGCATGGGCAGGCGATGATGAGATGAATAAGGCCGTTGCACCGATGAAAGCGCACGAAAAAATAAGATGTTTTGCAAAAAATCTCAAAACCTTTCCTCCTTGTAGCCTCCGAGGTTAGTTGACGGGTTCGGGAAGAGGTTTTCCCTAGCACGCCCAGCAAGCTGAAGCGTTCATTCACCCCAAGTAAAGAAGTCCCCCGTACGCGGGCTTGTGATGCTCCACGATTCGGCATTTTTTTTCTATGTTAGACTAGCATAGTTCTCTCTTTTTTGGCAACTTTTGCACACTTGGTAAGTGTTTCCTCTACGCTTTGGATCTGGCCAGCAAGTAGAGGAAATATGGCGCGCCAATGACGGCTACGACAATGCCCGTCGGGATTTCCGAAGGCTGAAGAATCATGCGCGCAGCCAAGTCCGCTGTGACCATCAGCAGCGATCCGACCAGCGCAGAAGTCGGCAGCAGGTATTGATGCTTCGAGCCGACGAGCTGTCTGGCCAGATGCGGCCCCACAAGGCCGACGAAGCTGATGCCTCCGCCAATCGCCACGCAAGCTCCCGCTAAAGCGACGGCGCAAGCTACCAGCAGGAGCCTCCCGCTGCCGACTCTGGTTCCTAAGCTGATCGCCAGCTGGTCCCCGAGCGCCAATACGTTAAGCGTACGCGCTTTGTAGAAGATGACCGGCAGCAGCACGACGATCCATGGAAGCAGCGCCAGCACGTAAGGCCAGTTCGCTCCCCAGATGCTGCCGGCGAGCCAGACGGCCACGTATTGATAATCGAACGGATCCATCCGGATCGTCAGCACGATAATCGCAGCGTTAATCCCGGCTGCTACGGCGATGCCGCTGAGAATCATACGCTTGGGTGAAAGTCCGCGCACGGAATCATAAGACAGCGCGAAAATAAGCGCAGCCGTCGCCCCGGCCCCGATCATGGCCAGCATAGGCAGGAAGAATACAGGCACAGCGACTTTGCTCGTATGAAAGCTGACAAACCCGACCACCAGCAAGGCGGCCCCGGCGTTGATGCCGAGAATGCCGGGATCGGCCAGCGAATTGCGCGTGGTCCCTTGCAGGATGCAGCCGGAGACAGCCAATCCCGCTCCCACTAGGAGCGAAATGACGATTCGAGGCAGCCTGAATTCGAATAAGATAAGCTCTTGCTTCGGCGTCCCGCTGCCGAGCAGCGTTTTGAACACGTCGATCGGCGATAAACGGATGAAACCGGCATTCATACTAATGAGAATAACGAGCACGATGAGAACGCCCAGCAGCGACATCAGGAAGATGGAGCGATTTCTGCGTTTTTTTTCAACGAGAGACACGTTAGTTCCGCTCATTACAGCTCCCTCCGATCTTTGCGTGTCAGGATGAGGAAGAACGGAACGCCGACAATCGCGATCAGTGCGCCGACCGGTGTCTCATAAGGCGGATGGACCATCCGGGCACCAATGTCCGCCAGCACGATGAGCAGACTGCCCAGCACAGCTGAGCTCGGAATAATCCAGCGGTAGTCCACGCCAACCAGCGCCCTGGCGACATGTGGAATCATGAGGCCGACAAAGCCTATGGAACCTACCGAAGACACGGCTGCGCCGGCAAGAACCAGCACGACCAGCGTACAGGCGAGCTTCACCAGCTTGGTGCGCTGCCCGAGGTTCGTGGCGATCTCTTCGCCAAGGCTGAGCAGCGTCACTGAACGCGACAGCAGCAGCGCTGCAATCAGCCCCCCGATGACCCAAGGGGACATCATTTTGATCTGCAGCCATTTGGTGCCGGCCATCCCGCCCGCATACCAGAAGGCCAGCTCTTGGCCGACTTTGAAGTAGATGGCGACGCCTTCACTCAGGGCTACGAGCAGCGCGCCTACGGCAGCGCCTGACAGCGCAAGCCGAACAGGCGTCATCCCGCCTTTGGCGAAGGAGCCGATACCGTACACAAGCCCTGTGCCTGCCGCCGTCCCCAGGAACGAGAAGAGGATCAGCTTATGGAACGGCAGTCCGGGGAAAAAGGCAAAACAAAGCGCCAGCACAAAGCCTGCACCGGCGTTAATACCAAGAAGCCCCGTGTCGGCCAGCGGGTTGCGCGTCATGCCTTGGAGGATGGCGCCTGCGACCGCAAAGCAAGCTCCGATCATCGCGCCTGCAAGCGCACGGGGCAGCCGGATCTCTTGAATAATTTGATGCTGAGTCACATTCGGATCAAAATGAAAGACAGCCTGCCACACGGTGCTGAAGCTGATATCTGCAGCTCCCACCGAGATGGAGGCGCATAGGCTAAGCACGAGTGCAATGGTGCCGCCAACTAGAATGAGCATGGCTGCGAATGGCCGTGTCCGCAGGTTTGCAGCCTGCTTAGCAGCCTCCTGCGAACCGGATGATAGTTGCGACATACTGGATACCTACCTTATCTCATATATGACGATAATGATAATGATAATGATAATTATTATCATATTACAAGAATAGAGGGTTGTTTGCAACGAAAAAAGCATCCGGCCGCCGCCGGATGCTCTTCTTATAGATACGCGATGCACACGCTTATTGCACCATCATCTGTCTGACTTCATCGCCTGCCAACATAACGATTCCAGTGCCGTGGGTATCGTTTTTCACCCATAGCAGATCGAGCTTGTAGTATTGCTCGGTGAACGAAAAATTCGAGCCTCGGCACACGCCATGTACATTGCCCAGATGATCGACGCTGGCACGCATCAAGCCTTGCCAGCCTCTGCAGGCGGCGTCGGCATAGGGATGCGGCTCGAGCCAGCCGTAGCGCACACCCCTGGCAAATGCATATATGAACATCGCTGTGCACGAGGTTTCCTCATACGATTCGGCATCCGTCAGCACCTGATGCCACAGGCCGCTTTTGCCTTGCAGCGCCAGATAGCCGGCGCACAACTCGCTGAAGAAGGCCAGCAGCGCTTCACGGTCCGGATGCGCCGTCGGCAGCGCCTCCAACACTTCGGACAGCGAGAACAACACCCAGCCGTTGCCGCGTCCCCACGGCACATACGTCGGTGTGTCGTACTTGAAGTCATACACGTGCGACATGATGCTCAACTCAGGCATGTACAAGTACTTTTTAAAAAGAAGGAATTGCTTGGCTGCATCATCGATATACGCTTGCTCACCCGTCAACTTGTAATAGCCGGCGAGAAACGGCGTGCTCATGTACAGATCGTCCGCCCACATCGTATCGTCGCCACGGTAGAACGCCCCGTCTTCCCTGCGGATCTGCCTGTTATGAATATAATCGGCAATGATTTCAATAAGCGGCAGAAGGCCGGCGTCCTGCGTATCCCAATAAAGCTCGAGCAACGCAGTGCCGAAGGAACCGCAGTCGTCCAGCGAGTCCAGCTCGACAAGCTGCTGGTTGAGCGCTTGATAGCCATGCTGGTCGCGGTCAAACAGCGAATAATCATACATCCGCACGCACGCCCCAATATGCTTCGCCGCATACTGTCTGATGTCTGCACGGCCGAGCAGCCTGGAAGCGTGCAGCAGGCCGTTCAGCGTCACGCCCAGATGATAGTTCCATCTGCCGAACAGCCGGTTCTCGAGATACGGTCTTACCCAGTATCCGGGGCTATCGAGCCGCCAATACACGCCGCTGCCGCCGTTATCGAACAGCTTGTTCACGTCCGTGAGCTCTGCCGGACTTATCTCCTGCTCTACCTCGAATGGACCCAGGTAGAGCCAGCATGCCTCGGTTCCGCCAACGGGGCGGGGCACCGTGAACGCTTCCGCCCGGCCGTTGATCTCCGCCTCCAGCGAGAATCCCCAATCATCCTGACCGGCCTGCGCTTCCACGACAATATCACAGCGACGGCCGCGCACCGCGCGCCACTCGATATGGACATCGCCGGGCTCGTCCTGTCGGTGCACCAGCGCCTGATCCACCCATACCTGGATCGGACCGCTGGTGTGGCCGCGCAGCACCGCCGTACCGGCCTCAGGGAGCTGCAGCTTCGTCCAGCCGTACGCTTTCGCGCCGATACCGTGCCGGCCCCAAATACGGGAGCAAACGCCCCGGCTCCGTTCGCACTCATCCCACTGTCGCTGCGGATACCAGCGCATGCCGCTGCTTTCCTCCGAACCGTGATGCTCCGGTTCGTGCACCTCCGGAAACAGCGCCTCATCCGTCAGCGCCGAATAGATCCACCCGCCCTGTCCGGCGCGCTCCGCGAACGGCGCCATAAAATGAAGCGGCACCCACTTGCTGCTTGCCGATCCGAATACGCAGCCGAACCCTGTCGGGGTCTTCTGCAGGCGGATCAAAAAAGCGTTCCATCCTTTACTCAGCGGAATGGCCAAACTCACTCGAACGCCGTTGTTCCGCTCTTCGTGAATGGCTGAACGATAGATCAGGCTGCCGTTCACATACAACAGCGTCGGCGACTTCACGCTGATCGTCGTCTGCACACTTTCCTCCGCATCGCTCCACAGCATCGCATACAGATAACCGATCTGGCCCAGCTTGGCGTGCGGATGTTTGCCGGACAGATCCAGATCGTACCGCCCATCCTGCAGCTGCCTGAAGCCATTCTCACTATAGGCTCTAAGCTGAAACGGATAAGCCGGGTGATCGGCAATATACCGATTCGCGATCGTTTCAATCACTTCTTCAATGCAGGAATGATGCTTGTAAGCGATACTCTCTTCATTTTGAAAATAACCTGTCATGTCGCAGCACCCCTGTAATTGTCATTTGATTAGGACTCTGCCCAAGGCATGCGGGCAGATGCCACCGTTTCTCCCGTGCGAATCGCTTGCTCGATCAGCATGCCGAGATAATGGTCCTGCGACGCCTCGGCGAGGCTGTAAAATTCAGGGCCGCCGAACGTATATTCGGCCATCTTTTGCAAGCAGCTGGCAATCGCAATCTCATCATCGTACAGTCTGGCGGGCGCGAATGGATTCTCGTAGAGCCAGCGGTCCCCGCAGAGGATGCCTTTGAAGAAGTAACCCTCGGCGTTTTCCAGCTCGCCTTTGTTCATCCGCTTCAGCTCCAGCTGCTGCTCTGTACAGGTCGGGTCTTGAATCAGGACGCGGGAATCAAAGATTTCTCCGCGTTCCCCGCGCACGGATAGATGATTGGAGCGGGTCCAGGAACGATGCTGATTATTCGTGAAATCGTAAATGCCCAGCCGGTCGCCAAAATCGAGCCAAGCCAAATCCCGCTGCAGCGGAATCATGCGGTCTTCGGTCGGCGGGCCGCTTCGCATAGGGCCATTCACCCATTGCGACTCAAAGCGCATGCCGCGGATCGTCACGGGCTCGAACGTAATGCCAAGCATGCGGCGAATCAGGCTGACGCCATGGTATAAATGCGAGATCGAGACCGTCGTCTCGGTGATTTTGCCTAACTGCCCGGAGGCGATCAGAGCTAACCGCGCCTGCTGAATCGGATGCAGGTAATACTGCTCCGCCACCTGGATGCGGGCTCCTTTTAGCGTCAGGCGCTCATGCAGCTGCTCCAACCCTTGCAGATCGGGGGCAGGCGGCGTCTCCGACAAAGTCGGAATCCCCAGCTCCGCCAATTGCAGCAAATAGTCCATGCAAGCCGCCCAGCCGACGGAAACGATGACGAAATCCGGCTTCTCCTGCGCCAGCAGTTGGTCCAGTGTCCGATAGGTGCTGACTCCCCACTGCGCTTCCATCGCCTTGCCTTTCTCCTCGTCCCGTACAACCATGCCGCTGATCTGAAAGCGTTCCGGCAGTTCCCTCGCAATACGCAAAAAGTACTGGGCGCGAAACCCCGCGCCGCCGATAATGCTGAATTGAACCGGTCTCATTTGTATCCTCCTCGCTTTTGTATCGACTCACGATTTCGCTGCCTGATAGCTCCCGTCAAGTGTCATGTCGACAGACCTAAAGATTTCCACAGACTTCTGTTTTGCATAAAAATGGTGCGGATTCGCCAAGTAGGCTCGATCGATCCACTGCCAATGACAGCTACATGAATCCGCCTGATCACTTCTCAGACAATAATCTGGATGGGTGATTTGATTACTCCGATTACTCGTTCGGATAAACCATTATTTTCAAGCTGCCACTCTTGTTGTGAATGGCTCGTTCTAAGGCCTCCTGCGTTTGCTCCAGCGGATAGCGGTCCGTGATGAGCGACTTCGTGTCGATCGTGCCCGAAGCCAGGAACTCGATGCCCATCGGATATGTATTCGCATAGCGGAAGACGCCATAGATGTCGACTTCGTTATCGGCGATGAACGGCACGTTGAGCGGAATCTCATCCTGCGCCGGCAGACCGACGATAACCAGCTTGCCGCCACGGCGCAGCGAATGCAGCGCGGTTTGCAGCGCCTTCGGATTGCCGGCGGTTTCCCAAGCTGTATCCACGCCGACGCCGCCGGTGAGCTCCCGGATCCGCTCGATGGCATCCTCTTCGCGCACGTTAATGACGTGCGTCGCCCCCATGCGTCGTGCCGCTTCCAGGCGCACCTGCTCCAGATCGGTAACGATGATGCGGCTGGCGCCGAACGACTTGGCGGCTGCTACCGCCATGAGGCCGACCGGGCCCATGCCCATGATCGCCACCGTCGTTCCCGGCTGCAGCTGGCACCGCTTGGCGGCATGGATACCTACGGAGAACGGCTCATTCAGGGCGGCTTCCTCGTAGGTCAGATGATCCGGAATCGGGAACACCATATCCTCGCGGATCGTCATGTACTGCACAAAAGCGCCGTCCACCGGCGGTGTCGCCAGGAATTGCACGTCCGGGCACAGATTATAGCGCCCTTCCTTGCAGGCGGAGCAGCGGCCGCAGGTGACGCCGGGCTCAATAGCGACGCGGTCGCCAATGTGAAAGCGCGTAACCGAAGCGCCGACGGCCGCAATCATCCCTGCACACTCATGCCCGAGAATAATCGGCTTCTCGACAACGAAGCGGCCGATGCGCCCATTTTCATAATAATGCACATCAGATCCGCAGACACCTACGGCCATGATCTTGATCAACACTTCATGATCGCCGACTTGCGGAACCGGCCGCTCTTCCATCACGATCGTTCCTGGCTTCGGCATGACCGCTGCTTTCATCGTTTTTGGCAATTGCTCCATCATCCTCGTTCTCCCCAATCGTTTATTTAATAAGCTCAGTCGGATTCATGCCGGTCAGCTTCTTAAAAAGCGTGCTAAAATACGGCACATTTTTGTAACCGACACGTTCCGCCACCTCGTATACCAACATGTTTCTTTCCATTAAAAGCTCTCTGGCCTTCTCGATCCGCACGCGCGTTAAATAGTTGTTGAATGTCTCACCCGTCATATTTTTGAAAATAATCGATAAGTGATTGCGCGAAATGTACACTTTGTCCGCAAGATCAGCCAGCGTCATTTCGTCCGCATAATGTTCGTGAATGTATTGCGTCATAAAGTCGACAGCTTGTCTATGCTTGCTGTTCCCTCTCCACTGTCTGCTGCTGCAGATGTCGGAGATTTTGCCCTTGAGCCAGCTCGCCAACTCCTTCGGCCGGGTCAGACCGATCATTTCCTTGGCAATAAGTTCGCTCGGAAACATTTCGTCCAGCACCATACCGACCTCATACAAGCAGTAGGCAAAAATGCCCCACAACTCGCCGGCCAGCATCTGCACATAATCAGGCGTAATGCCTGTCTGGTGCTCGAGCTGTCCGATGAATTCATCGACCAGCTGCCGGGCCTGGGTCTCTTGAGACGATTTGATTGCACCCGCCAATTCAAAATAAAACTTGGTCGGACGCATCACCATCGCTCCCGCATCGCTCTCCGTCCCTTCCCCGAGGGCATACAAGTCATAAGAGCACGCGATGCGCCTGTCCCTCAGATCGATCGCCCGGAAGGCTTCCTCCGTCGAATCGGGGATTTCCGTCCAGTTCACTTTAATGCCGCCAATTCCGATGCGAATGACTAACTTTAAGTAGTTTTTCATACAGTCGATCAATTGAACGCCAAGCTTCTCCAAATGTTTCCTGAGCTGCTCCTTATCGCTGCCAGCCTCCGGATGAACGATAAGAACAGACCTCGTGCTATGAAGCTCTGTATATTCAAACGAGCGGAACGATTCTTGCGCGACCTCGCAGACGATATTGCTAATGGCAAACCGAAACAAGTTCCAATCCGATAACGTCAGCTCACTGGCGCGAATATCGCGAGCCACATCAATACCGATCACGACATGCTCCGTCTCCGTCCAGAAGCGGTAAGGCTGCGGCAGCCGTTCGCCGCTGCGGTACGAGCTTTCCAGTGTTCCGGCCACCGCCGACTTGACCCATTCCTTCTCGATGAAAGGCTCGTACATCCGTAATTTCTGCTCGAGCTCGTCCTGCTTGATCCGCTTCTCTTCCTCACCGGCAAGCTCTTGAATCACTTTGCCAAGTATCACTTTTAAGGTAGGGATGCTGATCGGTTTAGACAAGTAATCACTGACGTTATACCGCAGTGCCTGGCGGGCATGCTCAAAGTCCGAATAGCCGCTCAAAATAATGATCTTGCCGTTATAGTCTTCTTTCCTCAGCTGCTCAATCATATCCAAACCGTTCATCACCGGCATGTAAATGTCGGTAATCACAATGTCCGGCTGCGTACTCCGGATCAGCTCCAGGCCATCCTCACCATTCAGCGCTTCGCCGGCCCATTCTGCATCCAGCGCATCCCACGGAATCGCACGCTTCATGCCTTGGAGCACTTGCCGTTCATCATCCACAATGGCAATTTTCCACACTCGCTTTACCTCCCTGACTACACATGAACAATATAACAGTCAGGCCCGGAGCATGAGATGTTCCGGGCTGCTTATTTGATTTTGAAAGTGCTTACGCTTTGATTTTAATACTACCCTTCATCGAAAGGTAATAAAAGATGAAAGATGCACAATTTGTTATAAAATACTCCGAACTATTCCAGCTTCTCCTGATTCGGCGGATCCGTCAGGCGGGGCAGCTCGATGACAACCTGTGTGCCGCCTTGCTCCCGCTCCTGAATGGTGACCTTGTAGGCTTCACCGAAATATCCGGCAATCCTCTCCCGCACGTTGCGGATGCCATAACCGCCTGTATGGCGCTTGCGCTTGCGGTCCACCGCCTGCTGCAGCCCGATGCCGTCATCGGCAATGGTGATTTCAAGCCGCTCATGAACCTCCTTGAAGGTAATCGCGATATGTCCATGATCCCGCGCATTGAAGCCATGGACGACGGAGTTCTCGACGAATGGCTGCAGCGTCAGCTTGGGGATGAACAAATGCCTGATTTCCGCCGGAACGTCGATGGTATACGCCAGCCCTTCTCCCCAACGCATCTGCTGAATTTCGAGATAGCACTCCAGATGCATCAGCTCTTCGCTGATCGGAATGAACGCCGCCCCGTTGGACAGACCGATCCGGAACATGCGGCCCATCAGCTCCAGAATCCGGCTGATCTCGTCTTGTCCAGCCTCGATCGCCATCCAATTCAACTGATCCAGCGTGTTGTACAGAAAGTGCGGATTGATATTGGCCTGCAGCGCTTCAATTTCCGCTTTGCGCTGCTGCTCATACCGGCGCTGCAGCGATTCATACAGCGCTTCGATACGCTCGTTCTGCTTCCGGTAACCGGCGAACAAATAGCCGAACTCGTTTTGATAATCCGTCGGAAGCTCGACGTTGTTGCCGCCTACCGAGTAAACGCCCATCGCGCCAACCAGCTTCTTGATCGGCTTCGTAAACTGTCTGCTGAGCAGATGGGTCAGCAGCAGCGTCAGCAGGACAGCCGCAACGCCGATGATGCCGATCACTTCGGCCAGTTTGAAGCTCCCTGCTGTAATTTCCTTCCATGGCGTAATCTCAACCAGCGTCCAGTCGGAATCCGTCAGCTTCGAATAAACCAGGAGCGAATTCCCGACACCCGTATCGTCCTGTGTATGAACAAAGTCCGACTGCCCGTTCTTGGCGTTGATCCATTTGGATAATTCCGTATGATCCGGGATCTGGCCTATTTTCAAAAACTGCCGTCCTTGGGAGTCAATCATCATGCGGTTCGTTTCTGACGAGCGGCCGGCCAGCAGCTGGCGGATTTGCTCCGCTTTGACATGGATGACCAGAACGCCCAAAAATTTATCGTCGTACACGATTTTTCGCGCAAAGCTCAGCACCGGGACATCGCCCTGAAAGCTCGGGATGGTATGTTCGCTTGACCAGGTAAAATCATTATTTGTCAGCGATGCGGACCAGGCTTGCTTATCGGCATCGGCCAAATCCCTGAACTGAATGTAACTCTTGGGCTCCCCTTCCAGCGGCCGGTCCATGTACAAGTCAATGCCTTGAATCAGCGGAATGGAGTAGGTTAAATTCGCCAATGCCTTTTGCACGCTGATCGATTTGCGGTACCGGTCAAACTCGTCCTGCTTGTTGGCCAGAAAGGTGATCAGTTCATTATCCCGGGAAGTCGATAAGGAGATTTGCTCAATCGTCACCAATCTCGTTGTAATTTCGTTATTTAGCTCGTCCAGCAGCCGCTGCTGGTAATGAAACGTCGTTTGCGCCAGCTCTTTGGAGGAGATGCTGTAGCTCGCCCAAGCGCTGCACGCCAGCACGATGATGATCAGTCCCGCGAAGCTGCGAAAGAACAGGTGGTCGATTCTAAACTTTTTAAAAGGATTGGTCATGCCGCATGCGCTCCCATACTGCCAATTAATCGAAAGAAACGGTAAAACAGCGAGTTTAGAAGACATCCGCGGCTTTACCGTTCTATGACAAATTATTTTCATTTGTTTACATATTATCTTAGCCCTTAATTCCTGTTGTGGCAATTCCTTCAACGAAGTACTTTTGCAGGAACATGAACACCAGCGTGGCCGGTACGATTGAGACGAGAGACATCGCCAGCAGTTGTCCCCACTCTTGACCGGACGAGGAGTCATTGATCATCCGCAGCGCGAGACCGACGGTGTACTTGTCCACCGAGTTAATATACAGCAGGTGACCCAAGAAGTCGTCCCAGTTCCACAAGAAGCAGAATATCATCACGGTTACGATAGCCGGCTTCGTTAGCGGCATGACGATCCGCCAGTAAATGCCGAACCAGGAGCATCCGTCCATTTTCGCCGATTCATCGAGCTCCCGCGGAATGCCCCGCACGAACTGGATTAACAGGAAGACGAAGAACGTTCCGCCTGCGCCGCTGGCCACGAGGTGCGGCACAATGAACGGCAGGTACGTATTGACCCAGCCCAATTGATGGAACATCGCATACTGAGGGATAATCAGGACTTGTCCCGGCAGCATCAAGGTCAGCATCAGGAGGGAAAACCAGAAGTTCTTCAATGGGAAATCCAACCGCCCGAAGCCGAACGCTACCAATGTGCTGGAGATAAGCGTGACGATCAGCAGCACAATCTCCAAGCCAAACGTGTTGAGATAAAAATCGGTAAATGAATGCCCCGGCACCGAATGCCAGCCATTCACAAAGTTACTCCATTGCGGCTTGGACGGGAATAAGCCCGGCGAGCTTAATTCAGCGTTAGATTTCAACGATGCGCCGATCCACCAAATGACCGGATAGATCATCACAAGGCTGAATATGATCATAAACAAGTGACGGCCTGCTTGATTCCATTTGATTGTCATTTGCGCTTCTTCCCTCCTGACTCCGTTTCATAAAATACCCAGTATTTAGAAGTTCCTGCAATGATAGCCGCAACAACCACAATGATCACCAGCATAATCCAGGCCAGGGCCGAAGAATAGCCCAGTTGATAGCGGCTGAAGGCACGCTCGTACAAGTACAGTGCATACACGTAAGTCGAGTTCATCGGTCCGCCATTGGTGATGACGTATGCGGATGTAAACATTTGAAAAGCGTTGATCACACCCATGATCAGGTTGAAATACAGCGTCGGGGACAGCATCGGCAGCGTAATTTTGAAAAATTGCACAAACTTGTTCGCGCCGTCTACGGATGAAGCCTCGTAGAGATCATTAGGAATCTGCTTCAGGCCGGCCAGGAAAATAACCATCGAGGAACCGAACTGCCATACGGTCAGCAGCACAAGCGTCCACAGCGCTGTACTGGGGTTGGTCACCCAGCCTGTTGCGCCAATGCCGAAAATGCCAAGAATTTTATTAAAAATACCGTCTACACCAAAAATGTTGCGCCATAGCAAGGAAACAGCGATACTGCCGCCGATCAGCGACGGGAAATAAATGGCCGTGCGGTAAGCGGAAATCCCCTTCATCGCTTTGTTGAGCACAACAGCGACCAGCAGTGCGGCGATCAGCTTCAGCGGCACAGATGCAATGACGTACATGAACGTGACTTTAATGGATTGAATGAATTTATCGTCCGCCGTGAAAATCCGTTCATAATTGCGGGCTCCGACCCAACTGATTGGTTCCATCAACGTATAGTCCGTGAACGAATAATACAGGGATAAAATCATCGGGTACGCCGTAAGTCCGAAAAAACCGATCAGCCAAGGCAGGATGAACAAGTAGCCCGCGATGGGAGCGTCCCATCGGCTTAAAAAGGATTTGCGTTTCTTGGTGCCCGCAGCGGTTTTCAGGGCAACGGTAGTAGTTTGACTCATGAACGATCACCTCTGCAGATAGTCTGGTTCTTCATTAATTCAAGTATATAGGCTGGGGAGTATGGACTAAATGAGACGAATCCTCGAATTCTTTTAAAATTTAACGAAAAACGAGTTGAAAACGTGAATGCGTGTGACGCCGCGGGTTGGTGGCCGGGGCGGTGTCGACTGCGGGGGCGGGACGGGTGGACGGGCCGCAGCCTCGCCTCCCCCGCGTACACGCACTTGCCGCACCGCTCAGCTGTAAAGCGACTTTTTCGCCTTAGAGGCAGCTGCGGGCGCTTATCGGGCACTTCTAAAGCGGCTTTTCCGCTTTAGAGCAACCCGCACGCCCT
>Ga0209566_100640_pt1 | contig 21215 bp, 14 predicted proteins | sample Araplavi_mTSA_r2_2_FD_184287 | JGI IMG/M metagenome (GOLD analysis project Ga0209566, IMG submission 184287) | Arabidopsis root microbial communities from North Carolina, USA - plate scrape CL_Cvi_mTSA_r2 (SPAdes) (version 2) | ecosystem: Host-associated > Plants > Roots > Endosphere | place...
AAGCGTGCCCGGCTGCTCAATCTGAACCGCGGAGTGCTGCTGCGTCGATACGGGGAAGCGTTCGAGCCGTACGCCTGGGATGCAGTTATCATCCTGCAAGGGATGCTGAAGGAATATTTGCACCTGATCAAGACGTCCGCGAAGCCGCTGTCGGTGCCCGCGCTGGCGGCCTATGTCTCCGACCGGATGGACGACCTGGTCGCCGGCCTGCTCGCACGGAAGTCGGAGCCCATGCTGCCCGGAAGCATGATGAAGGAGTTCGAGTCGGAGAAACCGGAGACGCTGCGCGAATCGATCGAACGATGCGGGGGCCTGGTGCTCGAGCAGGCGGCCTCCACGATCCGGGAGCTGAGCGTGCCGAACGCGCGCAAACGAGAGTTGGAGCAGACCCTGGATCTGCTCATGGAAGAAGGTCGTCAGCGCGAGCCGAGGCGCTTCCTCATCACCGCGCTGCTCAACGAGCTGGGGACGGAGCATGAGCTGGCGCCTTATGCGGCGCGGATGCGGCTGTGGGCCGATCAATTGCAGGCGGAGCGCGAGGGAGATTAAGGGACCTAGAATAAGCCCCTTTACGGCGCAGCCCAGGCGGCACGCGTTACTCTTTCTTCAGTCTGTATTCGTTAGGCGTCAATCCCATCTGCTTCTGGAACACTTTGGCGAAGTACTTCGAATCGATATAGCCCACTTTTTCGCCGATCTCGTATACTTTAAGGCCCGAGCTCCTCAGCAGGTCGCAAGCTTTCTCCACGCGGACCTGCGTCAGATAGGCGTTGAACAGCTGTCCGCTCTGGCTTTTGAACACTTGCCCGAAGTAATGCGGGGTCAGATGGACGTGTTCCGCGACGTCCGAGAGCGAGAGCGGGGCATGCAGATGCTCGCGAATGTACGCCTTGGCTTTGTTCACGATATCGGCATGGTACGACGGCGGCAGCTCGGCATGCGCGCCGGACGGCTCGTCGTCCGCCTGGACGCGGGCTGCGAGGAGGCGGTCGACCGTTTCCAGCAGTTCGTCGGTATCGATCGGCTTCAGGATGTATCCTTTGGCCCCGAACCGGAGCGCGGTGCGCGCGTACGCGAAGTCGCCGTACCCGCTGATCAGGATGACCTGCGTGCCGGGCATCTCCTCGTAAATGTACTGCAGCAGCTGCAGGCCGTCCATATCGGGCATGCGGATATCCGACAGGACGAGATCGACGCGCTGCGCCTCCAGGAGCCGGATCGCTTCATAGCCGTTAGCGGCGACGCCGACGATCTCGATGTCCCGCGCCTCCCATTCCTCCATGGCCGCCAAGCTGTCCGCGATGAGCCATTCGTCGTCGACGATCAGCATTTTCGTCTTCATGTGGCCGACTCCTTTCTTGGCAGCCTGAACGTCACGGTCAGGCCTTCGCCCGGCACGCTGTCCACCTGAATGCCGTACGGGGCGCCGAAGTGCAGCTGGATGCGCGATTGCACGTTGAATAGCCCCACTTTCCCGTGATGCTTGGTCATATCGAGCGCCCGGTGCTCCAAGTCGAAGTTCAACCGGCTCACGTCGTCCGGCTGCATGCCCACGCCTTGATCGCGGACGCTGATCCGGACTTCGCCGTCTTCAAGCCAGCCCCTGATCTCGATGCTGCCGCCGCGCCGCCCGGGGTCGAGCCCGTGGATGACGGCGTTCTCGATGACGGGCTGTAAAATCCATTTGATCGTATACAGCTCCAGCATGCCCCGCTCGAAGACGATCGCGTACTCGAAGCCTTCCTTCATGCGCAGCTTGTGAATCTCGAGATAATGCTCTGCATAGGCGACCTCCCGGCCGAGCAGGATCAGGTCGTCGAAGGTGCCGATGCTCATCCGCAGCAGCTTGCCGAGCAGCACGATCATCCGGCTGATCTCCCGTTGACCGCCCCGACGGGCGATCGAGTTGATCGATTCGAGCGTGTTGTACAGAAAATGCGGGTTAATCTGCGATTGCATGGCCGCGATCTCGGCCCGGCGCTTGTGCCCCTGCTCCTCGTATACCTGTCCGACCAGATCCTGAATACGTCCGACCATCGTGTTGAAGCCGTTGCCCAGGGCGCCGATCTCGTCCTTGGAGCGGCCTTCGTATTGGACGTCGAAGTCGCCGCGGCCCACCTTTCGCATCAGCTGGCGAAGCTGCGCGATCGGCTTGGAGATGAAGTTGGAGATGATGAGCGAGGCGACGAGGCAGATAGCGACGCTGGCCAAGGTGATCGTGAGCGCGGCCCGACGCACGCCGTATATAGGCTTGTACAGCTCGCTTTTGAGAAAATAGGCCGTGAAATTCCAATCCGTCGTCTTGTCGTAACGCTGGATAAGCGCATAGTGCGCCTGCAGGCGCTCATAGTCCCCGGCAGCGAACGGGCCCGCCGCGTAAGGATACAGAATCTGTCCGTTGCGGTCCGTAATGATGACGCCCGACGCATAATCGTTATAAATGTCGCCCAGCAAAAAAATGTTTTTGAGCAGATCGTGCAGCACGTCGATCTTGAAGTCGATGATCAGCGTGGCACCGGCTGCGCCGGCATTCGAGCTGGCGGGGCCGTCGATGCGCCGCATGAACGAAAAGACGCGCCGATCCGAATCGGCGGCGCTGTAGGAACGGTTGTGCATCGCGGATATCGTATACGGCAAGTCTCTGCCCGTCTCGGCGGAGAGCCATGCGAAGTCGGCCGTCAAGGATGCGCTCTGGCGCAGCGCATAGCCGAAGGCATGCACGGCGCCGCGGTCGCCGACCAGCGTAATGCCGACATTCTCCGGGCGGATGGCTCCGGTGGCGGACAGCAGGCTGTCCAGCATCGGGGCTTCTTGCTGTCCGGCGGACGTCGGGGATGCCTGCATATAGGCGAGGGTTACCGGGGAAGAAGCGATGGCATCCCCCATCCGGCGCATATCGGCGATGAACAATGAGAGCGTCTTCAGCTTCTGATCGAGCATGTTGACCGTCTCCCGGTTCAGCCGCTCGTTCAGCGTCTGCTCCGATTGCCGAAGGACGTACCAGCCCGACAGCATAAGCGGAATTGTCGACAGCAGCAGGAAGGACAGGAGCAGCTTGGAGAAAATTGTGTTGCGAATCATCGGCGTACCCTCCTGCCGAGCGGCGAAAGACGGCTTCGCCGAACCGCGTTCATTCTCGTGCAAGGAATACATTAGCAAATTCGGTTCGATCCCGGCAAGTCGCGGTCGGATTGTAAAAGTATGCCTAAAACGGACGCGCGTATGCCGCGAACCGCGGATAGCGCTTGGCGTAATGCGGAAAATAACGTCGATAAGGCGATAGCCTCCGCCGAAAGGCCGATGATTTTTACACCCAGTATCCACTGTCTGTCTCCCTGACCGGGACGCAAAAACGTTGTAAATTGGGTAATGAGATCGTTTTCAAAACAAAATTCGACACCAATCGAGACGATCCGGAGGAGGGGGACGCTTGGGATGAACGTAGAACGAATCGCGGGAGGACTGACGGCGGCGATGCTGCTGACCGCGGCGATCGGCTGCAGCAGCGGGGATTCGACCGCGCCTGTACGGTCCGAGCAACCGCAGACGGCTTCGGCGGGCAGTGCGCTAAAGAGCGCGCGAACGATTAAAGCGCTTCATTTCGTCAGCGGCACTTTAGGGGACAAAGGATTTTTCGACTCCGCGGAGCGGGGCATGCAAAAAGCCGCGTTCGTCTACGGCTTCGAGACGGAGACGGTCGAAGGCGGATTGGACGCCGCCGGCTGGGAGCCTCGGCTGGACAAGCTGATCGCCTCCGGCGCATACGACGTCATCGTGGTCGGCACGTCGACGATCCGCGATCTCGTCGTGAAGCTGGCGGAGCGGTATCCGCACCAGCGATTCGTTTTCTATGACGATACCATTCAGGGCGTGCCCAACGTGTACGCCATGCTCTACTCCCAGAGCGAGGGCTCCTTCCTCGCCGGCGCGTTCGCTGCCATGGCGACGACGGACGCGGGCCTGAAGGGCGCCAATCCGGACAAGGTCATCGGCTTCATCGGGGGACTCGACATCGATATTATTCGCGATTTCGAATCCGGTTACAAGCAAGGTGCCCGCTATATCGATCCTCAGATCCGGGTCGTCTCGGACTATGTCGGCGACTTCGTCAACCGGGCCAAAGCTACGGAGCTTGCGAAGCGCCAATATCAATCGCAGAAGGCCGACATCATCTACAACGCCGCCGGCGGCGCGGGACTTGGATTGCTTAAGGAAGGCGACGCGCTCGGCAAATATTCGATCGGCGTCGACAGCGACCAGAACCCGCTGTATCCGGGCAGCGTGCTCGTCTCCGTGCTGAAGAACGTAGACGAATCCGTCTTTCGCGCGCTGAGCGAGTATCGCGGCGGCACGCTTCCCTTCGGCGAGACGGAAGTGCTCGGCGTGAAGGACGGCGGCGTCGGCATCGCCCGGGACGAGCTGTACGAGCAATACGTGCCGGACGACATCAAGGAAAAAATGAAAGACATCGAGAGCAAGATCGCCAGCGGAGAAATCAAAGTGGAATCCATCCTGGCGGCTGCTCCTTCGAAGTAAGGGAGGGCAAGCGCATGGGCGCGGATATCGTAGTGGTCGGTAGCTTGAACATGGACCTGTCGGTCAAGGTGACGCGAAGGCCGCTGAAGGGAGAGACGGTGCTCGGTTCGGCGTTCCTGGCGAGCCCTGGCGGCAAGGGCGCGAATCAGGCATTCGCCGCCGGCAGGCTCGGGGCATCGGTCGCCATGATCGGCAAGGTCGGCGACGACGCGTTCGGTGGACAGCTGCTGTCCCGCTTGGGCGAGGCCGGCGTGGACGTATCCGGAATCGCCACTGTCGCTGACGTGCCGACCGGAATCGCCTCGATCCAGGTGGATCCCGAAGGGGACAACAGCATCGTCGTCGCGCCGGGCGCGAACGAGACGCTCGTCCCGGCGGATATTCGGGCGCGCGAGCGATTGATCGCGGAGGCGAAGCTGCTTATGGTCCAACTGGAGATCCCGCTGGATACGGTGCTTGAAGCCGCGCGGCTTGCGCGTAAGCACGGCGTGCCGGTGCTGCTGGACCCGGCGCCCGCCCGGGAGCTGCCGGCGGAGCTGCTCGCGCTCGTGGACTATATCGTGCCCAACGAGAGCGAGATCGCGGAGCTTACCGGTATCGCCGTATCCGATAAGGCATCGGCGATCCAGGCGGCGAACGATTTAATGTCACGCGGTGTTGCAACCGTTTTCTCAAAGCTTGGCGCGAACGGAGTCGTCGTCATCCGGAAGGAAGAGGCGTTCACGGTCGCAGGCTATCGGGTCGTGCCGGTCGATACGACAGCTGCGGGAGACGCCTTCGCGGGAGCGCTGGCCACAGCTCTCGTATCCGGCAAGAGCTTGAAGGAGGCGGCCCGGTTCGCCAATGCGGTCGGAGCGCTCGCCGTCACGAAGCCGGGCGCGCAGTCCGCGATGCCGGACTTGGCCGAGGCCGAACGATTCATGAAGGAAGCCGCGCAAGCCGCGGAGTCATCCAACTCGTCCAACTGACTCAACTCATAGAACCCATCCAACTCATCCAACTCATACAACCCACTTTAAGGAGGACTTTTCATGGCTAACCAAAAGAGATTCGCAAAAAGCTGGACGCTCGGCGCGGTACTGCTCTCTTCCGCATTGATGCTGGCCGCATGCGGCAACAACTCGGGCGGGGCGAACGCCGGCGCATCGGCATCGACATCGGCATCGGCCGGCGCAAGCGGCGGCAAGGCGATCAAGGCCGTCTTTTACGTGGACGGAACGCTGGGCGACAAGAGCTTTTTCGATTCGGCGGAGAGAGGCATGCAGAAGGCCGGCAGCGAGCTCGGCATCGACGTGAAAACCGTTGAAGGCGGTACCAACCAGGCGGACTGGGCGGCAGGACTCGAATCGCTCGTGTCCAGCAAGAAATACGATGTCGTCGTCGTCGGCACGAGCAACATGACCGATATCGTCAAGGAGCTGGCTCCGCGGTACCCGAACGAGAAATTCATTTTCTTCGACGACGTGATCAGCGACGTTCCGAATGTCTACTCGATGCTCTACTCGCAGAGCGAAGGCTCGTTCCTCGCCGGCGCGTTCGCGGCGCTGGCCACCGAGAGCAAGGATCTGAAGGGGGCCAACCCGGACAAGGTGATCGGCTTCGTCGGCGGCATGAACATTCCGATTATCAACGACTTTAAGTCCGGCTATGAGCAAGGGGCCAAGTATGTGGATCCCGGCGTCAGCGTCATCACTTCCTATATCGGCGATTTTGCGAACGCTCCCAAAGGCAAGGAGCTCGCGCTCGCCCAATTCAACGGCCAGAAGGCGGACATCGTATTCCAGGTCGCGGGAGGCGGCGGTCTGGGCGTGCTCGAGGCGGGCAACTCGCTTGGCAAGTATACGATCGGCGTCGACTCGAACCAGAATGCTCTGTATCCGGGCAGCGTCCTCACTTCGATGATGAAGAACATCGATAGCTCCGTCTACCGGGCGCTCGACCTTTTCAAGCAAGGCAAGCTGACGTTCGGCAAAAATGAGGTGCTCGGCATTCAGGAAGGCGGGGTCGGCCTCGCCAAGGACAGCCTGTACGAGAGCCATGTGCCGAAGGCGATTCAGGACAAGATGGCGGTTATCGAGACGAAGCTGACGAACGGGGAGATTAAAGTTCAATCGACTCTGAAGTAAAGGTGTGACTTCAAATGACGATCCTGCTCGAAATGAAGGGCATTCATAAAGTATATCCGAACGGGACGGCAGCGAACCGGGGCGTCGATCTGCAAATCCACGAAGGCGAAATTCACGCCCTGGTCGGCGAAAACGGAGCGGGCAAATCGACGCTGATGAAAATCTTGTTCGGCTTGGAGGCGCCGACGGCGGGGACGATCGAATACAAGGGTGCCCCCGTCGCCTTCCAAAGCCCGCGGGACGCGATCAAGCACGGGCTCGGCATGGTGCACCAGCACTTCATGCTCGCCCCGTCGCTGACCGTGTCGGAGAACATCGTGCTCGGCGAGGAGCCGAAAAAGGGTGCGCTGTCCCTGTTCCGGGACCGCGCCAAGGAGCGCGGCGAGATCGCCGAGCTCATCCGGACCTACGGCCTCAAGGTCGATCCGGAGGCTAGGGTCGACACGATCCCCGTCGGGCAGAAGCAGCGGGTCGAGATTCTCAAGGTGCTCTACCGCGGCGCGCGCCTCATCATCCTCGACGAGCCGACGGCCGTGCTGACGCCGCAGGAGACGGACGAGCTGTTCGTGTCGATCAAGGCGCTCGTCGCCCAAGGCTATACGATCATCTTCATCACGCACAAGCTGCGGGAGGTGATGGAGATCTCGAACCGGGTGACCGTGCTCAAGGCCGGTAAGACGATCCAGACCTTGCTGACCGCGGATACGAATCCGGAAGAGATCTCGCGGCTCATGGTCGGGAGGGAAGTGCTGTTCCGCGTCGACAAGCGGCCTGCCGAACCGGCTGATGTCGTCTTGTCCGTAAGGGATCTGCATGCGGCGGACGACAAGGGCGCTCCCGCCCTGCGCGGCGTCTCTCTCGACATCCGCGCCGGCGAGGTGCTCGGCATCGCGGGCGTCGAAGGCAACGGGCAGACGGAGCTGGTCGAGGCGATTACCGGCTTGCGCCGGGCGTCGTCCGGCAGCATCCGCTACATGGGCGAGGAGCTGATCGGCAAGAGCGTCGCCCGGATTCGTGCGATGAAGATCGGGCATGTGCCCGAGGATCGGCAGACGTCGGGGGCGAGTCTTGACTCGACGATCGCCGAGAATCTGATCCTGGATCATTACCGCAACCGCGAATTCCGGCGCGGCCCGTTCCTGAACGCCAAGAAGATCAAGGAATTCGCGAGCGTCATGATGAAGATCTACGACGTCCGCGCCCGGGACGAGAACGTGATGGCGGGATCGCTGTCCGGCGGCAACCTGCAGAAGGTCGTCATCGCCCGGGAGTTGTCCAAAAATCCGAAGCTGCTCGTCGTGTCGCAGCCGACGCGCGGCGTCGACATCGGCGCGATCGAGTTCATTCACGCCGAGATCATCAAGCGCAGGGATGGCGGTGCGGCCGTCATGGTCGTCTCGGCGGAGCTGTCCGAGGTCATGGCTTTAAGCGACCGCATCGCTGTCGTCTACGAAGGCGAGATCGTCGCCGTCCTAGACAATACCGAGTCGCTGACGGAGGAAGAGATCGGCCGCCATATGCTGGGACTCGGCAACAAGACATCGCACAGAGAGCAGGGGGCCGTATGAGATCGTTCAAGCAAGTCTATCAAGAAGCGCTCGGCATATTGGTCGCGGTCGTCATCGCGCTGCTGTGCGGGTTCGTCGTCATCCTGGCGACGAGCAGCCAGCCGATGGACGCGTTGTCCTCGCTGCTGCTGGACCCGGTGTCGAACCTGTTCAATATCGGCACGATCGTGAACAAGGCGGTGCCGCTCATCTTCACCGGTCTGGCGCTGGCCGTCGTCTTTCAGTCGGGCGTATTCAGCATGGGCGCCGAGGGCCAGCTCTATATCGGCGGGTTTGCAGGGGCGCTGGCAGGCGTGTATCTGCACGGACTCCCGTCGTGGCTGCATCTGATCGTGATCTTCGTCTGCGCGATGGCGGGCGGCGCACTGTTCGCGGCGATCGCGGGCCTGCTGAAGACGTACGCCAACGCCAACGAGATCGTGACGACGCTCATGCTTAACTTTGTCGCGATTTTGACGACTTCTTATCTGGTCAACAATGTATTTAAGGATCCGACCAGCGGCGGAGCGGCGCGCATGAAGTACCTGTCGCCCGACCTGCTGCTCGGCAGACCGTTCGCGGGTTTCCCGGCTCATGCAGGGATCTTTATCGCCCTGGCCGTAGCTGCGATCGTCTATCTGCTGCTCTACAAGACCAAGCTCGGCTACGAGCTCAGACTCGTCGGCAAGAACGGGAAGTTCGCCCGGTACGGCGGAATCTCGACGAAGCGCGTCATCCTGTCGAGCATCATGATCAGCGGCGCGCTTGCAGGACTCGCCGGCATTGTCGAGATTCTGGGCATCCACGGCACGTTCAAGGACAATTTTTCCGCGGGTCTGGGCTTCGACGGCATCATCATCGCGCTGCTGGCGCGCAATCATCCGATCGGGATCGTCGTCGCATCGCTGTTCTACGCCTACATTCAAGTCGGCGCGCAGACGATGCAGGTCGGCAGCGACATGCCGCGCGAGGTCGCCGTCATCATTCAGGTCATGCTGGTGCTGCTCGTGTCCTCCCAAGCTATCTTCCATTATATGAAGCAGAAATTCCGCGCGAAAGGCGGCGAACGCCATGTGGCATAGTCTCTGGTCGCAGACGCTGGATCTTACGCTGATCGTCGTGCTCTTGCGCTATATGACGCCGATTCTGCTGGCGGCGCTCGGCGGTCTGATCTCCGACATCGCGGGCGTCATCAATATCGGTCTGGAAGGCTTGATGCTCGTCTCCGCATTCGCCTCCATCGCGGTCGGTTCCGCGACGGGCAGCTGGGAGCTCGGGGTGGCGGCAGGCGTCGCTTCCTCGGTTCTGATCTCGTACGGCATGGGCTTCTTCTCGATCAAGATGAAGGTGGATATCATCATCGCCGGTTTCGCCGTCAACATTTTCGGCTCCGGATTCACCATCTTCCTAATGAGCAAGATCTATCATATGACGGGCAACTATTCGCCGAGCCATCCGGTGAATATTCCGACGATCAATCTTCCTTTTCTCGCTGACGTGCCTGTCGTGGGCAAGCTGCTCAGCGGTCATAGCCTGATGGTGTGGCTCGCTTTGTTCGCCGTCTTCTTCTGCGTGCTCATGATCTACCGCACGCCGTACGGCGTCCATCTGCGCGCGGTCGGCGAAGCGCCGGCTGCAGCCAAGTCGCTCGGCATTCCGGTCACGCGGATCCGGTACTCGGCGCTCATCTGGAGCGGCGCGTTCGCAGGGCTCGCCGGCTCGTACCTGTCGATGGGCATGACAAGCATGTTCGTCAAGGACATGACCGCCGGCACCGGCTTCCTCGCGCTGGCCGTCGTGCTGCTCGGCAACCGGAATCCGGTGGGGATCCTGCTGGGCTCCATGCTGTTCGGATTGGCCAGCGCGGTCGCGACGATCGTGCAGACGACCCAAGGTAGCGCGGTCCCAAGCCAATTCGTGCAGATGATTCCTTACCTCGTCACGATCTGCGCGCTCGTCTTTTTCGAAGTCCGCAAGCGGAGAAGAAGCGCCGGAGCCGTGACCGCTTAACCCCCATTCGATGAGAGAGAGGTGCCTGCAATGGCGAAAACCCGAATGATTCTGGACGTGGATACGGGAATCGACGATTCCCTCGCGCTCCTGTACGCCGTGAAGTCGGACAATATCGAGCTGGTCGGCGTGACGACGGCCTGCGGCAACGTTAACGTGGAGCAGGCGACCGAGAATACGCTCCGTGTGCTGGACCTGGCCAAGGCTTCCCCGGATATTCCCGTCGTCAAGGGTGCGGCGCGTCCGCTGGCCCATGAATACACGCACGAAGCCAAGCATATCCATGGCGACAACGGCATCGGCGGCTATGAATTGCCGCCTGCCGTTCGCAAGGCCTCCGAGGAGGATGCGGCCAGCTTCATCGTGCGCCAAGCTCACGAGCTTGGAAAGGAACTGACCCTCGTCTTCGTCGGACGGCTGACGAATCTGGCGGTCGCCCTGGCCAAAGACCCTGCCATCGCCGGCCTGGTCAAGGGGCTCGTCATCATGGGCGGCGCCCTCAAGGTGCCGGGCAATGCGACGCCGGTGTCGGAGGCGAACATCTGGGGCGACCCGGAGGCGGCTCACCGCGTGTTCGAGTCGGGCATCCCGATCACGATGGTCGGCCTCGACGTGACGATGCAGACGATCATGAACGAAGCGCATCTGGGGCGGCTTCTGCGGCTGGCGCCGCCGGATTCCGATCCGACGATCGCGTTCGCGGACCATATTTTGCGGTTTTATTTCGAAGCGTATGAGCGGTTCAACGGATACTACGGCTCGGCGCTGCACGATCCGCTCGCGGTGGCCGTCGCGGCCGATCCTTCCTTCGTCGGCACCGAAGCGCATTACGTGACGATCGAGACGCGGGGCGCGCTGAGCGCGGGAGCGACGCTGACCGATCTGCGCAAAGTCGGAGACAAGGCCAATGCCAATGCTTCCGTCTGCGTGAAGGTGGATGCGGAGCGATTTATCGATCATTTTATCGAAGTTCTTGCCAAGCCGCGCGCGTAACGAAGTGCGGAAGGACAGTTAGGAGCAAGTCCATGCGTTCGGTACTGTATATTTTGTTCGGAGCGGTCTGCTACGGCCTGCTGTCCACGTTCGTCAAGTCCGCCTATGCGGCGGGCTTCCGCATCGATCAGGTCATCGGCAGTCAGATGCTGTTCGGCGCTGTCATGATGCTGCTGCTCTGGCTGGCATCCGCCAGATTCAGCCTGCGTACGGCTCTCCAGGGACTATCTCTCCGGAAAATCCTCATGCTGCTGCCGATCGGGCTATGCGTCGGCGGCACGACCATGCTGTACTCCGGCGCGCTTCGCTATATTCCTGCCTCCATCGCGATCGTTCTGCTTTTTCAGTTTACCTGGATAGGCGTGCTGATCGAGGCGGTGTTGGAGCGTAAGCGTCCGGGGACCGTCAAATTGTTGGCCCTCGCCGTCGTGCTGGCCGGCACCTTCCTGTCCGGAGGACTACTGGACGGCGGCTGGCGGCAGTTCACGGTCATGGGCATCGTGCTGGGCCTGGCGTCAGCCTTGACCTTCGCGCTGTTCATCACGCTCAGCGGCAGGGCGGCACCTGGCGTCGCACCGCTCACCCGGAGCGCCTTCACGGTAGTGGCGGCGGCCGTCTTCATCCTGTGCGTCTACCCGCCTGTCTTCGTCGGGGACGGCTCGCTTGGCGACGGATTGGCCTTATGGGGCTGCTTGTTGGGAGGCTTCGGCGTCGTCATCCCGCCACTGTGCTTCTCTATAGGAACTCCGAAGGTCGGCGGCGGTCTGGCATCGATTCTGAGCGCCGCCGAGCTGCCGGTCGCCATCGTCATGTCCGCCGTCGTGCTGCAGGAGCGGGTGACCGCGCTTCAATGGGTGGGCGTGCCCGTCATCCTCCTCGGCGTTGCGCTTCCCGAATGGCTCGCCTGGCGCAGGCAGGCTGCGATTCCAGGGAGACGAGAGCGTTCCTATGCAGAGATCGATCACTAATATAAGGAGGATTACGAGATGAAAAAAATCGTGCTTGACGTAGATACGGGGATCGACGATTCGATGGCGATCGCTTACGCCGTACGTTCCCCGGAGCTCGACGTGCTCGGCGTGACGACGTGCTTCGGCAATACAACCGTGGAGGAAGCGACGCGCAACACGCTGGTCGTGTTGGAGCGGCTGGGCAGCGAAGCGCCTGTCGTGGCGGGCGCGGGCAAGCCGCTATTCCGCGGGCCGACCAAGGGCAGCACCGTCGAGATTCACGGCGAAGACGGCATTGGAGGTACTTACGAGACCCCGCCGCGCCGCCAGGCGATGGAAGGCCATGCGGCCGGCTTCATCGCGGAGCAGATCCTGCGCTATCCGCATGAGGTCACGATCGTGACGGTAGGGACGCTCACGAACCTGGCGCTCGCGATCATGCAGGAGCCCCGGATCGTCGAGCTCGTCGACCGGGTGATCGTCATGGGCGGAGCGGTGACGGTGCCCGGCAACGTCACGCCTCACGCCGAGGCGAACATTTATGCGGACCCGGAAGCCGCCGAGTATGTATTCAGGTCGGGCATTCCGCTGACGCTGGTCGGACTCGACGTGACGATGCAGACGCTGCTGCCGCTGGCGCGCGTGCAGGAATGGAGAAGCAAGTCCTCGGCGCATGCCGGGATGCTGGCGGACATGACCGAATTTTACATCGGCGCTTACGAGCGGATGTATCCCGGCATCGGCGGCTGCGCGCTGCACGATCCGCTGGCGATCGGCGTCGCCATCGATCCGAGCTTCGTCCGGCAGAAGCCGATGCATGTGCAGGTCGACCTGGCGGGCATCTTGTCCTACGGGCGGACGGTCGGCGATCTGCGGGCGAAGCCCGCAGCCGCGCCAAATGTGGACGTCTGCCTCGAGGTGGAGGCCGACCGGTTTCTGGCGCATTTCTTGAGCCGGGTGGTCTAAAGCGCAATAGATCAAGAAGGGAATTTTTACAACCGGTACGTAAGTGAAACAGGAGCTGGAATCTCGCGTCGTACAACGACAAAGGGACAGCTTCTTTTTTTTAGGACAAGGAATTTGGCTTATGACCTCTCGGAAAGGGAATCGAGCCGCAGGCTTTGACTGCACCATTCTTCGGTTCTTTTTTGATCCTTACTTGAAACTTTAGGGCGTTTGCGGCAATAATGTAATATCGAAGAAAATTAGGAGTGGTCGTTTGAAAAAGCAAAAACCGATGTCCATGGAAGAATTATTGAAGGATTTGCAGGGCCAGCGCACGTTCCAGGAGGACCCGAACCATATCTCGCTCGACAAGCTCTTCAACGATTCTTTTATGAGCAAGCATACGAATTTCAATTCGTTCCCCGCTTTTCTTGAGAAAGGCAACTTCCAGGTCTACACCCATGAAGATATCAATAATATCCATGAAGAGCTTTGGGAGCGGCATGTAGCCAGAGAGACGAGCTTCAAGGATTGGAAGTCGATGCTCGATAAGGCGAACGCCGAATACAAGGTTTCAAAATAAATCCGCGATAGCCGGCGGTTAATCTGGGAGTTCCCTTTCTAAAGCGCGCACTTTTCAACGGGAACTCCTCCTCTATTTCGTCCCCTCCTTTCCCATCCCATCCCATCCCATGCGTAACGATTCTAAATCTCCCATTTTAACGAGAGCGATTGAAGCTATCGTTTTTTGTCGTTTTTTGGTTTATAGTAATTATTGGCATTCTACCATGGGGGAGGGTTTTGTGAGGTGCGCAGTTCCATACATACCGTATTAAAAATAGGAATGGCAGCCGTGCTCGCTTTCGGTTGGATCGTCGGCTATCCGCTGACGGCGAGCGCGGCTGTGCCGGATACGTCGATCAATTCAGGCCCACCCGCTCTAACGAACAGCCCGTCTGCGACTTTTACGTTCTCTTCGTCGGCGTCGGGCGTTAGTTTTGAATGCAGCCTGGACGCATCCGCCTTCGAGCCTTGCGCGAGTCCAATTGTCTATAACGTACTTGCAGAGGGATCTCACACGTTCGAGGTCAGAGCGAGCAATGTCGACGGTATCGATCCTTCTCCTGCGTCATATCCTTGGACCGTTGATTTGGTGCCGCTGGCGCCGATCATGATGAGTCCGTCCAGCGGATCGACGACGAACGATTCGACGCCGGTCTATTCGGGAACTGCCGAAGCCGGCGCGACCGTGGAGGTCGTCGTAGACAGCGTCTCGATCGGTTCGGTGACTGTCGATGCTTCGGGACACTGGACGTACACACCGACGACGCCGCTTGCCGACGGTGCGCATTCGGCACTCGCAAGAGCGAGCGACGGGACAGGGAATACAAGTCCGGATTCAAATAAGAACACGTTCACGGTGGATACGACGGCCCCGGCGGCGCCTGTGGTGACGAACCCCGCCAACGGATCGACGACCAACGATTCAACGCCGACTTATTCCGGGACGGCCGAAGCCGGTGCGACCGTGGCGGTCGTCGTAGACAGCGTCTCGATCGGTTCGGTGACTGCCGATGCCTCGGGCAACTGGACGTACACGCCGTCGGTCCCGCTCGCCGATGATTCGCACTCGGTAAAGTCGAGGGCAACTGACGCGGCGGGCAATACTAGCGTGGATTCAAATACCAATACGTTCACGTTGGATGCGACGCCGCCGGCGGCGCCTGTGGTGACGGACCCCGCCAACGGATCGACTACTAATAACGCAAGGCCGGTCTTTAGCGGAACCGGGGTGCCGAACGTGGAAATAACGGTCTTTGTAGACATTGCGGCTATCGGTCATGTGAATGCCGACGCTGCCGGCAACTGGTCTTTCACGCCGGCGGGCGACATCTTCGACGGCGCTCATACGGTGTGGACGCAAGCGAAGGATGCGGCCGGCAATTGGAGCCTGAATTCAAATACGAACGCCTTCACCGTCGATACAGCTGCGCCTCCGGCGCCGGTGACGACGAGCCCGGCCGACGGATCGGCTACGAATGATTCGACGCCGACCTATTCGGGGACGGCCGAAGCGAACAGCACCGTCACGGTCGTTGTGGACGGGACTCCGATCGGCACGACGACGGCGAATGCATCGGGCATCTGGAGCTTGACGCAGCCGACGGCGCTCGCAAATAGTTCGCACACGGTGCGGTCCAGATCGACGGACACTGCTGGCAACACGGGACCGGATTCGAATACGAACACATTCACCGTCGATACGACGCCACCGGCAGCGCCTGTCGTGACGAGCCCGGCCCAAGGAACGATGACGAACGATTCGACGCCGACCTATACGGGAACGGCCGAAACCAACGCGATCGTGACGGTCGTCGTGGACGGCGCTTCTTTCGGGCCAGTAACCGCCGATGCGTCGGGCAACTGGACGTATACGCCGTCGGTTCCGCTCGCCGACGGTGCGCACACGGTAAAGTCCAGCGCATCGGACGCAGTAGGCAATACAAGTCCGGATTCGAATACCAACACGTTCACGGTGGATTCGACGGCGCCGGCAGCGCCCGTCGTAACGAGTCCGGCTGCCGGATCGACGACCAATGATTCGACGCCGACCTATTCGGGAACCGCCGAAGCGAACAGCACCGTTAACGTCTTCGTGGACGGTACCTCGATCGGCACGACGCCAGCGGATGCGTCGGGCAACTGGAGCATGACGGAGCCGACGTCGCTTACCGACGGTTCGCACATGGTGCGGTCCCGAGCGACGGACGCAATAGGCAATACAAGTCCGGATTCGGGCTCAAACGCGTTCACCGTTGATACGACGGCACCGGCAGCGCCCGTAGTGACGGACCCGGCTGAAGGATCAACGACGAAAGACGCGACGCCGACCTATAAGGGGACAGTTGAAGCGAACGCGATCGTGACGGTCGTCGTGGACGGCGCTTCCTTCGGGCCAGTAACCGCCGATGCGTCGGGCAACTGGACGTACACATCGGCGGTGCCGCTCGCAGACGGATCGCACTTGGTGCTCGCCAGAGCGAGTGACGGGGCAGGCAATACAAGTCCGGATTCGAATGCCAACACGTTCACGGTGGATACGACGGCACCGGCAGCGCCCGTCGTAACGAGCCCGACCGACGGATCGACGACGAACGATTCCACGCCGACTTATTCCGGGACGGCCGAATCGGGCAGCACGGTCACGGTGCTCGTGGACGGGACTTCAATAGGAACGACGCCAGCGGACGGCGCGGGCGTCTGGACCTTAACCCAGGCGACGCCGCTCGCCGACGGTCCGCACGGCGTGTCGGCCAAGGCAGCCGATGCGATCGGCAACATTGGCCCAGCCGCCCCGATCGTAACGTTCGCCGTGAATACGTCCGTGACACCGCCACCGCCGCCATCACCGCCGGTATATCAGCCGTCGCCCCGGCTGGATCAACTGACGGCCAAGGCTACCAAGGATGGCTCGGAGCTTGCGCTGACGCCAGGCTTCAATCGCGAGCAGTTCGCATACAGCGCGGAGACGGAAGCGACAGAAGCGATCGTTCGGGCTGTTCCTTCCATCGCCGGATCGAGCCTGCTGCTCGACGGCGCGGCATGGGGCGGCGAGAGCGTCGTTAAGCTTAACGAAGGCAGCAATCGGTTCACGATCCGGGTCGCTTCGGCGGGCGGCGTGCAGGAATATGTGCTGACGATTGTACGCAAGCGGGCGGTCGCCGAATGCCCGTTCGTGGACGTCGAAGGGCATTGGTCCAAAGCATCTGTATGCGAGGCTTTTGCTAGATCGATCGTAAACGGGGTGGACACGCAGCACTTTATGCCCGACAGGCCGGTGACCCGTGCCGAATTCGCGGCCATGCTCATGAACGCGATTGGCCAGATTGCGCAGCAGGAAGCCGAACCGGACGCCACAACCGCCTATTCCGACGACGCCGAGCTGCCGGATTGGGCGGCGCAACTTGTTCGCGAAGGCACGGTGGCAGGCATACTGAAGGGTTATCCGGACGGCAGCTTCCGCCCGGGAGCCCATATCAGCCGCGCCGAGATGGCGCTGATGCTGACTCGGGCAACGCATTGGCAGACGGGAACGGAACCGACCTCGTTCAAAGACGATGCGAAGCTTCCGTACTGGGCGCGTCCCGCGATCGGCGCCGCCTCCGCGAATGGAATCTTGCTCGGGCGCGACAGCGGCCGGTTCGACGCGGCAGCGTCGGCGACCCGCGCGGAAGCGGCGGCCGCCCTGCTCCGGGTGGTTCAGTCCCTGCAAAAATAAAACGAAAAACATAGCTAGTCCGATTCGGACGCCCCTCGATTGGCTAAAGACGCGAGGGGCGTTTTTTGCGTTTACATCGCGAAAACGTATAAAGACATAAAAAAGATTTGTCTCGAAATGCCTTCGGCTATTATGATGGACATAGGTCGTTTGCATCAGCCTACGATCCGAATGGTATAATTGTCACCGCTTGGCAGCTGAATCCGTTACGATGGCACATAAATTTTGGCAGCCCCGCGGCAGGCCCCCGAGGGACGTCCGGGCGCACCGGCCAAACAGACAGGATGATCATCATGAAGTTCCAGCCGCTGCGATACTTTCGTAACCTCTCATCCACGCTTTTTCTCCGCTTAATGGCGGGTTTTTTGTGCATCATTTTGCTGCTCGTATCGCTGACCGCATATGCGCTGTCCGTCTCTAAGAACAATGTCCGCCAAGAGGTCGTGAAGTACAACACGCTCATGCTGGATAGCACGATGGAGAACTACGAAAAGCACTTCGATATCATCCGCAAGCAGATGTACCTGTTTATGTTCAGCGACCGCGTGCAGAAGCTGCAGCGGGAGCCGAATTATTCCGACTTCGGAGGCGTTATCAACGATATCTTGTACTGGGTGTCCAACCCGAACTTGTATATAGCCGACATCGTGTTCTACTCCAAGGAGCAGCAATTCGTCATCGAAAAGTCGACGAGCACGACGCCCGACAATCTGTTCGACGTGTTCATGGCCGGCAAAAAATATCCGAAAACCTTCTGGGACGAGCAGTTCGACGCGACTTATACGAACCGGATATTTCCTGCGGACCGCTTCTACTCCCATGTATTCACCGGCAGGCAGGAAGTGGTCGGCGACTATATTCCGATCGTTTTCAAGCGCGCGGACAACCACAATTTTTATATGGCGGTATTCCTCGATGCCAACAAGATGTACAACGCATTTCACCAATCGCTGAACGACGACTTCATCATCTACGGCGCCGACGGGGAAACGCTGTTCGAGCGGTCGGAGACCAGCGCATTCCCCGCACTGGATACATTCAAGGATCGCGGCGGCGACGAGTTTATACAGGACAACCGCTATCACTTCTACCGGACGGGCGCCAGCGGCATGACGTACATGCACCGGCTGCCGGTCGCGCAGATGGCTTCGCAGACGCGGCTCAACCTGACGCTGGTCGTGTTATGCGTGGCGGTCGTACTGCTCAGCATTGTCATCGCCCTCCTCATGGCCGCGCGGATCAACAATCCGTTCAAGCAGCTGGTCAACACGATCAGGGGGACGAACGAGGGGGAACCGTACCGGTCGAGCATCCGGGAATTCGATCTGATCAGCAGCCAGCTGAGGGACAAAAACAAGCTGATGAGGCAGTGGGCATTCATTCATCTGCTGAAGGACATTCGAGGGGGCGACAGCGACGCCGGGAAGCTGGAATTCGCGGATAAGCCGTTCGTGTTCGTCCTGTTCCAGGTCGTCGAAAAGCGGGGGGCGGCCTGGGACGGCGGGACCTTCCGCAGTTGGCTGTATTATATGAAGGTATTCATCGAAGACAAGCTGAACCGGGTGTTCCCGGATGCCCTGACCAATCAGGTCGAGTACAACCAGATCTTGAGCCTCGTGTTCATCGACCGGCCCGAGGAGCTGCATCAGCTGCTTCGCGAGATGAAGACGGTGTTCGACCAGGACCGCGACAGCGGCACCATCACGATCGCGGTCACCTCGGTCTACAATCGCTCCGACCAGATCAGCGCCGCGTTCAAGGAAGTGCGCGATCGCATCGGGGAGCGCGAGCTGGTCGACGAGACGCAGATCGTCGCCTCCTCCTCGAACCGGCCGACGACGCTCGCTTTCTCGCCGGAGGAGGAGCGGCAATTCCGGGCGAACCTGAGGGAAGGCCAAGCAGACGAAGTGGCGCGCCTGCTGGAGGGATTCTTCGAGCGAAGGCGCGGGCAGGCTCCGACGGCTGCGGCGTGGCTTCGCTTCGCCCTATCGGCGGCGGAACGGATCCGAAGCGTGGCAACCGAACAGCTTGGCGCGCCCGCAGCCGAAGGCATCCTCGAGAACGCGGAAGAGCGGATCGACGGCTGCGTCACGGTCGCCGAGCTGGAACGATTGTTGATCCAATGGGCGCGGCGGACCGCGGAGGCGATCGAAGAGAAGAAGGAACCGAAGGATTCGATTGCCCTCTTCGTTATGAATTATGTCAACGAGCATCTGTCCGAGGAGATCTACCTGGACGCGCTGGCCGAGAAGCTGAATTTGAGCAGCGGCTATCTGTCCACTTATTTCAAGGAAAAGACCGGCAGAAACTTCGTGGAATACGTCAACGAGACCCGGATCGCCGAAGCCGCTTCCTTGCTCGTGAACAGCCGATCGAAGATTCAGGAAGTAGCAGAAGCTGTCGGCTATCGCAACATCGCTTCGTTCAACCGGATGTTCAAGAAGTACACGGGCCTTCGGCCAAGCGATTACCGCAAGAGCGTGCAAGGCGCTTCGGAGGATTGAAGCCGGCGGCGGCAGCGAACGGGAAAAGCCCGTCCTGCCGCCGTTTTTGCCTGTTTACCCCCGGATATTTGCCTGTTTTACGGAAAGTTAATACTTTTTTAATACGCTTCGAAAAAAGTACAATTTTTAACGACAACTGATTATTTACCGGGCGGCCGCTCAGCGCCTACGATGAGAGCAAGTCGAAGGCGAGGCCGGACAGGATCCCGGTCAGACCGGAGACGGTCCGAATTGCAGAAGGAAGCGCTAACTTAATTTCAAAAAGGACGGGGTGTCGGTATGAAAGCTATGAAATGGACGTGGGCGGCCGCGGCTGCGGTCGCGCTGACCGTAAGCGGATGCGGCAGCAACAATAATAACGAGCCTGCGGCAAGCCCATCCGGCTCGGCCGATGCGAGCCAGACGGCATCGGCTTCCGCGACGGCGAGCGGATCGGCGAGCGCTACGGCGTCGCTGCCGGCGCCGGCGAAGCTTCGGATCTTCACCGAGAACAACACGGCATGGCCGCCCAAGGCGGACTGGGGCGTATGGAAGTGGGTCAAGGAAGAGACCAACATCGACGTCGAACAGGTGCTCGCGACCGGTCCGGAATCGCTGGCGCTGGCCGTATCCTCCGGCGACATGCCTGACGTATTGTCCGTATTCCCGAACGACGTTCAGAAGTTCGGTTCGCAGGGCGCCTTCGAGGATCTGTCCAAGCATATGGACAAGATGCCGAACGTCAAGGCGTTCCTCGACAGCCATCCGGACGTCAAGTCCCGCGTGGTGTCGCCGAACGGCGAGATCTACAGCATTATTAACGACGGCGCGGGCGAAGGCAGCCAGATGGTCTGGTTCTACCGCGACGACATCTTCAAGAAGAACAATCTCGAAGTTCCGAAAACGTGGGATGAGCTGTATACGGTCTCCAAGAAGCTCAAGGAGATTTATCCGGACAGCTATCCGTTCCTGTTCCGCCACGGCCTGAGCACGCTCGATACGTTCGGACCATCCTTCGACATCTATCCGGAGTTCTATCAGGATCCGGCGGATCCGACCAAGATGAAGTTCGGTCTCGAGGACCCGAACGCCAAGAAGATGGTCGAATGGCTGAACAAATTCGTAAAGGAAAAGCTCATCCCGCCGGACTGGCTGACGATGGACTACAAGGCTTGGACGCAGTTCATGTCGACCAACAAGGCGTTCGTCACCGTACAGTTCATCGGCCAGATCGAGATCATGAACAGCCAACTGACCGACGGCCACCTGCAGTTCATGGCGCCTCCGATCGGCGCCGGCGACAAGCCGTACCTGCCGAAGGGCGGCCAAGAGGGCTACGGCCTGGC
>Ga0209566_100641_pt1 | contig 21214 bp, 15 predicted proteins | sample Araplavi_mTSA_r2_2_FD_184287 | JGI IMG/M metagenome (GOLD analysis project Ga0209566, IMG submission 184287) | Arabidopsis root microbial communities from North Carolina, USA - plate scrape CL_Cvi_mTSA_r2 (SPAdes) (version 2) | ecosystem: Host-associated > Plants > Roots > Endosphere | place...
ACTTGTGAAGGATAAAAACTTCACGGCATTTGAAGATGAAGGGAATGTTATCGACATGCAAGGTAAAGTAAAATGGTTCAATGCTGAAAAAGGTTATGGCTTCATCGAAACTGCAGAAGGCAACGACGTATTCGTACACTTCTCCGCTATCCAAACTGACGGTTTCAAGACTTTGGAAGAAGGTCAATCCGTAGAATTCGATATCGTGGAAGGCGCTCGCGGTCCACAAGCGGCTAACGTAATCAAACTGTAATCATACCGACGTGAGTCGAATTATATATGATTCCGATTAGCTACACACCCCTGGCTTGATGCCAGGGGTTTTTAGTTTATCATGGTCTGTTATTTCGAATTGCTACTGTTATGTTCAGTGGTTGTCCAAGATCCTCTTTATAGCTGTTTAATGAGCTTCAATGAGCTGTAAAGCGCAACCACATGAACATGATGTAACAAGACTTGCCGGTACCTATCCCAATGTTCTGATTCCAGCTCATCGACAACCATATAAGCCGTTTTATAACCTGAGGATAGGGGTAAATAAAGATACGGAATTGTAAACGGATTGTAACCGTTTTTTTGATTCCTCCATCATAGCTATGGTATAATAAAGGTATCCAAAGGAGGAGTGCTATATGGAATATAAAGTTCGAGGTCAGAACATTGAAGTCACAGACGCACTGCTTGACTATGTCGAGAAGAAATTGAGCCGACTGGAACGGTATTTTGAAACTCCCCCTGCTTCAGGCGCTAACGTTACACTCAGCGTCATTAAGGATGTACACAGTATTGAAGTAACAATTCCATTACCGGGTTTGCTGCTGCGGGCCGAACATCGAAGCAAGGACATGTATGCATCGATCGATGGCGTCGTAGACAAGTTGGAACGGCAGATCCGCAAGCATAAAACGAAAGCCAACCGCAAGTTCCGTCAGGTTGGTGCGGCGGCAGAGCAGCTGTTCCGTGAACAGTCTACAGCAGCACCAGTTGCGGTGGAGGAAGAGGATGAGCTGGAAGTCGTACGGACGAAGCGATTCACACTGAAGCCGATGGACGTAGAAGAAGCAATCCTGCAGATGAATATGATTGGCCATAACTTCTTCGTATTCTCGAATGCGGAGAGCAAGGAAGTCAATGTTGTATATCGCCGTGATGACGGTCGTTACGGATTGATTGAACAAGGCTAAGAACGGGCACATTGAGTTCTCAGCTGCCATGTAGGGCAGAGAGCTCACCCGATTACCAAAAAAGGACTGAGCCTATTTCCACAACGGAATGGGCTCTTTTCACGTATATATAATAGTACGAGTTTTCAGAAGGTGCGATTTGTACCTCATTTTCAAATACCTTCTATTAATATAGTGTAAATTTTCTTTTTGTTGCTGTAAGCAGGATAGCCCACGGTATGCCGCTACATTCGTGTGAAAATTTGATGAAAGATCGCCGAAAACATGCCCAGCGGCGGTTGCGGGACCCTGTTGAAACTGTTACAATTTATTGCAAAACGAGTCGATGTTACCGTTCTTGTGTAGAAGCTTGAATGAAGGATAGAGAACGGCCATAAAATCACGATCGGATTTGCGTGAAAGGGGTTAAGCATGCTAGGACTTGTAAAGAAAATATTCGGCGATGCCAACGAACGCGAAGTTAAGCGGCTCTTGAAGACGGTTGAGGTTATTAACGGTCTGGAACCCGAATTCGAGAAATTATCCGATGAACAATTACAATCGAAGACGGTGGAATTCCGTGAGCGTCTTGCAAAGGGCGACACATTGGATCAGCTCTTGCCAGAAGCATTTGCTACAGTGCGTGAAGCTGCAAAGCGTACGCTGGGCATGCGTCATTATGATGTACAGCTGCTCGGTGGTATGGTGCTTCATGAAGGCAAGATCGCTGAGATGAAGACAGGGGAAGGTAAGACACTCGTCGGAACACTTCCTGTATATTTGAATGCGTTGGAAGGGAAAGGCGTTCACGTCGTTACCGTCAACGATTACTTGGCATCCCGCGACAGCGAGATTATGGCTCAAGTATACAATTTCCTGGGTATGACAGTTGGTTTGAACCTCTCTGGTATGGACCACAACATGAAGCAGGAAGCATATGCGTGCGATATTACGTATGGTACGAACAACGAGTACGGGTTCGACTACCTGCGTGACAACATGGTGCTTTATAAAGAGCAAATGGTTCAGCGTCCACTGAACTTTGCAATCATTGATGAAGTGGACTCCATCCTCGTTGACGAAGCGCGTACGCCGCTTATCATTTCTGGACAAGCTGCTAAGTCGACAGAGCTGTACTTCGTTGCAGACCGGTTCGTTAGCCGCTTGAAAGGCGAAGAGGACTATACTATTGATGTGAAGACGCGTCAAGTTGCACTTACAGAAGCAGGTGTGGCTAAGGCGGAGAAAGCACTCGGCGTGGAGAACCTGTTCGATGTGAAGAACGTAACGTTGAATCACCATATCCAACAAGCGTTGAAGGCTCACGCGATTATGCGTCTGGATGTTGACTATGTCGTAAATGACGGCGAGATTGTTATTGTCGACGAATTCACAGGCCGTATGATGGCTGGCCGTCGCTATAGCGACGGCTTGCACCAAGCAATCGAGGCGAAAGAAGGCCTTGAGGTGCAAAATGAGAGCATGACGCTCGCAACAATTACATTCCAGAACTACTTCCGTATGTATCGCAAGCTTGCTGGTATGACGGGTACAGCGAAGACAGAGGAAGAAGAATTTAAGAGCATTTATGGCTTGGAAGTTATCCAAGTGCCGACGAATAAGCCGAACCAACGTAAAGACATTCCGGATGTCGTCTATAAGTCGGAAAATGCGAAATATAATGCGGTTGTAGAAGAAATCGTGAAGCGCCACAAAAATGGTCAGCCAGTCTTGGTTGGTACGGTGTCGATCGAGAACTCGGAGCGCTTGTCTGACATGCTCCGCCGCAAGGGTGTGAAGCACCAAGTCTTGAATGCGAAGTACCATGCGGAGGAAGCGAATATCATTTCTAGCGCAGGTCAACCGAACCAAGTAACTATCGCCACGAACATGGCGGGTCGCGGTACGGACATTATCTTGGGTGAAGGCGTACAGGAAACAGGCGGCTTGCACATTATCGGTACAGAGCGCCATGAGAGCCGTCGTATCGATAACCAGCTTCGTGGACGTGCTGGACGTCAGGGCGATCCAGGTTCCTCGCAGTTCTATCTGTCCTTGGAAGACGAATTGATGCGCCGCTTCGGTGCGGATAACGTGCTTGGCATGATGGAGCGTCTCGGATTCGAAGAGGATCAGCCAATCGAGTCCAAGCTGATCACGCGTGCTGTGGAATCTGCACAGAAGCGAGTAGAAGGCAACAACTTCGACTTGCGTAAAGTCGTCCTTCAGTATGATGACGTTATGAACCAACAGCGCGGTATCATCTACAAGCAGCGCTTTGAAGTGCTTGATTCCGAGAATATCCGCCAAATCGTGTTGGATATGATCAAGCCATGCATCGAGCGCGTCGTAGATGCGCACTGTAATGAAGATGATATCCCAGAGAACTGGGATCTGGACGAAGTCGTGAACTACATGCATCGTCAAATGCTTGACGAGGGTACAATTACGAAGGATGACCTGTGGGGCAAGGAAAAAGAAGAAATTACGGAATTCCTGTTCGGCAAGGTTATGGAGAAATATACAGAACGCGAAGAGCGCATCGGGCCAGAACTTGTGCGTGAATTTGAGAAGGTAGTCGTGCTTCGTGCCGTAGACTCCAAGTGGATGGATCATATCGATGCGATGGATCATCTGCGTCAAGGGATTCACCTTCGTGCGTACGGCGGTACGGATCCGCTGCGTGAATACCAATTCGAGGGCTACGAAATGTTCAACAGCATGGTAGCTTCGATCCAAGAAGAAGTGTCCACCTACATTATGAAGGCTCAAGTAGAGCAGAATGTAGAACGTCAAGCTGTCATAGAAGAGAGCAAGATGTCTACGAATGCAGAACCTGCTGAGAAGCGTCCTGTTGTAAAGGGCGAAGTGGTTGGCCGCAACGACCAGTGCCCTTGCGGAAGCGGCAAGAAATATAAGCAATGTCACGGTAAGCAAGACTAATTGGCTGAACGAGTTTTATGCCGATTATAGTCATGAATACTCTTGCATCGGATATACACCGCTGCATAGACAGTATAAACAGCATATTCATGGTGGATAGAGGCCAATGCGCAGCTCTCCACATGATAGACCCGAACGGGCGGCCGTATAGCCGCCCGTTGTTCGGGAGAAGGAAGCGACACTGCTCCCTTCCTAACCAATTTTGCCGAGGTGGTATTATGATGATCGACGCAAGTGTACGTCACAATATGCGCAGCATCGCAGCTAAACTTACAAACCTTAGGGGGTCTCTTTGACTTCGATCTGAAGCAAGAGATGATTGCCAACTTCGAGGAGAAGATGGCTGCACCGGACTTCTGGGATGACAATGACAAAGCGCAAGGACTAATCTCCGAGATGAATGCAATCAAGAGCATTGTCGACCAGTATGGGAAGCTGAAGCAGGATTATGACGACAATGAAATGATGCTTGAGCTGGCAGAGGAAGAAGACGATGAATCACTAGCTGAGGAACTGACAGCGAATGTTGAACAACTCCTGGCTAGTATTGAGAATTTCGAGCTTCAGCTTCTGCTGAGCGAGCCTTATGATAAAATGAACGCCATTTTGGAGCTGCATCCAGGTGCAGGCGGTACCGAGTCTCAAGACTGGGGCCAAATGCTTCTGCGCATGTATACACGCTGGGCAGAGAAGCGCGGCTTCAAGGTCGAAGTACTGGATTATCTGCCAGGCGACGAAGCAGGCATTAAGAGTGTGACGCTGCTTATTAAAGGATATAACGCTTACGGTTATTTGAAGACGGAGAAGGGCGTGCATCGTCTCGTTCGTATCTCTCCATTTGATTCCTCTGGCCGCAGACATACATCATTTGTATCCTGCGACGTCGTGCCTGAGATTACAGACGATGCAGAAATTGAAATCCGTACAGAGGACTTGAAAGTTGATACGTACCGTGCGAGCGGTGCGGGTGGTCAGCATATCAATACCACGGATTCTGCTGTTCGGATTACCCATATTCCAACGGGCATCGTCGTGACATGTCAGACGGAGCGTTCGCAGATCAAGAACCGTGAGCGTGCCATGACTCATCTTCGTTCCAAGTTGTATGAGCGCAAGATTGAGGAACAACAGAAGCAGTTAGCAGAAATCCGTGGTGATCAGATGGAAATTGCATGGGGAAGCCAAATTCGCTCCTATGTATTCCATCCGTACAGCATGGTCAAGGACCACCGGACGCAGGTGGAAACCGGAAATGTCGGCGCCGTGATGGACGGCGACTTGGATACGTTTATTGACGCGTACTTGAGAACCTTAATTCAACCATCATCTGAAGCATAAATATGTTGGTACCGACTGCGAAAACCTGCGCCGATCTTTGATCGGGGCAGGTTTTTTGTTGTGCTTGAATGCTTTACCATGCTAGAGAGTGCACATAATAAGATAGGTTCATGGCACAGGATACAGATTTCTTGCCAAGTAATGCGGCACCGCGGAGTTCTGGGATACTGTGAAGTAGTGTGACTCCGCCAAGTACTACGGCACTGCCAAGTATTGCAGCAACGCCAAATGGTTCAACGCTGGCAAAACGGCAGCACTGCAGAGAATTGTGTGACACCACCGAGTACCACGTTACCATAGCTGCAATACCATACTGTGTATTTACGAAGGAGAGACATTATGCCCCATACATCGGATTCATCTATTTCTCAATCGAGGAAACCTCGGCGTAACAACAATGGCTTACTGCTTCCATATGATCATCCCATGCGGGCAGTAATGGATTACGCCCTGCTTTTCCTTGGAGCCTTTATTATGGCGCTTACGTTCAATACATTAATGCTGCCGAACAAGATCGCATCAGGGGGCATTTCGGGTCTATCCATCTTGCTGGAGAGTCAATTTGGATGGAACCCTGCAATTACGCAGTATGCATTCAATATACCGCTCTTCATTTTAGGGGTATGCTTGCTAGGCAAGCAGTTCGGGATTCGGACACTTGTAGGTTCCGTTTCCTTGCCGACCTTTATCTATCTCACACAACATTTAGGGCCTGCTACGGATAATCCGCTGCTTGCGGCTATTTTCGGTGGAATAGGGATTGGCTTGGGTCTAGGTATCGTATTCCGCGGTCGTGGCTCTACCGGAGGCAATGCCATTACCGCACAGTTGCTGAGTACTTTCGGTAAAATCAATATTGCACTGTCTGTCGCGATTTGTGACGGGGTTATCATTTTGCTTGCCGGATTCATGCTTTCCTTTGAAAACGCCATGTATGCGCTCATCGCTTTGTTCGTCACGAGCAAGACGATCGATGTGGTTCAAGTCGGCTTGGGTTATACGAAGGTTGCATTCATTATTAGTGATGAAGCCGATAAAATTACGGATACGATTCTGCATGATCTTGATCGGGGATTGACGAAGCTGCAGGGCGAAGGTGGCTACACGGGCGAAGGACGCACCGTGCTCATGGTCGTCGTCGGTCAGAGCGAAGTATATAAGCTGAAGGCGATCGTCCGTTCTGTGGATCCGCAGGCATTTGTCATTATTAGTGATACGAATGAGGTATTAGGCGAGGGATTTAAGGTGCAAGCGTAAAAGGAGCAAGAAGAGCAAGCCACACTTATGCCTAATAAGGTCTACAAGATATTCATTCGTTGCATAAGCTGTTCGATTTTATTCATAAAACGCAGTTCTATTCTGCATATCATGCCCCGCATGGATGTAGAGGGAGCTGCGTTTTTTGATTTGCGTTCGAGTTATCCTCATTGCAAAGTCAGATCATTTATCTCCGCTATCCCTATGTAGCATGGGTTTTGGACGATATCTCCCCTTAGTATCATGATCCATCCTTTTATCTTTTTCGTAAAGAAAATGAAATTTCATGGAAAAGTCATTGTATTTATATAAATACAGTCGTATAATGATACATATTATTCATGAGGAATCATTTTCCTATACGTGTCAGTTATTTCAGGGCAGTAGCAATACCTCAGAGTTTATACCGATCACAACGAAGCATACGTTCAGGAGCTTATACGAGAGTAGTGAGGAATGGAGAGAGTGGAATGAATCAAGAGAAGCATGTACGAGTAGCCATTGTTGGTTCCACTGGCTACGGCGGTGTCGAACTTATCCGGCTGTTATTGAATCATCCGAATGTCACGATCACATCAGTCATTTCAGCATCGAGCGCAGGAGCACCCATTGCAGATGGATACCCGCATTTGCATGAAGTGATGTGCGATACATTGGACGGAGTGGATGTGGAAGAGATGCGAAGGAAGGCAGACGTTGTGTTTACAGCAACTCCTTCCGGCGTGAGCGGACAGCTGGTGCCGAAGCTGCTGGAGGCAGGACTCGCCGTTATCGATTTGTCCGGGGATTTCCGCATTAAGGATGGCGAGCTATATACGACATGGTATAAGCACGCTGCTCCACCGGAAGAGTGGCTAGCGGAAGCCAAGTACGGCTTGTGTGAGTTGTACCCGGAACGTGGATATGCAGAAGGGCGTAAGTTCATTTCCAATCCAGGCTGCTACCCAACGGCAACGCTGCTCGGACTCATTCCAGCACTGCAAGCAGGATGGATTCAACCTGACAGTCTCATTATTGACGCGAAATCCGGCGTATCCGGAGCTGGTCGAGGCGTAAACTTAGGTGTCCATTATGCGGAGATTAATGAAAACTTCAAGGCCTACAAAGTTAACAAGCATCAGCATATACCGGAAATCGAGCAGGTTCTTAGCGAGGTTGCACAGCAGCCGGTTACGGTGACGTTCACCACGCACTTGACGCCGATGACTCGCGGCATTATGTGCACGATGTATGCGACGCTTGCAGGGACATACATCGAAGAGGACTTTATATCTCTCTATCAAGAGTATTATGCAGGACGGCGATTCGTTCGCATTCGTCCACAAGGGCAGTGGCCGGCAACGAAGGAAGTGTTCGGATCGAACTTCTGTGATATCGGTTTTGCCGTAGATCGGAGAACGAAGCGGGTAACGATTATTTCCGTTATCGACAATGTCGTCAAGGGCGCGGCAGGCCAAGCGATACAGAATTTGAATCATATGATGGGATGGGACGAGACGACGGGACTGATGCTCACACCGGTGTACCCGTAACGTGAACATAAATACGGATAGCATGAAGCTATCCAATGAAAAAGATGTACGACTTTGATAAAGAAGAAGGTTGATAGGGATGCAAACGCAAGCTCTGAGCACAGAGGTGCAATTATTTAACATTATCGATGGATCAGTAACAACACCTCAAGGATTTCGGGCCAGCGGGCTGTATTGCGGCTTGAAGAAATCCGAACGCAATGATTTGGGAGCTATCGTATGCGACGTGCCTGCTTCAGCAGCTGCCGTGTATACAACGAATGTATTCCAAGCAGCGCCGCTTGCCGTAACGCGTGCAAGTTTGAATGAAGAGGGCAAGCTGCAAGCCATTATTGTAAACAGTGGAAATGCCAATGCCTGCACAGGCAAGCAAGGGGAAGCAGATGCTTACCGGATGCGCAGTGCATTTGCAGAGCAGCTTGGCATTGCACCGCATTACGTGGCTGTTGCATCCACAGGCGTCATCGGCGAGCCGCTGAAGATGGATAGCGTGGAGAGAGGGATTGTGGAGCTTCCTAAGAAATTGACGGAGCTTGGAGAAGGTGCGGAGCAGTTCTCACAAGCGATTTTGACAACAGATCTGGTGAAGAAGGAAGCATGTGCGGTCGTCATGGTCGATGGCAAGCAAGTTACGGTTGCGGGGTGCGCCAAGGGCTCGGGAATGATTCATCCGAACATGGCTACGATGCTTGGATTCGTAACGACCGATGCATTAATCGGCCAAGAGGCACTGGCAGGCTTGCTTCGTTCCACAACGAACAAGACATTCAATATGATAACGGTGGATGGGGATACGAGCACGAATGATATGCTGATTGCACTGGCGAGCGGCATGGCAGGCAATGAACCTCTCCATGAGCAGCATGAAGCATGGCAAGCGTTCGCAGCAGCATTCCACTATGTGTGTGAACAGCTTGCTAAAGCAATCGCTCGCGATGGAGAAGGAGCGACGAAGCTGATTGAGGTGCGTGTCACTGGAGCTGTATCAGATGAGGCGGCATCTGCGATTGCCAAGTCGATTGTTGGATCAAGTCTTGTGAAATCAGCTGTATTTGGTGCAGATGCGAACTGGGGCCGGGTTATAGCAGCTGTTGGTTATGCGGGGCAGCCGGTTAATCCCGATACGGTGGATATTCAAATGGGGCCAATCACTGTGCTTCAGCAGTCAACACCGGTAGCATTTGATGAAGAGGCGGCGCTTGCCTATTTGAAGGGAGATACGGTCATCTTCCACGTTGATTTACATATGGGAGCTGGCGAATCCAAGGCATGGGGTTGTGACTTGACATATGATTACGTGCGCATTAATGCGGCGTACCGGACATAGAGCAGAGCAAATGGGGGTCGAGAGCTGCAGCTGATCAAAAATAGCAGCGATGCGGCTCGCGTACCCATTATAGTACCGATAGGGATAGGTATAGGAGAGAGACATCGGAGAGGCTAGATAGCTGCAAGAAAGTGTGAAGTTTCATTAAGCAGTGTAAAGCAAAGCGGGAAGGAGCAGCGTGGGAGTATGGCAACGACAGAAACTCAGGGCATAGAGCAGTCATCGGCGGCTACAGCTGTAAAGCTGTTCGTCATGAAGTGCGGGGGAAGCACCTTGGCAGCATTGCCGAATTCGTTCTATGAACAGCTTCATCAGCTTCAGGAGGAAGGTACAGTTCCTGTAATCGTGCATGGCGGTGGGCCTGCGATATCAGGCATGCTGGATAAGCTCGGTATCGAGTCCGAGTTCATCGGCGGGCTTCGTAGGACTGATGAAGCTGTGCTTGACGTCGTCGAAATGATCCTTGCCGGACAGATCAACAAGCAAATCGTACGGCGCCTCACACAAGTAGGGGCTAAGGCGATTGGGCTGTCGGGAACAGATGGTGGACTCATTCAGGCGGAGCCGGTACCTAACGCGGCACAAGTAGGCTTTGTCGGAGATGTGACCCATGTCAATGCATCCTTGCTGGCTGGATTGGTCGACATGAATCACATGCCAGTCATTGCGCCAGTTGGACTGGATCGTGCAGGCCAACGCTATAACATCAATGCTGATACTGCAGCAGGTGCTGTAGCGGCTTATCTCGAATCAGAGCAGCTTATTGTGGTAACGGATGTACCCGGCATTATGAGGAACGGCCCAGAAGGGAAAGTTGTACTTCCCGTTGTGACGACTGAGGAAGTTGAGGCGATGATCGAGAGTGGCGATATTTACGGAGGGATGATCCCGAAGGTGCAGGCTGCGATGAAATGTCTGGAGGGCGGCGTGCAGGAGGTTGTTATTGCTGACGGATCTGAACCTGATGTGCTGCGCCGATTGATGGCCGGGGAAGTGATCGGAACTCGAATTGTTAGGTCATAGATGACCTATTAAAACATGGAATAAATCGAAAAGTAAAGATTTAGATAGCAGTATGCTGCAGCTGAGAGGCTGTGAACGGAGTACCAGACTGAACGAAGGGGTGGAGACGATGACGAAGAATATAGATGCCGGGAAGGAAGCTAGCGCTTTGTTCCCAACGTATGCCCGCTATCCAATTGCACTGGTCAAGGGGCAAGGAAGCCGCGTATGGGACAATGAGGGGAAATGCTACTTGGATTTCATGAGCGGCATAGCCGTAACGAACTTGGGACATGTGCCGGGGCGGGTCAAGGCGCGTGTACAAGAGCAGCTGGATACGTTATGGCACGCTTCGAATCTGTTCCATATCCCACAGCAGGAGCAAGCGGCGGAACTGCTGACCGCAAATACATGTGCAGATGCTGTATTCTTCTGCAATAGTGGAGCGGAAGCGAACGAGGCAGCTATTAAGCTGGCGCGACGCTATCATGCAGCAGTTGCTAAGACAGGGCGGACGGAAATCATTTCGTTCCATCAATCCTTCCACGGCCGCACGTTGGCAACGCTGACAGCAACTGGTCAAGACAAGGTGAAGGATGGATTCGCGCCGCTGCCAGCAGGATTCCGTTATGTACCGTTTAACGATAGTGAAGCGCTGAAAGCTGCGATAACGGACAATACAGCAGCGATCATGCTTGAAATCGTGCAGGCAGAAGGCGGCGTCTTCCCGATCAAGGCATCATTCGCTCAAGAAGTAGCTGCATTGTGCAGGGAGCACGGACTTCTTCTCATCGTGGATGAAGTACAAACGGGAATGGGGCGTACAGGAGCTTTGTTCGCACATGAGCATTACGGCCTTCAGCCGGATATCTTTACCGTGGCCAAGGGGCTCGGGAGCGGCTTCCCAGTAGGAGCTATGCTGGCGCAGGAGCATCTGCGGGCAGCGTTCAGTCCGGGCACACATGGCTCGACCTTCGGCGGCAACCCGCTCGCGATGTCAGCTGTAGTAGGCACACTGGAGACGATGCTGGAAGAGAAGGCTGCGCAGCGGGCGGCGGAGAAGGGGACGACCTTGCTTAACGCGCTGCGGGTGAAGTTGAGCGATGTACCGCTAGTGAAGGATATACGAGGTCTCGGGCTTCTTGTTGGTATCGAGTGCGCGGAACCTGTGGCGGATGTGATTAAGGAGGCACAGCAGGTAGGCTTGCTATTCATTAGCGCTGGTCCGAATGTGATTCGTTTGCTTCCGAATCTGTTCGTAACTGACGAAGAAATCGAAGAGGCTGTGGCAATTATCCACGATGTATTAGTGAAGCGTTCAGAGGTTGTTGCTACGGCATAGATGGCAATCGGAGCGTGTGCACAGATCGGATGGGAAGACAGCGACTATATACGGAGGTGGCCTTGATGGCAACAACAGCATCTACTATTGATTTGCGCGGACGCGATTTTATTGCGCTCGCTGACTATACAATGGAAGAATTGCAATACTTGATCGATCTCGCGATTGAGCTGAAGCGGAAGCAGAAGGCAGGCGAGGTGTATCAGCCGCTGAAGGGGAAGACACTCGGCATGATCTTCGAGAAGTCATCCACCCGCACGCGTGTATCATTCGAAGTAGGGATGTACCAGCTCGGCGGCCAGGCATTGTTTTTGAGTAAAAATGATCTGCAAATTGGCCGCGGGGAGCCAATATGGGATACCGCCCAGGTGCTGTCTCGCTACGTGGATGGCATTATGATCCGAACGTTTGCCCATCGCACGGTCATAGATTTGGCGCGCGGCGCTACCATACCGGTTATTAATGGATTGACGGATATGAATCATCCATGCCAAGCGCTGGCCGATTTCCAGACGATATATGAGAAAAAAGGAACGCTGCAAGGCTTGAAGCTGGCCTATATCGGGGATGGCAATAATATGGCGAATTCACTGCTGATGGGAGCAAGCAAGCTGGGGATACATGTCGCTGTCGCATCGCCCGAAGGATATATGCCGGATGAAGGCATTGTGAAGCAAAGCCGCGAGCAGGCGCAGCAGTCAGGATCTCAAGTGCTCATTACGAGTGATCCGAAGGAAGCAATCGCGAACGCCGATGTGGTCTATACAGACGTATGGGCAAGCATGGGGTTCGAGGCGGAGCAGTTGAAGCGTGAGCAAGCGTTCCGCAACTTCCAAGTGAATGAAGAATTAGCTCGATATGCGAAGCCTGATTATATATTCCTGCACTGCTTGCCTGCACATCGTGGTGAAGAAGTCAGTGAAGGTGTTATTGATGGAGGCCACTCTGTTATTTTCGATCAAGCGGAGAATCGTCTGCATGCGCAGAAGGCGATCATGGCTTCCTTGATGGGAGAGTAGCCTCTACAGCATTTGAAGCATATTGAACGGGGGAGTCATCGTGGCAAAGAACAAAATTGTGCTGGCCTATTCAGGCGGCTTAGATACATCCGTCATTCTAACATGGCTAAAGGAAACCTATGACGCAGAGATCATTACGTTTACCGCGGACATTGGACAGAAGGAAGAACTGGACGGCCTTGAAGAAAAGGCAATCGCAACAGGTGCATCCAAAGTCTACATTGACGATTTGCGCGCAGAGTTTGCGAAGGATTTCATTTTCCCGATGTTCCAGGCAGGTGCGCTGTATGAAGGGCAATATCTGCTCGGCACAAGCATTGCGCGTCCGCTCATTGCGAAGCGGATGATTGAGATTGCTCGTATGGAAGGCGCAACGGCGATTGCTCATGGTGCAACTGGCAAAGGGAATGACCAAGTCCGCTTTGAACTGACGGCAGCGGCGCTGGCACCGGACATTCAAGTCATCGCGCCTTGGCGCTCGGAGCAATTCCGCGCTGACTTCCCAGGACGCGCTGAGATGATCGCCTATGCGGAGAAGCATGGGATTCCGGTGCAGGCTTCTGCGGCCAAACCATACTCGATGGACCGCAATCTGCTCCACATTAGCTTCGAGAGCGGCATGCTGGAGGATCCTTGGTTTGACGCAACAGCAGATGGGAATAAAGGCATGTACGTGCTGAGTGTCTCCCCAGAGGATGCGCCGAATGAGTCTGAACTCATCGAATTAACATTTGAGCAAGGTAATTGTACTGCGGTTAACGGAGAGGCGCTCTCCCCTCTGCAGGTAATGGAGACATTGAATGAGCTTGGCGGCAAGCACGGCATTGGTCGTGTCGATATGGTAGAGAACCGCTTCGTCGGCATGAAAAGCCGTGGCGTCTATGAGACACCGGGCGGTACGATTCTATTTATGGCACACCGCATCATGGAATCGTTGACGATGGATCGCGAAGTAATGCATATCCGTGACTCGCTTATTCCGAAGTACAGTGCTGCAGTATACAATGGGTTCTGGTTCGCACCGGAGCGGCTTGCGATTCAAGCACTCGTCAACGAAAGTCAGAAGCATGTGACGGGTAGCGTACGGCTTAAGCTGTACAAGGGAAATGTGATGGGCGCTGGCGTACAGAGTCCGGTGAGTCTATACAATCCAGATATCGCAACGATGGAGGCAGACCCATCTCAGGCATACGATCAAAATGATGCAACAGGCTTTATTCATTTGAACGCCCTGCGTCTTAAAGTCGCTGCCGGCGTGCATGGTACGAAGGTTCATGGGGCTTCCTTGCAAGAAGCGGGCGTGTAACACAGGAAGGGGAGAGCATCGTGAGCAAACTTTGGGGCGGTCGGTTTACAAAACAGACGGATCAACTCGTTGAACAATATACTGCTTCGATTACATTCGATAAAGCAATGGCAGAAGAGGATATACAGGGCAGCCTTGCTCACGTGGCGATGCTGGGGGCTTGCGGTATATTGCCGCAGGAGGATGTAGATCAGATAACGGATGGACTTCATCAGGTCGCGAGTATGATCCGCCGTGGGGAGCTGGATTACTCCGTATCCGATGAGGACATTCACATGAATATTGAAAAAGCGCTCATTGAGCTTGTTGGCCCGGTGGGCGGCAAGCTGCACACTGGACGCAGCCGCAACGACCAAGTGGCGACCGATATGCACTTGTACTTGCGCAAGCGTGTGGTCACCTTTGTTGAGCTGCTTGTGCAGCTGCAGGAAGCACTTATTGCGCAGGCGAAGGAGAACGTAGAGACAATCGTGCCTGGCTATACGCATTTGCAGCGTGCACAGCCGATTCTATTCGCTCATCATTTGATGGCGTATGTCGCAATGTTCGAGCGCGATATCGAGCGTCTGACGGACAGCTACAAGCGCATTGATATGCTTCCACTTGGAGCGGGTGCGCTCGCGGGGACGACATTTGCGATTGATCGTCACTACACCGCGCAGCAGCTTGGCTTCAGCCGCGTATATGAGAACAGTCTTGATGCAGTGAGCGATCGGGATTTCATCGTGGAATTCCTGTCGAACGCTTCCCTGATTATGATGCACTTGTCCCGCTTGTGTGAGGAGCTTGTGCTCTGGTCAAGCACTGAATTTCAATTCGTGGAGCTGGACGATGCGTTTTGCACTGGTTCCAGTATTATGCCACAGAAGAAAAATCCAGACGTCGCGGAACTAGTTCGTGGAAAGACAGGGCGGGTATACGGTAATCTCGTGGGCATGCTGACGGTACTCAAGGCACTGCCGCTAGCCTATAACAAGGATATGCAGGAAGACAAGGAAGGCATGTTTGACACTGTGCATACGCTGGACGGAGCACTGCGCTTATTTGCACCGATGATCGCTACGATGAAGGTGAATCGCAGCCGCATGCGGGAGGCAGTGCGTCAGGACTTCTCCAACGCAACTGACATTGCAGATTTCCTCGTTGGCAAGGGACTGCCATTCCGTCAGGCGCATGAAGTTATCGGCAAGACGGTGCTGTACTGTATTGAACAGAACAAATACCTGCTTGATCTGACCCTGGAGGAGTTCAAGCAGTTCTCTGAACTGTTCGATGATCGCATCTATGCTGTCCTTCAACCTGAGCAGGTTGTCAATGCACGCAACGTATACGGCGGAACAGCAACGGTGCAGGTGGAGGCCGCCATTGGGCGGGCAGAACAAGCGTTGGCACAGAAGGCGCTCTGGATTGAAGCCAACGGTGGGATCAAGCTAGCATAAGGGTAAGAGTTGACGGCAGGCTGATTTCTGTTGGATAGGATGATCAGCGATAGTATTCAGCATCGACATGAAATCATGTAATTCAACTTATCGATGAGCACTGCGCGTTAATAGCGTCCTGTGAGGCGCTGACGCGCTTGTGCTTATTTGCATTTGAAGGGAGGTTTTGCTTCGTAGGCTTCACCCCTTCCATTGCCTGAATATGTAAACATGTGTATAATTAACAATGTGCATATGCACAATCAAACTTCATAAGGAGGAATGCTAATGCCTCAGCCGAAGTACGTCACCGATATCGACAAGGTCACACAGTTGCCCGAGACGGAAAGGAAACGGCTCAAGCAGATTACCGAGAAATTTGTATTCCGCGTCAACGATTATTATTTGAACCTCATTGATTGGAACGACCCCAATGACCCGATTCGGAAGCTTGTTATCCCGAACACCGGGGAACTGAAAGAGTACGGACGATGGGACGCCTCAGACGAGGACACAAACTACGTAGTCCCTGGCTGCCAGCATAAGTATTCATCCACCGCACTATTAATTGTATCGGAAGTATGCGGCGCCTATTGCCGATACTGCTTCCGTAAGCGACTATTCCGCAACGATGTCAAAGAAGCGATGTCCGATGTGAATCCCGGACTCACTTACATTGCCGAACATCCCGAGATTAACAATGTCCTGCTTACCGGCGGAGACAGTCTGATTCTAGCCACCCCGAAGCTGCGCATGATTTTACAACGTTTGCGCGATATCCCTCATGTTAAGATTATTCGATTGGGATCCAAGCTGCCCGTTTTCAATCCGATGCGGATTTATGAAGATGAGTTATTGCTGGAGACGATTCGTGAATTTTCAACACCTGACCACCGGATTTATGTGATGGCCCATATTAATCATCCACGAGAAATTACAGAAGAAGCGAAGCGCGGATTCCAAGCACTGCACGAAGCTGGAGCTATCGTAGTCAATCAGACGCCGGTATTGCGGGGGATTAATGATGATGCGGATGTACTCGGAGAACTGCTAGATAAGCTGTCATGGGCTGGGGTAACCCCGTATTATTTCTTTATTAACCGGCCGGTTGCTGGCAATAGTGAATTCGTCCTCCCATTAAAGGAGGCGTACCAACTCGTTGAAGCAGCCAAGGCGAAGACCTCAGGTCTTGGTAAGCGGGTCAGGCTATCCATGAGTCATACATCAGGCAAAATTGAAATTTTGGCGATTGAGAACGGAAAGGCTTTTCTAAAGTATCATCAATCAAGAGAGGGCAATTATGGAGCGTTCATGGAGCTTAATTGTCCCGATGAAGCTGCTTGGTTCGATGATTTGCCAGGAAATGAACAGTTTTGGACACCACCACGCAAAAAACGGCATGACATCGTATCGGTCAATCAGCTTACAGATATGCCGCAGCAGCGAACGAAGCGGGATGCGTAATGCAATGTTCTGTACCTCGAAAGGGAGAAACTCCTTTCAATGCTGGGTATGGCGGCGTAGATTGAATGATCTCGCCTTGCATCCGGATCCAACTTCATTCTATAGGAGGACGTGGCGCTTGGCCGATGCCTCACCGCATTTTCTAATTCTGCATAGATGGTGATTGATTTACGTCCATCATTGGTTTGCCGCAATATAGTTTTATGCTTACACGAATAAGAGCCCTCCTCATCAATGGCTGAAGGAGGGCTCTTACTATTGAACCTCAACATATTTCCCCAGTTAGCTAATCGTTGAATACCGGCCCGTTGACACCATCCTCTAAAATCGGGCTTTGATCCTTTTTCGAAGAAGATTGATCTGATCCGCCTGTATTGACCGCTATAAGTGTCGGCTGTGGTCTATACGTATCCACAAACATTTTTTTGCGTTCGACCTCTTTGCCGTTAACGAGCTTGATCCGGTAGGACTCTACCGTATAGCCCTGTTTCCCCTTCTGGATCGTCTCATGGCTGCCGATAGGGAGATTTGGATTTTTCACATATTTAATCGTTGGCTCCAGTACCTTCAAGGTCTTGGTCTCCATCCGATAGGATACATCCTTATCCATTGTGCCGAAAAATTTAATAATGAGCCGATCGTTCTCAGCAGCAGTTCGAATAATAAGATGCTTGCCGGTTGTGTTTTTGAAGCGGAAATTAATATAGCCCTGAGAGAAGGTGGCATCTAACCCAATTGGTAAATAAGAGACAGGTAATGAATGATTGCGTCGCTCGACGATTTCCAGACCAGTGCGAAGTACTGCATTGTATAAGGTGCTCGATACTTGGCAAATGCCTCCGCCAATGCCGGGCACAAGCTTGCCGTTGAAGATGACGGGAGCTTCCTTGAAGCCGTATTTCTTTTCCGTTTCAGCAATGACTTTATCATAGTCGAAAATCTCACCAGGCTTCAGCACCATGTCATGAATGGTCTGGGCAGCTGCGTTGACATTATGGGTGCGGCCGTCGCTGGCTTGCACGAAGCTGGTTGAGAACTCAATAATCTTTCGTTCAATCCCCTCCGCTTTCAGCGATGCTATCGTGACTGGTGGGGCTGTTTTTTGTAGTGGTACCTGTAGTGCAATGGATTGCCCTTCATTCCACGTGTGTGGGATGGAGGTGCGGATGAGTTGTTCCAGCTGTAATCGGTCGATGCGAAGGACTGTTTTTTCAGGTGTATAGCGAATGGTGTCGTCTTTTGTGATTTCTCGCTGTGCATTTACGGGCTTGCCGAATGTCTTTTCCTCCCAGTCTGGAGTTAAGCGTTTCGCCCACACGTCCTTATTCCAGCGGAATTGAAGTGTCCACGATGTCGGGAAATAGTAGCGTGCTTGAATTCGTTCCCAGAGAGAGCCTTCCTTCATCTTGTCGAGTGCGCGTAAAATAGGCTCCGCATCATAGGTAACGCCGAGATCAGCAAGTGTAGTTTTGACTGGTTCAACGTTCGTGTCGTCGAAGGAGAATTCGAATGGCGTTTGCTCCAATTGCTTAATTTTTGCTTTTAATTGCTCGCGGAAGGCGTCCATAGATTGAGAGCCGATATTCCAAGTGGACAGATGTACGTTGGGAGGGATTGTCGGCTGTGAAGCATAGCTGTGAGCCAAGCCCCATACCGCAGTACCTACCAACAAGAGCGAGGCAACGGTTATAAATAGTGCATGGATTTTTTTCACTGCAATAGCCTCCTGCTTATGAAAAAATGAAGAAGAGCGTCCTTGCTTGAAGCAAGCCTAAGGACGAGAAGATTGGATTTATTCATTTTCATACTATATGCGACTTGCATAGCAAACTTGACTCGATGAGTGTAGAGAACAAGGGAACATTGCGTTAGATGGTTGGAGGGGAGGACTACAGCAAGGGCCGAACTGCTTCCGACGGCGTTAGCTATAGAACGCTGAATGATAGCTGAATGTGGTGCTATGCGTAAAAAGATGTTGAAATTTCCTTTCTTTTAAAGGATTTAGAGCACTTATGTCGAATGTATATTAGCTGATCTTTTAAACTTAGGGTGTGATCATTTGATAGAAATGCAAGATGTATGGAAAACGTATCAAGACGGCTCTCACGCATTGCGCGGCATATCCGTCCAAATTGATAAGGATGAATTCGTCTATTTGGTTGGTCCGTCGGGAGCAGGGAAATCGACATTCATGAAATTGATCTATAGAGAAGAAGTGCCTACAAAGGGGCAAATTTTCGTAAGTGGATTCAATATCGGCAAGCTGAAGCAGCGCAAGATTCCGTTCGTTCGGCGCAATATCGGTGTCGTGTTCCAGGACTTTCGGCTTTTGCCAAAGCTGACCGCTTATGAGAATGTTGCCTTCGCGATGGAAGTTATCGAAGCGCCGAAGAAGGTCATTAAGCGCCGTGTGCCTGAGGTGCTGGAACTGGTTGGATTGAAGCATAAGATGGGCAGTCTGCCAGCACAGCTGTCTGGGGGAGAACAGCAGCGAATCGCGATTGCAAGGGCAATCGTGAATAATCCATCAGTGATTGTAGCTGACGAGCCAACGGGGAACCTCGATCCAGAGACATCATGGGGAATTATGAAGCTGCTTGAGGAAATTAATTTCCGCGGCACGACGATTGTCATGGCTACTCATAACAAGGATATCGTCAACTCGATGCGCAAGCGGGTTATTGCGATCGAGCAGGGACTTATTGTTCGTGACGAGGCACGGGGGGAATACGGCTATGATTTTTAATTCACTTTCCCGCCATGTCAGAGAAGGAAGCAAGAGTATTTTCCGCAATGGATGGATGTCTTTCGCATCGATTAGTACGATAGTGATCTCGTTGTTTATATTAGGTGTGTTCATGTTATTGTCCTTGAATGTAAACGAGATGACGAAGCAAATTGATAACAAGGTTCAAATTCGAGTTTATATGAAGCTTGATGCAACACAAGAGCAGAAGGAACTAGTTGCTACAGATATCGGCAATATGTCAGAGGTAAGCAAGGTTATCCCGATCTCCAAGGAAGAGGGCATGAAGCTGCTGGAGAAGAACTTGGGTGAAGATGGCAAGGAACTGCTTAACGGGTATACGAAGGACACGAATCCGCTTCCGGATTCCTTCACGGTTGAAGTATACGATCCAGCAACGATTGGCATAGTCGCGAAGAAGATTAGTGCCATTAATGATACGAATAGCGCGAAGCCGCTGTGGAAGGTCAATTACGGGAAAGGAACGGTCGATACCTTGCTGAAGGTAACGGCAACCGTACGTAACTTCGGCCTTGTTATTGTAGCCGGCCTAGCCGTGACAGCGATGTTCCTTATTTCGAATACGATTAAAGTTACGATTATGGCTCGTCAGCGCGAGCTTAGCATTATGAAGCTTGTTGGGGCAACCAATTCCTTCATCCGAGGACCGTTCTTCGTCGAGGGGGCTCTCTTAGGCATTGTAGGGTCACTGATTACCGTTGGACTGCTATTTTACGGATATCAGCAGCTCGTGACAAATTTTGAGCTGGGCTTGCAGATGGTCAAGCTTATTCCACTGCAGGATGCGTGGCTGCTTGTTGGCAGCACTCTAGTGGGACTAGGCATTTTGATTGGTGCGTGGGGAAGTACGATATCCATTCGTAAATTTTTGAAAGTATAGCATCGACGATATGCAGAACGTGAACGACAGGCCCGAATCGGGGAAGATAGGAGGAACCGGATTGAAACGGAGTACTGGATTGAAGAAGTGGATTATGTTAATCGCAAGCTTTGCAATTCTCTTCTCGATGGCGCCGCCTTCAACGGGACAAGCATCTGAGTTGGACAAGGTCAATCAGCAATTGAAGCAGCTTCAGACCGAGATGCGTCAAGCGGAGAATAAGCAGCAAGAAGCGAAGTCCACGAAGGCCGAAGCAACGAAGTTGCTTGGGAAGACGCAGAAGGATATGGACTATCTTCTGTCTGAGATTGATAAGAAAGCTAATGAGATGGCGAATGTCGCTCATCAAATAGATGAAACAGAATTAAATTTGGCTGAGTCAGCAGATGAACTGCAGAAGGTCAACAAACGAATTGATGAACGTGAGGATTTGCTCGATACGCGTGTGCGATTGAT